>JACCDH010294202.1_pt1 | contig 13734 bp, 15 predicted proteins | sample 7442481 | NCBI WGS metagenome assembly JACCDH01 (sample SAMN15323433, study PRJNA562643) | freshwater metagenome | isolation source: river surface water | place: USA:Blue River Watershed | collected 2017-08-15
CTGGGATGAAGCAGAATTAGTATTTGCAGACGGTAAGTCACAAAAGTTCCAATGGATGGATGCATTTAGATTTGAGAACGGAAAAATCGTACACTTTGTAGGATTTGGTAAAGCGCTTAAAAACTAAGTTTTCTTACAAGAATTAAGATTAGAAGTAAAAGGCCCCTAGCAATAGGGGCCTTTTTTAGTAAGTAATATTCATTTAATCTATTAATGCATCATTGTCCCTGTAATAAGCTTCAACATATTCAAATACAAAAACCAAATAGATCTATTTTTCTCATTTTTCACCTATATAAACCCGTTTTATTTTTAAAAAATCTGGTCGTAGACTATAGATAGTATATTTTCATTTCTTTAGAGAAATACAAAATTTATTTTAATGGTCAACTTTATTGATTCTATGAATTAAAAGTGTATTTTCAGTAATATTTTAAAACAATTTTATGACATTCTTAGTTTAAATTTATTTTCAGTTTATAAATCTTTAATTAAATAATAATTATGAATCATTCTGATTATTCAAAATTGTGGAACGATAATTTTAAGGATATTTTTAAAGGTTCTCCAACACCTTCATTTAGTGACCATTTGGAAAGAGAAAGAATGTTTGAAGATTATTTGGACATATTCAGAGAAAAAAATTCCAGAATAGAATCGTCAATTGTAATGCCATATCCTCATCCTTTTTTTAATCAAGATGGAACTCCAAAATTTAAAAAGGATTTGAAGATTAAATATATATTAGTTGGTGAAGCACCTCCTCCTAAAGATATAATTAAATCGAAAGTTGGGTGTCTAATTCCAGGGGGTGATTTAAATAACACCTACTTTTATGATATTCGGCATTTGAAACGCACTAATTATTTAAGTTCACCTGTTCTTAATTGGTCATGCCCAGATTATAATCCTTGTCCTGAAAATAAAATACAATGCCTTTTAAGTTTAGCTGAAGAAGGGGTTCTTCTTATCGATTTATTCCCTTTTTCATTACCATTTAGGAGTTTTAAAAATCCATCTAGTTTAAGAAATAAGTTGAATATTTTTGGAGTAACCAGATCATTTTGGGATGATATTTCAAATGTCTATAATTTAAACTCTCGTTTGAATTCTATTTCTTTGCTTTTAGATAAAGATTGGGATTTAAGCCTTGTTGCCCCATGTAAAATTTCTGAGTTTATTGTTAATCCAGCAAATTTTTTTCCAGTAATTGCTACAATTCCAATTGGCACACATCCTCTAAATTTTAGATTGTTATCGCCAAATCCAACAAGATGTTCAAAGTTAGATTGGAAAAAAATTGCAGTAACAAGTGGCGGAACTCCAAGCCAATTATTAATAAATTTGTCATTTTGATAATTCCATTTTTAAATAAGTGCTCTCATTCTATTATAAAACATCATTCACAGAAAGATCAGAATCAAATTTAAAATTATCCAAATTATATTCAGACTTGCTAAAGTTAAGCCCCCCCTAAATATAAATAGCTTCCCCGTAATGTTGATATTAGATGGTAGTTTATAGGTCATTATTAGGATGAGGGGTAGTAAATCAAAAAAGAATAATCTTTCTATATTTCTTATTTTAATAAGGGATTTGAGCCATAAGAAGAGAATGACTATATTAAGACCTTTCTTAGAAATTCTAAAAAGACTTATTACAGTTGGGGCAGAATTAGTTTTTATCTTAAATGTGACTAGTTATTTAGCGAGACATTATTTTATGGCCATACAAAAGAACAATGGAGCTCCATTAAAATAAATCAAAGATGTATAAGGCCATTCTAATATAACTACCACCAGGATTACTTTGGTAGCTTTGATGATGATAGAAATAGATGACTAATTTAAAATTTAAATCTACAAACCATATAATTGAATAAACATCTTACAATATTTAAAATGACTGAATTGAGGAGAAAGTTGAATGATTATGCCTTAATATTTATAAAATATAGAATTGGGAATAAAGAAAATTTTTTAATCAAATTCTCATTTCTAAATTCAAATTTTTTAGAACATGCTTGGAACAATTCAAAGAAAATAATTTTAATTAATGCGCAAACTAATACAAATGAAATTATAGAAGATGCTAGATTAATTACAAAAAGTCATTTTGAACAAAATACAGTTGCGGTAAATAGGGCAAAAAATTATGAAGAATTTGACCATGAGTATATATTCAAATTCTTAAAAAGTAATTATATAAAATCAAGTATTGAAGAAGATAATATTGAACGCAGATTTAGGAATATTTTAGCAAACAAATATCTTGCGGAATTATTTTTAGAAATAAAAATTTTACATGATAAAAAAGTCAATTTAATTAATAATATTTTTAAACCATTTAAATTGACTTTTCATTATATTAAACTAAATAAATTCAAATTTGTAGCTACCTTTTTTTTGATATTATATTTTTCGAATAATATAGTAGATGCTTTTACATACCCCAATGACTTGGTAGTTAAGTATATCAAAAATAAATATCCTTTATATAATTCTAAAAATATTGACCCGCTTTCATTAGCAAAATGTATTCATGACGAGTCTAGATTTAAATTTAATGGTGCAATTTGTAATGATGGATCAAAAAGTTATTCTCAAGGTAGAGGAACTTGCTCATGGCATGGAGGAGTTTATTATTATTTTTATATTGGTGAATATGAGAAAGATTTTGAAGAATGTAAAATAGAAGCGTACAAAATTATATCAACATATAAAGATGAGGCATCAAAAATATCATTGATTGATTGACATTATTAATCTTTGATAAATTGAATTAAAGCCTTCCAAATCTATTTTTATGAGGAAGTTCTTTATTCTTGCATTTCTTGTATAAATGATTTTTGAATTCCGAGTATTCCATACATTTATTTTATAGGAATTTGCTTTTCTTTTTTGGAAAAAATTGATCGAAGGCTAAATAATTCTGCTAAACAAAGTTCTAATTTTTATTCTATTATAATTTGTTTTAATTGACTCTTCAAAGTTTGATGCAGTTTACTATAAATCCATTACGCATTATTATTTGAAACAAACAGATTCTGCATTAAAGTTTTTTACTAAATCAATATCTATTGATTCAACTGATGACAGGCCTTGGTATTATAGAGCAAAACTGATGTATTTTAAGGATGATTATAGTAATTCTTTGAAAGACATACATCAGGCCATTAAATTAAACAACAAAGATGCCGACTACTATGTAACTAGTGCTAAAATATACATGTTCAACGATAATGAATATGATGACGATTTGGGTGAAGATGACCTATATACTGCTCTTAAAATGGGTTCAGATGAGGCTAAGAAACTATTAGATGAATACTACAGCGAGGAGGAAGGAGATTCGAATTAAATTTCAGATTCTTTATTTAGTTTTTTAAGTAGATAATCTCTAGCCTCTTTTTTATCATTTAAATTGAAAACCTCAGGAATGCCTTTTGTTATTTTCTCTAAATGATCGTTTAACACTTTTTCGTATGCATCGTTTACCATTTTGACAGTTAATTCCCTTTCAAATAGACTTAAATTAAGTTCATGATGAGATTCTACAAACATATTTTTGGTATATATCTGCTTGTAGTCGTTTTCTGGGTCATTATCTTCTTCGAAATTTGATATTTGTTCATCAGTAAGATAATGGTTAGATATTAGAGGCTCCTTTTTACTATTGATGTGTAAAGATTGCATATTAGGAGTTGGATATCCCTTTTCGATTAGGTTATATTCATTTCTATATTTGGAATCATCACACTTAGACGATTCTTTTATCAAGTATCTAATTAAAAATATAATACCCAAGAATATTAAAGATGTTTTCATAAGTGTTAAAACGGAATATCGTTGGGGTCAAATTTAATCTTTTCCCCCAATTTTGCTTCGTCAAAATATAATGATGTAAAATTATTGCAGTCAATTATATCTGACACTATGTTATTTTCTATTGTAATTAATAGGTCAATATAGTTTCCTGTTTTATCGCCAACAAAAGAAAAACCTTCTCTTTGCGTGTCATTGCAAATACCTTGATATGGGGTCAGTCGCTTATCTCCTCCTTTTTTGAATTTCCAGAAAACCCCACCCAACAAGAGGTGTAATTCAGAGGAGTATTTATCACCGTACATATCATTTGATAGATATTGATCAAGTCTATCTGAATTCATAGTCCCAATAAAATATATAATTGTATCTAAATGTGATTTTGTTTCTAGGATTCTTCCTTCATATTCAACCCTGCTAAATAGTTTGTGGAATTCTGAGATATTTTTATAAAATTTCCCATTAAAATGAGAGTTTGCTATTGATGGATACCCCTCAGGTTTAATAGAAATACTATTGAATAGTTGTCTATTCTCTTTGAGCCAAATATCAGGGTCAATTCTTTCCTTGAAGTTATTTATTGAATCCTCACATGTTTTGTCATTAATATAAAACTCTTGTTCATCGCTAGAAGCATCTTTCTTGTATTTTTCAATATAATTAATCAGATCTCTGTATCTCCACTGGTATAAATTTGAACTTGCTATGTATGCATTTTCATAATCACCAATTATAAAATTACAAATAATTAAACCCACCCATGCTTCCTGAAATTCATTTCTTGAATTTAAAATGTCTTTGTAAATTAATTTAGCCTTTTCATATTCATCCTGATGGAATAAGTCATGTGCTTCCTGTAAGATTTCACTCGTATCTGATGTCAATGAATAATAATCCATTCTAATTGGCACAAATCGTTTAAGTCTATTTAAATCTATTTGATTAATTTTTATATTTTCCTGATTTTTAAAGTTTGGGTTTAGAATTGGCCAAACGTAATCAATTAATTTTTTATTATTTGCCTCAAAAAACTCTCGACCATCACTCATGTATATTCCTTCATCAAGATCTGTTTGATATTTTTGAATAATTTTATCATATTCGGAATCAAATATGGAAACAAAGTCTAAGATTGGAATATAGGGTGCTACTGGTATTTTGATATGGTAATCTGGATGAATATTTACAAAACCATCAGGGGTTTCATCTAAGTTTTCTAAACCTGTTGTATAAATTATTGATCCCAAAAATGATCCTAAATCTTCAAATTTCAGTAGCCACTTAATTACATTCAATTCATTTAATTCAGCGATGTTATTATATTCATATAGTGCTTCTTTTGCCAAATCTAATTTGTCATAATACTTTTTTAAATCAGAAAGTAATATATACAATTTGCTTAGCTCACTTTTATTCTTTTCTAATGAGAATTGATTGATTTTATATATTTCATTATACTTTTCAATAAGTTGTTCAATTCTAGTAGGTTCAATTATTTGAATGCTCAAAATGTCATCAATTGCATTTGTACATAATTGATCTTGTTCATTTATGAAGTCATTCATAGTAGTAATTTATTCAAATGGGGATTTCAATTTGATTAATTGGTTTTTTGTAGCTGGAGCATTTCTTTTTCTTGATTTTAAGTTTACAATAACCAAGATTTTGACAGGTTTCGTCAAAGCAAATTCCATTTTCATCAAGTTTTGGTCCATCAAAATAGGTATCTGGATCAAAATCTTCCACATCAGTTTTGGGAATATAATACCCCATGTGCTCTACAAACTCAATATTGAGCTTCTTTGACTTGCTTACCATGCCTATTAAATTTTTAGAGGGGATATTGAAAGTAGACAATCCTCATTCCATTTTGAGATTAACCTGACTAATTATTTATCAACAAGCAAAAATTGGGACTCGGAAAATCCTCCAAATTATTAAGGTGTTGAAAATCAATCAATTAGAAAATTAATTAAGAGGTGATTACAACTTGTAGAGAATGTTTTTAGCCACCCGCTCAAGGTAATTTTGAATTCTAAAACAATAACATATGCAAACAATTACGCAAAGCAACACAGTGACTAAAACACTCTCATTTTACAAAGAAGCTGGCATTTGGTATGCTGATTTACCTGCCTTTTTAGAAGCAGGAATGGGAACCAAAGCAAACTTAATGATGGTTGATGGTTCTGATACATTTCTTGACTATCTATCAAACAACAGTGCTAAAGCCACGCTTAAGTTAAGTACAGACCAGTTTGAAGGAGCTGATGCAACATTAAATAAGATTAGAATTGGCATAAACAAGGTATTGCTAGATAATATAGGCCATGCTCTTGTAGACTACGGTGCTTATTATCATGTTGATAGCTTCAAGGGGGAAGCGCTTAACCACCAGCTTTGGCTATGCCCAGTAACTGAGTATGTATTTGAAGGGGGCTATCCAGAAAACATTTTCATCAAATTAATAAACAATAAGTAATATGAAAAAGAGAAAAACAATTTACCACTTAATTGTGGACAAGAGCGGATCCATGTTTGATTGCATTGACAGCACCATTAATGGGTTTAATGAGCAAGTAAACAGAATTAAGCAAAATGAAATAGCCTTTGAGGAGGAAGAGATCACTATGGGTTTAACCACCTTTAATACCTATGTGAATCATCATTACTTTCATGCCAAGCCAAGTTCTATTCAATTGTTGAGTCCTCAAACCTATCAACCCAATGGGTCAACTGCGCTATTGGATGCTATTGGAGATACTGTAAGCCAAATTAGTATTCAACTCCAAAATAGTCAAATACCTACTACGGTTGTGGTAGTAATATTGACTGATGGCCATGAAAATTCCTCAAGATTCTTTAACTTAGTAAAAATTCGTAATATGATATCTTCTCTTGAAGAATCAGGGAATTGGACATTTAGTTTTATTGGAGCCACATTGGATGCAGTAGAGGTTGCAGAACAATTGTCTATAAAAAAACAAAATAGTTTTTCGTTCAATAAAGAAGAGATGAATACGAGTGTTTGGAATAAACTGGACAAGTCTATGAGCAATTATTTTGAAAAGAAAAAAAGTAATAGAAGTTTAGGTAACTTTTTTGAAGATTAATTATGAAAGTGCATTTAATCAAAGATGGGGATGTGAGTAATGAAACTTTTACTGAAGTATTTGACTTATTGAGTGCATTAGAAGGCCCTATTCAATTTTATTGTGATGTAAATAATTTAGTCGACTTTAGTGAAGACTATAATGTACAAAATAAAATTATTGATCAACAGAATTTTGAAAGAAGGATACAATCAAGTAGGTCATTGAGTTTTAAGAGTGAAATATTTTCAAGTGAAAAGGAATATAAACGCTTCACGTTCCCATTTAGCAGGAAAACTTCTAACTGGGAAACCATCTTTGATAAATGTAAAAAATACAGAAGAAGCAAACAAGTAAGTAATACTGAATTTGTAATATTATTAACAGAAATGTCTAATGATAAAAATTGGTTTGCAAGCTTAGATGAAAAAATGCCTTTCAACGGATTTATTCATACTTCAGATTGGAATCATTTTATAAAATGCAATGATGCTTTTCCTATTGCCTATGAAGTAATTGCACTTATACTTCAAAAGCATATGTTTAATGACTATAATGAAGTTAGAACATCTGTTCATTTAGATCCCATTGGATGCTTGAATGACTTGTGTTTGTCGAAAAAAGATATAAAGTTAAAAATGCGAACTGCTGATATTTGCGGGGATTGCATGGAAAAACTAAAAGGGAAACTTTCCTTTTCAGAAATCAATCAAGCTTTGAACATTTTAGAGTCGCTCAGGATTAAAATGATGTTCTCTCAAAACTTTAAGCAAAATGTTCCATTAAGCAGGTTAGTTATTGATGCGCAAAAAAGAATCTTTCTGCCTGATTTTGGGAATATTGAAATTAAACTAAGGCCATTAGAAAAAACTTTGTACTTATTTTATTTAAATCACCCAGAAGGTGTAGGACTAAGTTTTTTAAGAGGTAAAAGACAAGAGATGTATGAGATATATAGTGGCTTATCTAGTATTGGCAATATGGAAGAGATGAAAGTTAGAATTGATGACATGGTAGATGTAACAAAAAGTTCGGCGTTTGAAAAAATCTCAAAAATTAAAGCGGCTTTTGTGAAGGCTATTGGCGAAGAACTAGCACAACATTACTATATACAAGGTGGAAATGGAGAGGTGAAGAAAATCTTATTGAATAGAAATCTATTGAGTAATTGATGTAGAATATATTAATAGAAGCATTAATTTAACTTAATAAATTGCTATAATCCAATTAACAGTTTATGAATTCTAATAACAAGAGCAAAGAAGAAATTAATATAGGAATAGGATGTCTTCCATATTTTTTGTTTTATATTATTTTAGTCTGTATTAGGTTTTTTTTAGCAAAAGGAAAAAGTTGGGAAAGTGAATTTGTAGAATTTTTAGGGTTTATTTATTGGGTTGGGATTGGATATATGGTTATAACTATTTTAATTAACAAGGCTAATGAGCCAAGAAAATTAAGTAAAGAAGAAGTATTGTCATTATCTATTGAAAATCACAAAAAAAATATTGAGAAGTACATTGATTCAAATGGAAAATTTAAAGAGAATTATACTGTCGACAATTCTGAATTTTTATCACACCAACTTGTTGAACTATTCAATGACCAGAAGGAATTGTCTTATTATAAATCTAGGGGATTCTCCTTCAAAGCTTATTCGTATAGTAAAAAGTCTGATCATGAATATAGAAGAAAGATGATTGCAAAAATCATAAAAGATAAAGGACTTGTTGGGCATGTTTTTTGGGGAGGACTTTATGATGGGCAAGCGTATTGTGTATATTATGGTATTGGTGAATGTCAAAGTCCTGGTTGTCATAATCAAGTTACAGAAAATTGGCACACACTATGTTATAGTTGTTTTAGGGAACAATATCATTATAGATAATTTTAATTATAATAATACCATGAGTACTTTATCAGAAAATATAAAAATAGTAGAAAGGTTAATCAACACATATAAAACTGATTGTGAGAAAATGAAGATTTTTATTAATGAAGTTAAAAAATACTCGCCTTCATTATTTGGCAGATTGCGTATAAATGGTTCCTATTCTTTAATAAAATGGAATAATGATAATTTTCATCTTTTTGCCGAACATAAAGGCGTAAATATTTTCTTAATCAATTTGCTCACAGATTACAAAAAAATTTTACTTCAATTATTGCATGAAATAGAGAGTTGTCAGAATGAGCTAAACTTGTCATTGTCTCTTTATGATATGGAGGTGCTATATTTTGAACCAATGAATGTATATCAAAGAGACATGTTAGATAAAGATCGATTGAAAATATTGACACCAATAAATAATTTGGAAAATTTAAAAACTGATATATGTTCTGACAATTTTAATTTAAGTCAAATAGAATTAGAACTTAGTGAAAGAGAAGTTCTAATTCTAAAATATAATAGTTACACGATTTCAGATATTCTGAGCGATTACGAAAATTTTAAAAATGAATTAATTGATTTATAACATTTGTAAAAATTAAATTATTGTTCATTCCATTTTTTGGGAAATTTTTCTCCAAATTGATTGTATCGTTTATTAGAATTTAGAATTATTAAATTTTCGCGAGTTCTAGTTAGCGCAGTGTATACTAACGCATCTAGTTTCTTATTTGATTCATTTGTTCTAGATGGAATAAATAAAACTATATTTAAAAGTTCCCATCCTTTAAAACTGTGTATTGTTGACATTTTTAATCTTCCATCTCCCATCCAAAATGCCTTTTTATGAGGATGAAAAGTTGCTTCTTCATCATCTTCAAATACGTGGTTTACTTCAACTTTATTTTTATTAAAAATGTTTACTGCTTCTTTTCCTAATTTATGGTTTGGAAGTAATATTACCATGTCTGAAGCACTATAACCTTCCTTTTTTAGTCTTAGAAATGAATTATATACATATTTCTCCCATTGATTTTCTTCAATATTTATCCAAACAATGTGGTTTGAATGAACTAAAGCAGGTTGATCTTCTGTCTTTGAAACTTTTAATTCTTGATTTAAATCAAAAATATCACTAAAATCATTAGACATATTTGCAACTTCTCTGGGAAGTCTGAAAGTTATTAATAAGTCGATATATGGTGTTCTAAATTTTTCTAATCCATCTCTTGTTACCCTTTTGTCTAACCAATCAAGTTCTCTTTCAAATATATTTTGCCTTTTGTCACTAACGATTAATAATTCATCTCTTTCACTAAGAAAATATTTGTCGAGTAAATGATACCATTCATAATAATAATCTTGACCTTCATCTATTAGTATTGCATCATATTTTAAATGATGTTTATTACGAATTATTTTAATTACTTCGTCAGGTACTTTTAATCTAAAAAATGCTTCTAATGCATCTTTGAATTCATCAATAGAAGAGTAATCTTCAATTTTTGGAGATTTAGGCCATTTAATACCATTTTTATTAAGTATGTCTTTACAAAATCCGTGAAAATGTGTGAATGTAAATTTACCCCAACTAAAGTTGAATGGAGCTCTTGCAATCATGTCTTTTATATAATGCCATAGAGTAATATTAAAAGAAATAATTAAAACATTATATCCTTGTGATGCTAGTTTGCCTGCTCTATATGCTAATGCCTGGGTTTTTCCACTTCCTGCTACTCCTCTAACTCTAAAATGCCCTCTCTGTGGCTCTGCAATTTTTATTTGATTATTTTTTAATTTAAGTAGAGTTCCTTGTTCTATACTATGAAATGGAGGCAATAACCAAAACAGAATTTCACTATTCCAACTTTTGTTCCAATAATAACTACTCTTATCAATATCAGGGACTATCTCTTTTATTTTTGAAATTTGTAAATTATCATTTCCAAATATTGGGAACACATCGAATCTATTTTTAATTTTAGTCCCAAACAAGTCCTGACATGCTTTAGTGTTTGATTTATGAAAGTATAAAGCTGTTTTGATTAGGCCATAATTATTTTTGTTCGAGTCTATAGATTCTCCAATATTTGGTACTAATTGGCCAATTATTTTTTCTTTGTAATAGTTAACTTGATCTATTGGGTTTTTAATTGGATGAAGACCATTTGAAGTTTCTACAAATAATCCCTCTCCTTTTTTAAATTGGTAATTATTTAAATTCCAGTCTTTGACTTCATAAATTGTCAAACCTACTTGTGGATTGAAAATAATTATATCTGGGCGTGAGCCATTCAAAAATGGCTGCGCGAAGATTAACCAACCTTTGTAATTTTCAAGTTTATCACCCTTCTTCCAATTATGATCTTTAGATAAATTGTTGTCAAGAAATTTTAATAAAGATAATTCACCATCAGTCAATGGATTATTTAACTCTTTCAGTTGTTGCCAATCAGGATAAATTCTGTTCTCCATTTATAATTTCTAATTATCTTCTTATGAAGTTATACCAATTTCATATTCAATATATCTAATATAAATCAGGTCTAAATAATTCCATCCATTCACCTCCACTTACCCCTGTTTTCCCTTTAAAAACACAAAACTTGGCAGGAACCTGGCAGAGACGTATTCTAAAAGAAAAAGGGTCTACGCTTTTGACAGCATAAATCCTTGATAATGTTGCCTTTCGGCTGTGGGCCCACCAGGGCATGATCCTGGGACCCCCTGATTATGAGGGTTTCAGGAGTTATTTCATAATTTATATATTGATAATCAATAGTATACATAATTCACATAGATTTAGAATGCTCATAATACACTGCTTTATCCTGTGTTTATTGATAACTTGACAACAATTTCTGAAGTACAAAATTTCATTATTAAAATAACTATTTTATTTTAAGTCATTCCGTGAAATATTATAAAATAAAATCATTTAAAGTGATTGTATTTATGTATTTTCATAATGAATTCTTAACAGTTTTATGACTTCTAAATACAAGAATTGAGCAAATTCAAATACCAAAATGAACAAATGGTATAACCAGCAAAAGATGATTTTGATGGTTATCATAATAATATTAATAACTAGAAATGTATTAAAGAATTAACAAAAAAATAAATTTTTTTAAAACGGTAATTAAAAATTATGGCACAGATATTTAGTCAAGAAGATGAAAACATAATTTGTTTTTTTGCATGGTCGCAAGGGCACTCTATAAATGATATAACCCAAGAGATGAAAGAATTATTTTATCCCTCTATAAGTCAGTTGCCCCAAGACTCAAAGCGAATGCTTTTAAGAATGGGAGGTGTTATCAGACATATATCTGAAATAGCACAACTTGACGATGAATTTTGGAGTAAAAATGACGATGAAAAAAAGAGTATTCAGTCAAATTCAGCCAAGTTGTTTGTCAATAGCCTAGAACTAAATGATGAACTGAATGACATGTATTTAGAATTTGTAAGACTGTTTATTGGTTTACAATATGATGAGACTAATGTGCAAGAACTTCAGGAGCAAATTAAATTAATAGTAGCCAAAGAATCAATTTAAATATTAAATTTTTAAAAACCATGTGGTTTACTAGTAAGAAAATACCAAAAGAACAAATTGAATCAAGACTTTTTGAATTCAAGGGAGCTGTTCAAACTTGTAATTTAGAAATAGTAAAATTTTCTCTTAAAGTTCTAACTGTCGATTTGGGGCAAGTTGCAAAAGAGTCTAATTATTACAAAGAGATCGAGGATTTCGATGATAAATTAACTGAAGGCGGGAGTCGTAGGAAATTACTGTACTTTTCTTTTGAGAATTTATTGAATTCTTTGAAAATAAAAAAAGATATAATTCTTAATGACATAAACCAAATGCCCCATGGTTTTTCTTGTCCAATTAATAGAGAATTAGATAATAATAATTTAATAAGCTTTTGGCATAATACTTCAGATTTAAAATTTAATTTAAATGATTTAGAGGTGGAATCAAGAGTGCAAAAGTTTAGCGAATTCATTTTGAATGAAGAATATAATACAGATTCTCTAAATGATATTAAATGGCATAAATCAGATTTAACATCAGATATAGTAAGTGGAAGTGAATTTGCTGGAGATTCTCCACGATTGAAAACATGGGAAGAATTTAGCGACTCAGTCATGAGTTTTGGCAGGTTATCCAACGAGCAAAAGTATAATGCAATTGAAAAGTTTAGAGAGATGCTAAAAAAATTACCTTATAATAATTTTAAATAAAACCATCTCAAAATCGCATCTAAGACTTGGTTAATTTTTTTGGATGGTCATAATTTTTGTGGCCTATTACATAAAAACATTACAAAAATTGTAAATGAGTTTAGAAAGACACGAACGATAATTTAGCTCATCTTATTTATTTAAATAAAACTGTAAAGTATAATAAGTAATTAAAAGATATTTATCAACTCCGTTTTTTTCTTGTCATATTCAATAGCAGTAATAAGATTATTTTCAAGCATCTTTTTCAATACCTGCAATTTCTTAAATGAATCATCTGCATTCATCTGATCTTTTTCCTTGTATTCTTCTATTTGCTCATTAGTAAGTACTTCTATTTCGAAATTCACATAGTCGTCATAATTAATTCTGCAACAAGCTATTTTACCATCGGTAGTAATATCCCATCCAGTATTAGAGCCCCAGCATAATACTTGATTGGCAACCCAATTCAAATTCCCATACCTTGGTTTATACCTCATATTCATATGCATACCCCTTTGTGTTTGCTTTAAATGAATGCCATAATTAATTTCAAGAAAACCAGTATGCACTTTACTAAAAGGCATCATTTGATGAATAAGGACTGGTGTAAGTATCTCAACGATTCTTACCCTTTCTAATGCCTCTTTTTCGGCTTTCATCTTTTCGTCAATAATTCTACCCTGCTCTA
>JACCDH011683322.1_pt1 | contig 13734 bp, 20 predicted proteins | sample 7442481 | NCBI WGS metagenome assembly JACCDH01 (sample SAMN15323433, study PRJNA562643) | freshwater metagenome | isolation source: river surface water | place: USA:Blue River Watershed | collected 2017-08-15
GAGGCATTCACCGACGGTGCAAAGCTGGCGGCTTGGGCTGCGGCGGCGTTTTTGCTATTGGGATTTTTCTCTACCTTCCGTCTCGGAAGTCGAGTTAAGAAAGGTTAGTGTCGGCGAAGTGGGTAATCGCGTCGAAGACGTACTTACCTAAACCCGGTGTAACCGCTTCATAACTGTCTCGGTATTCCGTGGGGAGAATGAAGCTCATCGCAAGGGATTTATATGCCTCGCGGTTCGGGGTCCAAAATCGAAGGCAAAACTCATAGTGCTCCCGCACTGCCTGTTGCATGACCTCTGAATCAAATGCCTCGCCAGCGTGTAGTGCATTAGCCATCTTTTGAGTGATGGCACCGAACTCGGCGGTGAACTGTCGGTTCTCCTGCTCGGTGTATTTGTTTTGGTAAAGACCGGCGTGCAGATAGTTATCGTTCATTTCACCCAAAGGCTATTGCTGAAGGCAATTACTTCGCTAGGGTGTGACCATGTCCGGCAACTGGAGAATGCTCGGGTATGTGTTCCTAGGTGGCTCCCTGGGGACCATGCTCCGCTACCTGATTTTTGAATTGATCAATGAATCAATCAGTTACCCGACCGGCGAACTAATCGCTATCTTCACCGTAAATCTCATCGGCTCCTACTTTTTGGGCCTAACCGCCAGACACCCGGTTTTCCATAGCGAGAACAGAAGCAGTTTTTGGGGAGTTGGGTTTGCCGGTGGCTTTACGACCATGAGCGCGGTGACGCTATTTGTTGACTACAACTTCCTCACCTCTGAGTTTGCCATCATGCTCTTTGCCGGAGTGATTCTCTACGGCATCGGTTACCGCCAGGGTCGTCGAGTTGCAAAGAAGCGTGCCGCTTGAGTGCGCAGTGGTGGCTACTCCCGCTGATCGCTTTGGCTGGTGGGCTGGGTGCCGTGGTCAGAGCCCTGCTCAGTAACTGGAAAGGTGCTTTGCCCTTTGGGCTGCTCGCTGCGAACGTTCTGGCCGGAGCTTTTCTAGGCCTAGTTCTGGTTACCGAAACCTTTGATGAGACTTTATTCACGGTTGGGATTGCAGGATTTGCTGGCGGGCTATCGACCTTCGCCGGGGTATCGCAATCGGCCTGGGAGTTTTGGCACCGAGGTCGACTAGTTCAGATGCTTCTCACGCTGGCCACCAACATCCTGTTCCCAGTTACCGCACTGCTATTGGTGCTTTGGCTGCTATAGGGCTGGTAGTATCTCTCGCAAGGTTTCCAAAGGTTTGAAGGGCTAGCGCCCGGATAGAGACAAAGAGATTAGGGGGCTCGCCATGGGGCGTGGCCGTCAAAAAGCGAAGAACACCAAGGTTGCTCGCGAGCTGAAGTACTTCAGCCCCGCCACCGACTACTCCGCACTAGAAGCCGAGCTGTCTAAGAAGGCCGCGGATGACAACAATGACTATGAAGACAAGTGGGCCGATCTCTACGATGACGAGCCTGCATCAGACGACGAGCGCGTCGTAGATCTCGATCGAGACTAAAAGGTCTGTTTTGTACAAAACTTGACACAGTTTCGTACAATTCAGACATGGCCCAATTTTCAGCCTCTGAAGCCAGAGCTAAGTTCAACCAGGTACTTGAGATTGCCAAGACCGAGGCTGTGGAAATCCATAAGCACGGAAAAGCAGCCGTAGTTATCCTCGACGCCATGAAATACGAAGAGTTTCTGGACTACGTTGAGGATTTGGAAGACGAAAACACTCTGTTGCGTTACGAACTAGATCCCGACTCATTCGGCCCCTCTATCCCGCTCGAAGAGGTAGAGCGTGAGCTCGGACTCAAACCGCTACGCGATTGAACTGACCGGTCAAGCTAGCAAAGAACTCTCCAAGCTCGAGGAACGGCTTCAAACACGGGTGCGGCTAGCCATCGACATTTTGGCCTCGAACCCAAGGCCGCCCAGAGCCATCAAGCTAAAGGACAGTGATTCTTATCGGGTTAGAGTGGGAAGCTATCGCGTTCTTTACAAAATCTTCGATCGAAAATTAGTAGTCGTAGTGATCAGGATTGAGCACCGGAGCCGGGCTTACAGGGGCTGACTACCAAGCAGTCGCGCCAACCACAAGACCAACCAGGATGTCGAGGTTGATTCTGGAGTCGGTGTAATCCTCGGTCAGGGCAAAACCCTCGCCATTCTCTGATGCAATTCTGTAAGTCAGTCCCTTGGATTCGATAAATGAGATGGCCTCGGCCTTGGTCATGCCCATAACCTGGCAGGCAACAATCTTGGTTTGAACATGCTTCTCTGAGAACTGATCTGTTGCTGGATCCTCGAAACAGTAGGGGGCTGGCTCAGATCGAGGGTTGGAAACCTGGGCGTTGTCGGCCCCGGTGATCAAGCCAACAACGAAAGCAATAGATGCGGCAAGGGCCCCAAATGCGCCGACCGCAACGGTCGCCTTAGCTGGCATAGCTACCCACCATTCGAACCGCACCTCCGCGCACACCCTTCGCCTCAGATACATAACCCGGCAACTCTGCATCACACGGAGTTGACTCGATGACGCCAAGCTGCCAAGTAGCGACACCAAGGTTTTCAAGCTCCGCTGAAATGTCGGTTGCCGAACCAGAGCGAACCACTGCTGCAAAACCAAGACCCAGATTCCAGGTGCTCTCAAGCTCGGTCAGCTCGAGTCCTGCCCATTCAGCGAGCACAGCGAAAACTGGATTGGGCGACCAGGTTGAACGATCAACATCGAGTGAAACGGTCTGAGGTAAAACTCTCGAAAGGTTTGCAGCGATGCCACCACCTGTGATGTGGCTGAGGGTTGAAACCTGACCGTCAAACTTTGGATTCTCCAAAATCTTGTTCAGCACACCGGTATACAGGGCTGTCGGCTCGAGAAGTTCTTCACCGAGTGACCGAGAAAACTCAGGCACTGAATCGGTGTATTTCAATCCACGGTCAGCGACGATCTTGCGAACCAGTGAGTAGCCATTTGAGTGCAGACCTGATGCACGCAGCCCGAGGACAATATCTCCAACCTGGACTCGGTGTGCGCCAAGCATCTTTGACTTCTCCACAACGCCGACCGCAGCTCCCGCCACGTCGTACTCATCCTCAGCCAAAAGACCTGGGTGCTCGGCGGTCTCGCCACCAACCAGCGCAACATCAACCGCCTTGCAGGCGTTTGCGATGCCGCGAACGATGTCGGCAATTCGCTGAGGGTGTAGTTTTCCAGTTGCGATGTAGTCGGTCATAAACAAACTGCGAGCGCCGGATACCACAATGTCGTCCACCACCATGCCGACCAAATCCTGGCCGATGGTGTCGTGCTTATCGATTGCCTGCGCAATCGCGACCTTGGTGCCAACACCGTCTGTCGAGGTTGCGAGGATTGGGTGATCGTAGTTCTTCAGAAAGCCCGCATCGATCATGCCGGCAAAGCCACCGACTCCCCCGAGGACTAGCGAATTGTGGGTTGCAGAAACCGCAGCCTTCATAAGCTCTACGGCTTTGTCTCCGGCCTCGGTATCAACACCCGCTGCGGCATAGGGGTTAGTCATTGGCGTGAACGTGACCTTCCTCGCGAATGGTGGCAACCCCACGCTCAAGCAAATTCTTGCCAAGCCTCTCGGCTGCTGGAAGCTCGATTGGATACTCACCCGTGAAGCAAGCCGTGCACATCTTGGATTCAGGTTGGTTAGTCGCGGCGAGCATGCCCTCTTTGGAGAGATAGCCGAGCGAATCAGCGCCGATTGATTGCCTGACCTCGTCAACCCCGAGCCCGGAGGCAATCAACTCGGCTCTGGAGGCAAAGTCGATTCCGTAGAAGCACGGCCAGGTAATCGGCGGTGAGGAGATACGAACATGAACCTCTGCAGCACCAGCTTCCTTCAACATCTTCACCAAAGCTCGCTGAGTGTTACCGCGAACGATCGAGTCATCAACCACCACCAAGCGCTTACCAGCAATAACCTCGCGAAGTGGGTTTAGCTTGAGTCTGATACCCAGCTGTCTGATTGTCTGTGAGGGTTGGATAAAGGTTCTACCGACATAGGCATTTTTGACTAGTCCATGCCCGAATGGGATGCCCGATTGCTCCGAGTAGCCAATGGCTGCAGGGGTTCCTGATTCGGGGGTTGGCATCACCAAGTCAGCTTCAACCGGATATTCGCGTGCAAGGGTTCGACCCATCTCAACTCGAGATTCGTAAACCACTTGGCCTGAGATCGAGGTATCTGGTCGTGCTAAATAGACATACTCAAAAACACAGCCGGCGCGCTTCTCCTGCGCGAAGCGCTGGGAACGAAGACCGTTCTCATCGATCGCGATTAGCTCACCGGGTTCAATCTCACGCACGAACGATGCGCCAACTATGTCCAAGGCTGCAGATTCAGAAGCAACCACCCAACCGCGTTCGAGTCGCCCCAACACCAGCGGTCTCACGCCCTGAGGATCACGAGCCGCATAGAGAGTGTGCTCATCCATAAATGCCAGGCAGTAGGCACCCTTCACCTTGGGCAGAAGCTCCAGAGCAGTCGCCTCCAGCGAGCTATCTGGGTTACCGGTCAGCAATGCGGTTAGGACAGCGGTGTCAGTGGTGTTGCCACCACGAAGCTCAGACTCGTGATCGGGATATCGCTGCTCCAATAACTGCATTAGCTCGGCAGTGTTGGTGAGGTTTCCGTTGTGACCAAGGGCAATGGTGCCAAAGGCCGTCTTACCCAACGTGGGCTGAGCGTTGCGCCAGTGTGACGCACCGGTTGTCGAGTAGCGGGTGTGGCCTACTGCGATGTGACCCTGCAGCGATTCAAGTGCGGCTTCGTTGAAGACCTGGGAGACCAATCCCATGTCCTTGTAAATCATGATCTTTTCGCCGGTTGAAGTTGCAATTCCGGCAGACTCTTGACCACGGTGCTGTAGGGCGTAGAGGCCAAAGTAGGCAAGTTTTGCAACTTCTTCACCAGGGGCCCAAACTCCAAAAACGCCACACTGGTCTTGAGGGCCTTTTTCACCGGGCAGGATGTCGTGGTTTAAGAGACCGTCACCGCGCACTTTGCACCCCTGCCCACCGAGAATGGCCTTAGTTTATCGGGGTAGGCGGGGTTAGGATTAACCACAAGATGATGATGGTTAGAGCAAGTCAGGCCGATGCCAGGCAAGAGGCTATCCTCACTGCAACCGCACACCTGATTGAAAAGGGTGGTCCAGACTCGGTGAGCATGCGAGCCATCGCCGATGAGACTGGATTATCAAGGCCTGCGATCTATCAGTATTTCGCCTCCAGGGAGCACATATTTGCTGAGCTCGTAATAAACGAGATGGCTGACTTATCTAACGAATTAGACGAAAAGGCCCAGAAGACAGACGATCCAGTCATTCAGTTGACGATTTGGGTTCGCCACACCCTCGAGTATTTGACGTCGGCTTCTCACCGCGTAGTCAAGGAAATTTCGCTCGACTCGCTCCCGGAGGACAAGCGTGGTCTGGTTAGAGCGATGCACGGACAGTTCATGCTGACGCTTTATTCGCCTCTTGCAAAACTGACCCCGGAGAATCCACAAGCGTTGGCTGGCTTTGTCTACGCCGCCGTTGTCGCATCAGCGGCGCGGATAGCAGAAGGTGGCGACTTCGAAACCGAAGCCGCCACCCTTGAGAGATTTGTCATCTCTGGAGTTATAGGCGCTTAGCCCAACTTCACATTCTTCTGGGCAACCTTTACTCGGTCTACAAACACCTGAACAGGTACTGACTTACCGGCGGTCTTTAGCGCGATGAGCTGATTGTTTTCAGTCAACGCAACTTTCACCCAACGTCCACCGACCTTAATCGTTGCGGTTTGGCCTGCCGCTCCATAAAACCTCACGGCAACCCTGTTCTCGAAATTTCCGATCAGTGCCGAAACCGCAGGCTTTGGAGCCGCGAATGAAATTGGAATGAAGCGGTCCAGAGTTGTGTCAGCCGAGCCAAAGTGATCGCGCCTTACGAATACACCGCACTTGCTGGTCATGCAGTCAACCGCTACCCCAGCGCGAGTGCTGAAGGAAGAGGCAATCTTGAAATCGCTCACCGGTAGCGCAGCTGAAGCACCCATTCGAAGCGAGCTGGCGGCCGTAGTGAGCCAAGCCTGGTGAGTGGCGGAACAATTCGCTGGTCGCGGATTTGCCGACTCCCCCTCGCAAAGCATCAGGTAGATACCTTGATCCTGCGGGATTCCCGAGACCGATACCTTCAAAGTTGTTTCAGGTGACGACAAACCAGTTGCCTTTTCCACTGAAACGGTCAAGCCGTCCGCAAGAGCCGGAACAGAGGTTCCGATCAATGTCAAAGTCGCAAGAGCGACGAGCATCTTTTTCATTTTGTCCTTCGATTACTTTCTAAAACTCACCGGTATGACAACATCAGCCCTGCGATAAGCAGGCATGGTGTGGTCCGCGCGGGTGAGAATCGCGCACTTCTTGTTGGCACAGTCGATGTCACCAATAAAGCGGGACACCCTTAGGTTGAGGATGAATCCTCCGCGCTTGGTAAAGGCCTTGACCAAGTCACCCGCGTAGGCAGGAGGGTTGGAGGAAATCCAGTAGGAGCTTTGCGAATCCCCGTCGAGGTTCATGCCTCCTGCGCAATTTGTCGGCAGCGACCCCTTATTGGGTAGTTCGCAGAAGGCTAGGTAGATACCAACCTTCTTGTTGTAACCGGTCCCTGTGATGCGAACGAGTTGGCCATCTTTGAGACCTGAGACTTGCGAGGCCGTCAAGCGCTGACCATCTGATCCTGTCAAAGTTTTGGATGCAGCGACAGCGCTCACTGGCATAACCAGCGCGAATCCAACCAGCAACCAAACAGCCAGGGCTTTTCTCATGGTGGGAAAACCTAAGCTGAAGAAATTTCGGAATCCTGACACAGCGTCAGGTTTGAAGTCTGAGTCATGTTGACAATGGTCGGATGCGATTGGCCACCCTCATGCTGAGCACTTGCCTGCTCTCAGGTTGCACTCCTGCGCCCACAGCCAACGCCTGTTCTTCGGATCCGATAAGACTGAGCCCCATCGAACTGCCGCTGAGAGTGGCCTCGTTGGCTTTGGGCGGTGCTGAAGTAGTTGCAGCGCTGGGGGCAGAGGCTTCACTGGTAGGGCAGGATCTAGGTTCAGATTTGGATTTGCCTGTCTTGAACCCGCGCCATGAAGTCGACCTCGAGGGGCTTCTAGCCCTTTCACCCGATCTCACTTTGGTAGATCAAACCGAACCCGATGAGCGAGTCTTTGAAGTGTTAGATCAGTCCGGTGGGCAAATACTTCGACTTGATCCACCCAACTCACTGCAAGAGAGCTTTGACCAAATCGCAGACATTGCGAATGCCCTAGGGGTTCCTGAGCGCGGCGATGCTTTGGTGCAATTGATTGAAGAGCAGCTTAAACAGGTCGATAAGGAGAGATTCAAAGGCAAATCAATTGCGTTTTTATACCTGCGCGGCAACGCTGGAGTCTACCTTCTGGGGGGTAACGGGTCTGGAGCAGATGATCTGATTGAGCTTCTTGGCGCTACCGACATCGGCACAGAACTCGGCATCAAGGGCTTTGCACCGATTTCATCCGAGGTGTTGAGGCGTGAAAATCCTGATTATGTGCTGGTTATGTCCAAGGGTCTGGAATCAGTTGGAGGCACGGAGGGACTAATCGCGATGCCGGGCGTGATGGGGACCCATGCCGCGCTCAATCGTTCGATTCTCACAGCCGAAGACTCAGCACTTCTGAGCTTTGGGCCAAAGACACCAGCAGTCCTTAGATGCCTGGTGGAGCAGGGATGAAAAAGTTTGCTTCAGTCATCCTCCTTATCACGATGCTCGGGTTATTTTGCCTTTCCCTCTTTTATGGCCAAGTCGAATTTGATCTAGCAGATCCGCAGTTTCAATTTGTTCTACTCGAACTTCGAATGCCCAGGGCGCTGGCGGCACTTGGGGTAGGAATTACCGCAGCCATGGCAACCGTGCTGCTTCAAATCACGCTTCGCAATTCAGTGGCTGAACCGGGACTCTTTGGCATCTCAGCTTTTGCTTCCCTGGGAACAGTGCTCGCGCTGCTGTTGGGATTCAAGTTCGGTTCCATCGAAAGCTGGTTATTTGCAGCGGTATTGAGCCTCGCCGGTGTTACTCCGCTCGCTTTGGTGACAAGCCGCCTCACTCGGGTGAGCGTTCGCAACCAAGGCCCAGCAGCAAAGGACATGGCAGTCATCGGAGTGGCGTTTGGAGCTTTTGCTCTAGCGCTCCTTGGGATCGCGAGTTTTGTTGTCCCGGATTCACGACTTCGGTCGATTTCACTCTGGGCGTTTGGTTCACTTAGCCTGCAAACCAAGGAATCAGCCTTTACTTTGACGGTGTTGGCGATCGTGTTATTTGCATCGAGTATCGGTGCCTCTACCCGAATCGGCAGGTTGACCCTTGGTGCAGCAACCTTGCAAGGGCTCGGAATTTCGCGCTCTGCATTGCTGACCGCCGCTTTGATATTGAGCGCGCTATTGAGCGCGACATCCGCATTTGCAGCTGGCTCAATTGGGTTCCTGGGTCTTCTGAGCGCATCCTTATCTAGGTTCGTGTTTCCACGCACACTGACCTGGCAGCTTGCGGGGGCTGCCTTGATTTCAGCCAGCACCCTGCTGCTGGCTGATGTGCTGGCTAGAAATCTACTTGCGCCACTAGAGCTACCGGTCGGGCTACTGACCTCAGTGATTGGGGCTCCGCTGTTGGTATGGATTCTGAGTAGGAGTGTCCGTGCTAGCGGAATTAGTTCTCAGAACTGAGAAGGATCGCGTCGTGGTGGTTAGTGGTCCAAATGGCTCGGGAAAGTCGACTTTGCTGGCTGCATACCAGCGCTATTTATTCAAGAACAAGATCCGATTCGGCGTGCTCTCCCAGCACGATGACCAGTCGGAAGAGCTCTCGGCCAAGCAGCTATTTGATCTGGCTGGGGTCGACGCGGGCGTCACGATGTCGGAACTGGGTGTTGAGGGATTACTGAATAAAGAACTGTCGCTTTGTTCTTCAGGGGAGAAGGTCAAGGTCAAATTAGCTCTAGCGTTGAGCTTCGATGTAGTGGTTCTGGACGAACCACTTGCTCATCTAGACGCCGAGTCTAAATCTCTGCTGGAAGACCTAGTCAGGTCTTCGCCAAGTCAGTTTGTAATAGCAAGTCACGAGCCTGAGTTTTTCAAATTCGGGTCGACTCTTACCCTTACTTCTCGGTTCTAACTGCCTCAGCACGCTTCACTCTTCTGGCACTGAACAAATCGAAGAATAGGGAAAAGGCAACACCTAGCCCCAAACCCAACGATCCAAGCGCAACCAGCAGCAAACCGAAAACATCTTCCGAGGAGCGATTGGCTTCTGGAATCAGAACATAGAGCAAGGTTGCAAATACCAGACCAAAGACTGCCCCGGTCAAGGCCCAAGCCAAAAGCTTCGGAGCTCTTCTGATTTCAACTTCTTCGCGCTTTTCCATAGGGACCATTAACTCACAATGTCAGCGGAAAAATCGAGGCTACCTCGTTTGCCTTGGCACCGCTAACACTTGCACCAGTCCTGACACCCTCTTGCCACTTTACGTTACCTAGGCAAAGGTCGATAAACAGCTCAGGCTCAAGCTCTACAACATTTGGTGGTGTGCCGCGGCGGTGATCCATTCCTGCGATGCACTGAATCGCTCCATAGGGCGGGACTCTCAACTCAACGGTCCCACCGGGGAATCGCTTTTCGATTTCCTGAAGCAGATATCGAGTGGCCGTGGGCAGATTGTGATTTTCAATCGCAGCCAAACCCTCAGCGGAGGGAATCTGCTTTTTTGCCATGCGCCAATTATCCACAAACAGCCAACTCACAGGCTTGTGAAGGGAATGAAACATCCAGAAGCTGAGGCTCCTTTTTGGCAATTGACTGTTGTCGTCAAGCTCTTATCTAAATAGATTTATATACAAATTTCTATATAGAGAGGAGGTGAGAAATGGATTCGAGAGAGGTTATTGAAAACATGGTGTCCATCACCGAGCTGTCCCAGCGAAGCTCGCAGATCGTTGCAAAAGTCGAAAAAGGTGACGTTCAATACATCGCCAAGCGCAACAAAGTAGTCGCGGCAATTGTTGACATGGAGTTTCTGCTGCTACTTGAAGATGCCTGCCGAGACTGGAAGCGCATCGAGGAGGAGGGCGAGTTCCCAGACCCATGGGAATACGCCAAGGTGGCAAAAATGGTTCGACTGTTGGATCGTGGCGAGCTGGATCTAGTCGACTTTGAAGACTTCAAGAAGCAGCACCCAGAAGTGTTTGGAGACTGATGAAAGTCTTGTTCTCCGCGACATTCCAAAAGCAAGCCCTCACCATGGATCGTGCTGACGCAAAACTGGTAGGTGCGGTCTTGAGTCGACTGCAGCTAACAGATGTTCCTTTCGGTAAACGCCTGTCCGGACAGCTCCACAACTGCTATGCCATCAGGGTTGGTCTGAATCACAGACTGAGGTTGGTTTATGAATTTCAGGAGTTGGACGCAAGGGTTCTCGTTGTTGGCCCCAGGGAGCGAGGAATCGTCTACATCCAAGCCATCCAGGTTCTAAAAGAGCTCGAGCGGTAAACTCACCAAGATGAAAATCTTGGTGGTTGGTGGCGGAGCGAGAGAGCACGCAATTGTCAAAGCCCTCATTCGCACAGGCACCCCTGCCACAAACATCATCTGCGCTCCAGGCAATGAGCTGATTGCAAAAGAGGTTGAAACCCACCCTGAGTTAGTTGCCACCGACAAGCTTGCGGTTGCGACCCTCGCACTCCAACACAGCATTGACCTGGCGGTCATTGGTCCGGAAGCACCGCTGGTTGCAGGTGTTGCCGATGCATTGCGCGAGCAGGGCATCGCGGTCTTTGGCCCCAGTCAAGAGGCAGCGATGCTCGAGGGAAGCAAGAACTTTGCCAAAGAAGTTATGGCCGCAGCTGACGTGCCAACCGGCATGGCTAGAGAGTGCTCGGACCTGGGTCAGGTGGAGAGTGCCCTTGATCAATTTGGTGCCCCTTACGTTGTGAAGGCCGATGGGCTCGCAGCGGGTAAGGGTGTGATTGTCACCTCCGACAAACAAGCCGCCCTCGACCACGCAGCCAAATTCATTGAAGATGGGGTGCTAGTCGAAGAGTTCCTCGATGGCCAAGAGGTATCACTTTTTTTCCTTAGTGATGGCAAGAGCGTGATGCCACTTTCTCCAGCTCAGGACTACAAGCGTGCCTATGACAATGACGAGGGTCCGAACACCGGTGGCATGGGAGCCTACTCACCAATCCCATGGCTGCCAGAGGGATTTATCGAAGAGGTTACCGAGCGGGTAGCGCAACCAACCGTGAACGAGATGGCAAGGCGCGGAACCCCGTTTATCGGCCTGCTCTACTGCGGACTTATTGTCACCCAAAGAGGCGTAAAGGTAATCGAATTCAATGCTCGCTTTGGTGACCCAGAGACTCAGGTTGTGCTGCGCAGATTGCAATCGAACCTCGCAGATCTACTCATGCGAAGCGCCACCGGCAAACTCGAAAACGGCCCAAGTGCAGAGTTTTCTAACAACTGTGCTGTGACAGTGGTGCTGGCGTCTGAGGGTTACCCCGTCTCCAACGCACCTGTGCGCGAAGTATTTGGCATTGAGTCGGCGGAGGCCATGGATGACGTTGAGGTATGCAAGGCAAGCCCAACCGGTCGAGTGCTCTCAGTCGTGGGTTGCGGCCAGACCTTTCTCGAAGCTAGAACCCTGGCTTATGAGGGCATTTCACGCATCTCGCTAGAGGGCGGTTTCTATCGCCACGACATCGGGCTAAAGGTGAGCTAGTGGAGCTCCAGGGTTTTCGCCACATTTACTCGGGCAAAGTTCGTGAACTCTATGAGCCAACGGATCCTGATTTCTCACACCTGGTTCTAATAGTCGCCTCGGACCGAGTCAGCGCTTTTGATCATGTGCTTTCACCTGAGATCCCAGGTAAGGGTGAAAACCTAACCGCGCTGACCAACTTCTGGTTTGACCGACTGGATGTCCCAAACCACCGCAGTGATCAACTTGAAGTCCCATCACAAGTCGCAGGCCGGGCGATGATCGCAAAGCGACTGGAGATGTACCCGGTCGAGTGTGTAGTTCGCGGTTATTTGTCTGGCTCTGGCTGGAAGGAATACCAGCAGTCGGGAACGGTCTGCGGAATCGAATTACCTGAGGGGCTGGGATTTGGCGACAAGCTCCCGCATCCGATCTTTACTCCAGCTTTCAAGGCCGATCAGGGTGAGCACGATGAGAACATCACCTTTGAGCAAACCATCGAGTTGGTTGGTCCAAAGATTGCCGAGCAATTGAGGGACCTAAGCATTGGGATCTTCATCACAGCCTCACGCCTTGCCCAAAAGGCGGGCTTAATCTTGGCCGATACCAAGTTCGAGTTTGGAAATGACCCAAGAACGAATTTGATGACACTGGGAGATGAAGTTCTCACCCCCGACTCATCCAGGTACTGGGATAAAGCGCTCTGGGAGCAGGGCGTGAGAGACCAAAGTTTTGACAAGCAGATCGTTAGAAACTGGTTGGCCCAATACTGGGATCAGCAGGGCGAGCCACCCACCCTTCCAGAGGAAGTTGTAACCCTAACGGCACAAAAATATGCCGAACTAAAAAACAAACTAATCACGATTTAGCCAAGCTGGAATTGCGTCCCAAAATCTTGGTTAGTGTTTGTTTGTGAGGACTACCGCGCTCTTCCAAAAACACCAAAATCTAGGTGCAGCTTTCACCGACTTTGGTGGCTGGAACATGCCAGTCAGATATGGCTCTGACCTAGATGAGCACCACGCAGTCAGAAACTCCGCAGGTCTTTTTGACATCAGTCACATGGCTCAAATTAGCGTGCTGGATGATGCGGCTAACTTCCTCGATTACGCAGTTGTCTCAAAGGTTTCGGCTCTAGCAAATGGCCGTGCGAAATACACCATGATTTGTAACGATCAGGGTGGCATCATCGATGACCTGATTGTCTATCGAATTCACGACAACGAATACCTAGTCATCGCAAACGCCTCGAACCGAGAGGCAGTATTCGCTCAGCTCGAAAAGCTGGCAAAAGACTTCAATGTTGAACTCCAGGATCACTCTCTGGACTCTGCCCTGCTCGCACTCCAGGGACCAAAGGCCCTCGAGATTTTGAGCGAGCTTGTAGATGTCGATCCAGCACCTTTGAAGTACTACTCGATCGCGCCAGCAAACCTTGATGGTGTGCCGGTTCTGCTAGCCCGCACCGGCTACACCGGTGAGGATGGCTTCGAAATCTCGATGCAAAAAGAGCACGCCGAGAAGGTCTGGGATCTCATTCTCAAAGTAGGTGGCGACCGAGTCAGACCATGCGGTTTGGCTGCCCGCGACACTCTCCGACTCGAGGCCGGCATGCCGCTCTATGGTCACGAGCTAGATCTCGAAACCATTCCCGCCGAGGCCGGTCTGGGCCGTGTTGTCTCCCAGGACAAGGCCGACTTTGTTGGTAAAGAGGCACTCGCATCCAGAGCATCAAAGAAGCTACTGCACGCAATTGTTGGTGAGGGCAGAAGAGCTGCCAGAGCGGACTACGAGATCTTCTATCCAGGTGATGAGAAGGCACTTGGCAAGGTGACCTCTGGTGCGCTAAGTCCAACCTTGGGTTATCCGGTTGCGATGGCGTATTTGAAGGTGACCGAGCAGTTGGCGGTTGGTACCAAACTAGAAGCAGATGTGCGCGGCACGA
>JACCDH011055146.1_pt1 | contig 13732 bp, 11 predicted proteins | sample 7442481 | NCBI WGS metagenome assembly JACCDH01 (sample SAMN15323433, study PRJNA562643) | freshwater metagenome | isolation source: river surface water | place: USA:Blue River Watershed | collected 2017-08-15
GGGACTGGTGAACTGAGATGGCAGAGCACAGCACCGACGAAGACAAGACCGAAGAACCTACCTCGCGCAAGCTGTCCAAGGCCCGCGAGGAAGGACAGGTTGCGCGATCGGTCGAGCTGCCCGCCGCCCTGGTGACCATTGCGGCACTCGGCATGCTGTACATCACCGGCGATTATCTGATGGCGAAACTGGCCGAGGCCTTCGCGTCCGGCTTCAATTTCGACCGCAAGCTGGTCCACTCCCCCAACCTGCTGCCGGGCATCTTCGGACATGAGCTGCTCGAGGGCTTCATCCTGATCGCCCCCTTGCTGATACTAACGATCGTTGTCGCCGTTCCGGCCGCAGCCGCCACTGGAGGCTTCCTTTTCTCGTCCAAGGCCCTGCTGCCTAAAGCCTCGAAGCTCAACCCGATCGAGGGCGTCAAGCGCATGTTCGGCACCAAGGCCTGGGTCGAGCTGGGCAAGGCGCTGCTGAAGTTCGCTCTGGTGGCCGGCGTGGTGAGCTGGGTGCTGTACGACAACGTCACCACGCTCAATGCCATCGGCCGCATGGCCTTCGAGCCGGCCATGACCGTGGCCGGCAAGCTGCTGACGAAATCCGCGCTGATCATGGCCTGCTCGCTGATCGTGATCGCCATGATCGACGTCCCCTTCCAGCGCTGGCAGTTCATGAAGCAGATGCGCATGACCAAGCGGGAAGTCAAGGATGAGATGAAAGATATCGAAGGTCGTCCCGAGGTGAAGGCGCAGATCCGCCGTCGCCAGCGCGAGATGGCGACCGGCCGCATGATCGATCAGGTGAAGAATGCCGACGTCGTGATCACCAACCCGGAACACTTCGCCGTTGCCCTCGCCTACGACCCGAACGGCGACAGCGCGCCCATCCTGATCGCCAAGGGTGCCGACGCGATCGCCGCGCGCATCCGGGAAGAGGCCACCAAGCACGGCGTCGAGATCTTCCAGGCCGCGCCGCTGGCGCGTGCGCTCTACTTCACCACCGAAATCGACCACCCGGTGCCCGAAGACCTGTACCATGCGGTCGCCCAGGTGATCGCCTATGTGTTCAACCTGGCCAGCGTGCGGCCCGGTGCGGCGCCCCTGCAGCGCCCGATGCCCACTGTGCCGCCCAACATGCAGTTCGACTCGAACGGCAGGCTGGAAACAGAGGAGACGGTTAACTGATGGACAGGGATCTCGACATGACAGAGCTGGTCGGTGCCGACGGCATCTTCCTGCGCACCGCTGACCGGCGGCGATTTGATTACGTGATGCGCGGCGTGCGCGAGGACAGCCTGTCGCTCGCGCTCTCCAGCGACAACGACGGCCTGCTCGACCACTACGGCCGGCTGCTGATCAACAAGCTGCGCAAGAGCGACGGCCTGCAGATGGAAGTCTTCCTGCCGCAGAATACCGAGGCCCTGCTCGAGCGCTTCAATCAGATACTGGCCGACCTGTCGATCGACGAGGCGCGCAATGCCGAGACCTCGCAGGCACCACGCCGCGTGCTGCTCGCGCATGATGCGAAGGCGATCAGCGAGCGCGATCTGCAGCTGCTCTCGCGGCTGGTACAGGATTTCCCCGGCGCGCATGTCTCGCTGGTGCTGCTGGTCGACAAGCCCGGCCTGATCCAGCACGAAAAAACGCTCGACAAATTCGGCCAGCGGCTGCTGCGCTGGCCACTGGAAGCGCCGACCCGTGAAGAAGGCGAGGCCCTGATCGCCGTCGCCGGCGGCATGGGCTTCGATGTCGAGGCCAAGAAAGTACTGGCCGCGACCGGCTATGCGAAACCGCCGAGGCCGCCCGCCCCGCCCAGCATACCCTCTCCTGCGCCGGCACCGTCGGCGCCAGCCCCGGCCTCGTCGCGCAAGTCTGAGCCCTCGGTCAAAGAAGAGACTACCCTCACCGGCGCCGAACTGGCCGCCATGCGGCAGAAGGCACTGAAAGACGGCTCAGGCCGCACCGAACCCTCACTCGACACGCCTGTCGACACACCCGTCGCCGGCCCCAGACTGAAACTTCGACTGCCGTCCGCAAGCGGCAAGCGAGTCTCGGCCGTGCTGCGGTGGATCGTCGCGCTGACCCTGCTCGCTGCCATCGCTGTGGCGCTGATCGTGATGGTCTTCCCGCAGCGTATGGGGCCGATGCTTTATCAGTCGCCGCTGTTGCGAGAGCACCTGCCACCGTGGGCCATGGAAGCCGTAGCCAGCGTCACCGGCAAGCCGCCCAGCGCGCAGCTGGACGCGTCTCCCGCGACGCCGCCGGCTGCCGAGGCTACAGTTCCGGCCGCTGGCGCCGATTCACAAAAAGACGACGCGGTATCTGAAAAGCCGGCTGCGCCGGCGGCAGACGCTGGACCATCGGACAAGGCCGAGGTAAAGAACGACGCGAAGACCGACGTCAAGCCTGAGCTTAAGCCTGAGGTCAAGACTGACGTCAAAACCGAGGCCAGGGCTGACCTCAAGCCTGAGCCGGCAGCGCCCGTCAACGCCGCCGAGGCACTCGCGCCGCGCTCCGAGCGCGGTGTGGATCAGGCGGTGAAGCAGGCACGCCCGGGCAGCTATTTCGTCCAGCATGTCTCGCTGGGGTCGATGGCCGAGGCACAGGAATGGCGGGCGCAATACGCCGCATTGAACAAGAGCCGGATCGCGGCCGTCTCGACACAGGATCAGGGCGTGAAATACGCGGTGGTGTCGGGCCCGTTCGCGAACCTGAGAGAAGCCGAAGCTTTTGCGGCGAGGCCGGGCGTGCCGGCCGATCCGTGGCTGCGGCCCGTGAAGTCCCTGCAGCGTGCGCTGGTGACGGCCGGCCGCTGATGGCCGACGGTACGCAACACAGAGGTGGCTGATGTCATCTGAAGAAGAAGCACAGGTATTCCGGGGCGGTTCGGCCATCGAGTCCGCCGTGACCGAGCACGCGCCACGGAAAAAGAAAGCTCCGGTCAAGGCGCCCGACGCGGACACGCGCGCGCTGCACGACCTGAAAGACGGGCCGGGCGGTATCCGTGCGCTGCATGACAGCGAGCACGGGCCCTCGATCCGTAACGAGATACGCGATGGTGACGGCGACTCCATCGGCAGCGCGATGCATGACGCGAACGCCCACGGAACGGGCGGTGGTCTGCGGCACGGCGACGGTCCTGCCGACCTGCGCGCGTCCCATGATGCCGACGGTGCTGCCGATCTGCGTGCGCTGCACGATGGTGAGGGCGATGCCGAGCTGCGCGAGATGCATGACGGCGAAGGCCTGATCGATACGCGCGCCGCGCTCGATGCGATCGGGCTGACGGACAAGCATCTGCACGAGGATGCCGATGGGCCAGCCGATCCGCGCGCACTGCGCGACGCTGACGGACTGTCGGATGCCCGTGGCCTGCATGATGCGGAGGCGCATGGCGACGTCAGCGACTGGCAGGATGCGGCCACACCCAAGGTGCCGACCGCACTGCAAGACGCCGACGGCCCTTCCGACCCGCGTGCATTGCGCGATGCCGACGGACTGGCCGATGCCCGCGCGCTGGAGGATGCCGACGGACCGTCGGACATCCGGGCACTGGAAGATGCCGAGGGGCCATCGGATCCGCGCGCACTGGAAGATGCCGAGGGGCCGTCATCGCTGCGCGAACTGGACGATGCCGGGATACCCACGGTCACCACCGGGCTGGATGGTCTGGAGCTGACCGGCGAAGACGATGTAACCGTCAGTGACCCGCAGGCCGACGAAGCGACGCTGCCTGACACGCGCACTGACGAAGAGCTCGTCGAGGACATCCTCGACGACAAGGTCGAGCAAGCGGAACTGACGCCCTGGGCATTGTCAGTTCACCTTGAGAAGCGAATTGAAAAAGTGAATGAGATGAGGGACCGGGCGAAAGCCCAGCTCGAGGGGCTGGAAGCCTCGTCCAAAAAACTGGAAAAACGACTGTCATCATTATGAGCGACGAAGACAAAGACAAGCCCGAGGGCGCAGACGGCTTCACTCCCGCCCCTCCTCCGCCTCAGCTGACCGAGGAAGAGGCCGGCGTTTCGGCAGACGGCGAGCAGGCCACGGCCGAAGGCGAGGCCCTGCCCGACGGTTCCGTGCCTGTGCCGCAGGACACCGCCAAGCGCGCGCTGGAAGCGGTACAGATTCTGGTCGAGAACAATCGCTCGGCCTCGCAGCAGCTCGAATCGCTAATGAGCATCGTGCTGGATGCGGCCGAAGTCGCCAATCGCTCTGCGTCGCATGTGACCACCACCGGCGGCCAGCTGAACAAGGCCGCCGAGAAGCTGATCGATGGCGCACAAAAAACCTCGACCCAGTCCAAGATCGTGCTGGCGCTGGCCGCTGCAGTGCTGGTCGGCTGCGGCGGCACGTTCAGCTTCATCGCAGTGCAGCTGCAGTCCAAGGTCGAACAGCTCGATGAAATGATGCTGGCCGTAGGCAAGCGCGCGGTCGATCTGAAGCGCCGGATGGAATCGATGGACGATATCCATACGCAACTGACCGAGCTGAACCTGAAACAGGAAAATACCCAGTCCGTACAGCAGGCGATCGAGGACAAGATCGCGACGATCGTGGAACTGGCCAAGAGCGGCGCACCAAAGAAAGCCCCCGAGCCTGCCCCTGCGCCCGCCGCCAAGCCTGAGCCGGCGAAGAAAGAAAAGACCGAGAAGACCGAAAAGAGCGAGAAGGTCGAGAAAGCTGAAAAGGCGGAAAAAGCCGAGAAGGCTGAAAAAGCGGAAAAGGCCGAAGCAGCAAAGAAGGCGGAGGCCGAGGCGGCCGCCGCAAAAAAAGCCGAGGCACAGGCCAAGGCCAAGGCTGAACTCGAAGCTGCCAAGGCGCGCGCCGAAGCGGCCAAAGCCGAGGCCGCGCGCGCGGAGGCCGCGAACAAGGCCCTGCTGCAGCAGCTGGCCGGTCTCGATGCGCTGCTCAAGGAACAGTCGAAGTCAGTGAAAGATCTCAATGGTCAGGTCACTAGCCTCAACGGTTCAGTGCAGCATGTCGAAGCACTGAAAAAAGAAGTCGAGTCGCTGACCCGACAGCAGCAGCAACAGGAAAAGCAGCGCGCGCTGGAGGCTGAAAAAGCCGCACAGGAACTGGCCGCCGCCAACGCCCGTCGCGAGAGGGAGCTGAAGGAAAAGGAACGCGAACTCGCCCGCGAACGCGACCGTACGAAAGAACGCGAAGCCGCCCGTGAACGTGAACTCGCGAAGGAGCGCGATGCCGCACGCGAGCGCGAGCTGGCCCGGGAGCGTGAACTTGCGAGGGAACGTGAGCTGGCGAAAGAACGCGAAAAAGAAGCGAAAGCCAAGGAACGCACCGTTGCCTACAACCGCGAGCAGTCACGTCCGACCGGTAATGTGGGGAGTGACACGCCGGCGTACAGCAAGCCGGCAGTGGCAAAACCGGAGTAAGGATACCTGCTCAGCGCCTGTTCATCGCCTGTTTTCATGGCGATGACTACCTGGATCACACGAACCGACATCGCTCTCGGAATCTGCGCTCGTCAAGCGGCTGTTACTACGACCCAAACGCATCGACCAGCACTTCAATACGCCGGTTCTTTGCCCTGCCCTCGCGCGAATCATTCGGCGCGACTGGCTTGGTGTCGGCCATGCCGCGCACGATCACGCGCTCGCGCGGTACACCGGCATTCTGCGTGAGGAAGTCCGCCACCGATGCCGCCCTCGCACCGGACAGATCCCAGTTCGAGCGATAGCGGTTGTGTCCCGTGAGGGGAATATCGTCGGTATGTCCTTCGATGGTGATGCGGCCACCGGCACTGGTAATCGTCTGCCCGATCTTTTTCAGTGTCGGCATGAAGTCGGGCGACAGCTCGGCACTGCCCGAATAAAAACTTCCCTGCACGATCAGTCGAATGACGATGCGCTCGCCATCGCGCTCGACCTGTGCCTGTCCCTGCGAGATCTCATTCTTCAATGCCTCGCGGATTTTTTGCAGGTTGCGCGTGGATTCTGCAATGCGCTCGCCGGTCTCGACGCCCTCGCGCACTTCCACCAGACTCTCCACGTCGGCCTGCGCATCGGCGATACGGCCATAGAGATCAATCATCTCTTGCGGCAGCACGCCGCTGCCGCGCTCGGGCAGTTGCAGCACCAGCCGACCCTCTTCAGCGCGCAGCTGGATCTTCTTGCCGACGAGGTCGGCGGACAGCGCCTTTTGCAAGGTACCCAGGTCTTTCGCGAGCTGCTCGGGCAGAGGCGTGGCCTCGGTCATGGCGCCAGCGCCGGTCGAGGTACCGCCGGTAGCGAGCTGAGTCTCCACGGGCGGGTTCACGATGGGCGGCGGTGCCTCGGCCCGGCCGAGCGACTTTTGTAACGAGCCGCTGACATCGCGAAAACGATTCGGATCAAGATCGGAGAAGGACAGCAGCAGTACGAAGAACGCCAGCAGCAGCGTGATCATGTCGGCAAAAGTGACGATCCACGGCGGCCACGGGCGACGCTCGTGCGGCGACGGCTCGCTGTCGTCGAACAGCGTGGTTGCCGCGAACATCGATGGATGCTCCGGCTTCTCTAGCTCGGCGATCTCGTGCACGTGTCGATCGAACATGAGGGGATCAGTACTTGCTGTCGTGCTCGGCGTGCTGGGTGGACGGTGCGGCGGGTGGGGTCAGTGCCGCCCGCGCATCGGCATCATCGTCGTCGGGCACGGGCAGCGCCTCGGGCTCAGGCGCGTCGGGTTTCAGGTTCCCCAGCAAAAGGTCGGGCAACATCCGCGGGTCGCCACCATTGTGCATGAACAGCATGCCCGCGATCACGAGCTCGTAATTGTTCTTGATGCGCTTGCCGTGGCTCTGGATCTTCTGCACCAGCGGGCCGATCACCACATTAGCCAGCACGGCGCCGTACAGGGTGGTCAGCAGTGCGACGGCCATGCCGGGGCCGATCGCGCGCGGGTCGCTCATGTTACCCATCATGAGCACGAGGCCCAGTAGCGTGCCAATCATGCCCATTGCAGGCGCAAGTTCCTGCGCATACGCGAAAAAATCACGCGCATGGTCATAGCGGCTTTTCTGTTCGGACAGTTCGCGCAGCAAGGCGTCCTTCAGCAGCGTCGCATCAAGTCCGTCCACCCACAGCCGCACCGCCTTGGCGATGAAGCTGTCGTTATAGTCGCGATCCTCGAGCACCACCATCCAGCGGTCGTTGTAGCGCACCACCCGTCCGACCTCGATCATTTCATCGATCAGGTCCGTCATCCGGGTCGGCGAATCCGAGATCGCCTCGCGCGCCGTGGCAAACGCACTCTTGAATTCAGGTATCGTGCTCTTGGACAGCACGACCAGAAACGTGCCACCGAAAACGATCAGGATCGCGGGAATGTCGATGAACTGCAGGAAGTTGCCGCCGGTGGCGATGGCAATCAGCAGCAGCGCGCCGCCGACACCGATCAGACTTCCGCTCTGTATGCGAGGCTTGCTCATGCTGTAATGAAATGCGTGGTAAACGAATACAGCGCCGGCCTCAGGCCGAGCGCAGGCGGTACTTGTCGATCTTCTCGATCAAGGTCGTGCGCTGCAGGTTCAGCAGGCGCGCGGTCTTGGAGACATTGCCGGCCGACCGGTCCAGCGCCTGCTCGATGAACGCGCGCTCGATCTGCGCCATCTTCTCTTTCAATGACAGCCCTTCGGGCGGCAGCACCGGCCCGCCCTGCGCGAGCATGATGATGTCTTCGACATGATTGCGCTCTACCGGCGCCTGTGGCGCGGGGGCGCTGCCTGCCTCACCCAGTGCGAACATCTGCAGCACGTCCGCCGATTCCTGTACCGGGCCAGCGTCGGGAACAAACGGTGCCGGCGTTTCCTCGCCCGCACGCTCCTGCTGCAGCTTCTGCAGCCCCTTGGGCAGCATCGCCGCAGGGACGGTCGAGAGCGTCAGGTACTGGCCAGCGAACAAGGTAGAAAAACGATGCACGAGATTCGACAGCTCGCGCACATTGCCGGGCCACTCATAGCATTTCAGCGCGCCGAGGAATTCCGGCGAGAAGCTGATCGCCGTGCCCTTGTGGGCGAATTTGTCGGCATAGTGCTTCAGCAGCAGCGGTATGTCATCGCCCCGCTCGCGCAGCGGTGGCGTGCGCACCGGCAGCACGTTCAGACGGTAGTACAAGTCTTCGCGGAAGCGGCCGGCAGCGATCTCTTCCTCCAGATCCCGGTGAGTCGCGGCGATCACGCGAACATCCACCTCGACCGGACGCGATGAGCCAACAGGGTCGACCATCCTCTCCTGCAGCACGCGCAAGAGCTTCACCTGCATGTCGAGCGACAGGTCGCCTATCTCGTCCAGGAAGAGCGTGCCACCGTGGGCCAGCTCGAAACGACCGACCCGGTCTGCGAGCGCGCCCGTGAACGCGCCCTTGCGGTGGCCGAACAGCTCGCTCTCCATCAGTTCTTTGGGAATGGCCGCACAGTTCAGCGGCACGAAGTTCGCTTCAGCACGGGGAGACTGGTAGTGCAGCGCCTGCGCGACCAGCTCTTTGCCGGTGCCAGATTCGCCATTGATCAGCACCGTTGCCGCCGAGTCCGCAATGGTCTCGATCAGCTGGCGTATCTCTCGCATCGGCGGGCTGTTGCCAATGATGGGATTCGGCGGTCGCATCAGGGTGGGATCCTTGGAGGTTCGTTATCGGTGCGCTACGCAAGTATCGGGCTCTCGATCATCTTGCAGATAAAAGCCCACAGTTCTCCAATGTTTCCGAATTGAAACATAGCAATACCAGACTGTCAACGAAGAATGACGGTGCAACATGAATTTTTATATTACTCATTTGAAAACGTCATTGACCTCAACATCGCCGGCGTCGTGTCGTGGCCGCCTTCTGCCGGATCCGCAGCGTGCGACGGCGAGTGTGATCGGTAAGGGTTTCGCCGCATAATGGCGATGCGCTGGTAAAGCGAACAAACAATAAAAACGACCGAGACAAGGACGACCCTGATGGACCCCAAGACACTCAAGGCGCTGCAATGGAAGGTGTTCGAGAACGTGGCCGCCGCCCAGCTGGTGCCGCTGATGCGCATCGGCGATGAACTGAAGCTGTTCAGCGCACTGGCCGCCACCGGCCCCTGCGATAACGCGAGCTTCGCGAAGGCCGCCGGCATCAATGCGCGCTACAGCCTCGAGTGGCTGTCCGCCATGTGCGCGGCCGGCTATGCGTCGTATGACACCGAGCACGGCCACTTCTACCTGACCGAGGAGCAGGTCGCGGTATTCGCCGATGAGGACAGTACCGCGCTGATGATTGGCGCCTATGACAGCCTGGCCGCCTGTGTGATGGACGAGCCCAAGATCCGCGAGGCCTTCACCACCGGCAAGGGCGTGGCTTGGGGCGAGCATCACAACTGCTACTTCCGCGGCACCGCGCGCTTCTTCAAGCCGGTGTACAAATCGAACCTCGTGCAGCGCTGGCTGCCCAAGATACCGGCACTGACCGAGAAGCTGACTGCCGGCGGCAGCTTTGCGGATGTCGGCTGCGGCCATGGCGTATCGACGATGCTGATCGCGCAGCATTTTCCGCAGGCCGAGGTGCATGGCTTCGATTTTCACGGGCCATCGATTGACGAAGCCCGACGGCTGGCGGCTGAAGCAGGACTTTCCTCTCGCGTCACCTATGAGACCCGCAGCGCAAAAGATTACGAGGGTCGCTTCGATGTGATCGCATTCTTCGACTGCCTGCACGACATGGGCGACCCGGTCGGCGCGGCCGAGCACGCGTGCAGGCAACTGAAGGCCGATGGCATGCTCGTCATCATCGAACCCTTCGCGAATGACAAGCTGGAAGAGAACTTCAATGTCATCGGCCAGATGTTTTACTGCGCATCCACGATGGGCTGTGTGCCGGCATCGCTCGCGCAGGAAGTCGGCCTCGCGCTCGGTGCGCAGGCCGGCCCGGCGCGACTCTCGATGGTGCTGCAGCAGGCCGGCTTCAGCAAGGTCGAAACCGTGGCCACCACAGCGACCAACATGGTACTGTGCGCGACAAAATGAACTAAGGAGACATCGGATGAGCACCATCGTCACCCTGCGCCGGATCCTGAAGGACAACCACACTATCGCCGTCGTCGGCCTCTCGGCCGACTGGTACCGCCCCTCGTATTTCGCCGCGAAATACATGCAGGAACATGGCTTTCGGATCATTCCGGTCAATCCGAAGTACACCGAGATTCTGGGCGAGCGCTGCTATCCCGATCTGGCCTCCATCCCTGACAAGGTGGACATCGTCGATGTGTTCCGCAAGAGCGACGATTGCGCACCGATCGCCACAGAGGCCGCAGCCATCGGTGCGAAAGCACTGTGGCTGCAGATCGGCGTGATGAATGACGAAGCGCGCCAGATTGCCGAAAGTGCGGGCATGGATTTCGTGCAGAACCGCTGCGTGAAAATCGAATACGCGCGCCTGTTCGGCGGGCTGTCCTGGTTTGGGGTGAACACCCGCATCATCTCCGCGCGTCGTCCTGTCTGATCCTCGCCCTGATCCCTTTTTCACCGACTGCCATGGCACAAGACTCTCAAGACCATCAATACGATTTCGATACGCTTTGTCTGCACGCCGGCCAGCTGCCCGATGCCGCCACCGGCGCGCGTGCGGTGCCGATCTATCAGACCACCTCGTATGTATTCGATAGTGCGGATCACGCGGCCAGCCTGTTCAATCTGCAGACCTTCGGCAATGTGTACTCGCGCCTGTCGAACCCGACGGTCGCGGTGCTGGAAGAGCGCATCGCGGCGCTGGAGGATGGCCGTGCGGCCGTGGCCACCGGCAGCGGCATGGCGGCGCAGATGATCGCGATGCTCAATATCTGCGAGGCGGGCGACGAAATCGTCGCAGCGCGCACGCTGTATGGCGGCACGGTCACCCAGCTGGACGTGAACTTTCGCAAGCTGGGCATCAGCACGATCTTCGTCGATGCGGATGATCCGGAAAACTTCGCGCGTGCGATCACGCCCAAGACCCGGCTGCTGTACGCCGAGACCATCGGCAATCCGTCGATGAATGTGCTCGATATCGAGAAGGTCGCGAAGATCGCCGAACAGGCCGGGCTGCCCCTGTTCATTGACAATACCTTTGCCAGCCCCTACCTGTGCCGTCCGTTTCAGTGGGGGGCGGCCATCGTGATGCATTCGGCGACCAAGTTCATCGGCGGCCATGGCACGACCATGGGCGGCGTGATCGTCGAATCGGGCAAATTCAACTGGGGCAACGGGAAGTTTCCGACGATGACCGAGCCATCGAAGGGCTATCACGGCGTGCGCTTTTATGAAACCTTCGGTGATTTCGGCTTCACGATGAAATGCCGGATGGAGGGCTTGCGCACCTTCGGCCCGGCGCTCTCGCCGATGAATGCCTTCCTGCTGCTGCAGGGCGTGGAGACGCTGCACCTGCGGATGGAACGTCACTGCAGCAATACGCAGCGCATTGCCGAGTATCTGTCCTCGCATCCGAGGGTGTCATGGGTGAATTACCCGGGACTGAAGAACAACAAGTATCACGATCTCGCGAAAAAATATCTTCCTCGTGGAGCGGGTGCGGTGCTGTCCTTCGGCGTGAAAGGCGGTGCTGCCGCGGGGCAGAAATTCATCGAGAACGTCGAATTTTTGTCGCATCTCGCGAACATCGGCGATGCGAAGACGCTGGTGATTCATCCGGCCTCGACCACGCATCGTCAGCTGTCGGAAGAACAGCAGATTGCAGCCGGGGTACCGCCGGATCTGATCCGTCTGGCGGTTGGGATCGAGTCGGTGGACGATATTCTCTGGGATATCGATCAGGCGCTGTCGCGGACTTGATCCGGGGATCTGCCTGAAGTTGAGATCGGGTGAGGTGTGGTGATATGTGGAGAAACGGCCGGGCATAACAACCATGGATTCCGGCCTGCGCCGGAATGACGCGGGATGACTTGGAATGACGCGGAATGACGGTTCAAACTGAGCCAGCGAAAACACCGTCATCCCAGCGCAAGCTGGGATCCATGATACGGCGGGCATTGAGCACGATGTGCCCGCAGCCTACCCGTTGATTCATCACCCCGGCGCAGGCCGTGATCCAACGTTACGCTGGCATACCCTCCGGAAGAGCTCCGTTGCTACCCTGCGACCCGCTCCACCAGCCACACACAGGCGATCAGCAAAATCCCCACCGACCCCCACCGCTGAATCATTGCCACCGCACGCGCCCTGCCCAGCACCGGCGCGAGCAGCAAGCCAATGGCCAGCACCACGGCCATTTGCCCGAACTCCACCCCCAGATTAAACGCCAGCAGCGTCTCGATGAAATGCGTTGACGACAGCCCCAGCTCGCGCAAGCCGTTCGCAAAGCCCAGCCCGTGGATCAGGCCGAAACCGAACGCGAGTTTCCACTGGTAGGCATCCTCCCGCCGCCAGAGGTTCATCAGCGCGGAAACGATGATGGATGCTGCAATCGCGGCCTCGATCAGCTTGTCCGGCAACACCACCCAATCCAGCGCCGCCGCGGCCAGCGTGAAGGAATGCGCGATGGTGAATGCGGTGACCACCTTCAGCGCATAGACCAGCAAGGGACGTGACGACGACACACCGAGCGACAGCCCCGGCAGCAACAGGCAGAACAGGAAAAGCAAATGATCGAGCCCGCTCCAGATATGCAGCGCACCTTCCCGCGCATACGACCAGAGCACCTCGGCGAGCGCAATCTCTCTGAGTGGCAGCCGCTGCGCTGCATGCCGCGCATCGAAGACTGCCGAGGTCTCGAGCCCGTTCGCGGACAGCTTCACGAAGGCGCGCGCGATCTTTTCTTCTTCATTGAAAAAGCCGTAGCGCACCAGCAGCTGCGATGCGCCGGGATCGAGCGCCGGCGCACTGAAGGACTGTCGCACATACAAGCCATCATTGTGCAGCGCGACCTCTTGCGAATGAAATGCGAGCGGCAGAGGCTGGCCCTCGACCTCGAGCGTCAGTGATGAGCCGATCACCGCCGACAGCTTGCCTTGCAACGCGGCGAGTTCATCCCGCTGAATCGGCTTTTGCTGTTCGGGCGGGATCTGTAGCAGGCTGTTCAGATCGCGCACCGCAAAATCCAGCTGGATGCGCAGCGCCTGGGCATCACTGCCGATGCGCAGATAGCTGTTACCCGACTGGTGCGCGGCCGCAGTCAGGCTGAAAAACATCAGACAGGCGACCAGCCAGCGTAATGGCATCATGAGGTCATGAGGTCATGAGGTCAGGGATTGGCTAGCGCGTCGAGCGTGGCCAGCTTCAGGCTGTTCGGCCATTGGCTGCGGAATTTACGGATCAGTTCCTGCACGCGCTGCTGGCATTTGGCTTTCGGTACCGCGCCGGACTCTGCCGCCTGCAGATAGTGAATCGCCAGAATGAAATGTACTTCTTCGCTGTCGATGTCCGGATGTTTTGCGGTCAGCAGACCCTCGCCGAATCCGATCATCTCCAGCAGGGTCTCCCTGCCCTGCTGAAGCGGCTTCAGCGGATGATCGACGAAGCTGTCATAAAAATGATTTTTCAGCACCCGGTAACGCGCGAGCGTGGCATTTGCCCCCTTGGGTTCCAGCGTCAGCGCCTCGCGCCAGGGCCGCAGGTCGGCGAGTATCAGCTTCGTCTGCGGCGACTGCTGCAGCTTGTGCGGCGTGGCATTGAGCTGGCTGACCAGCATCGTGGTCTCCAACCCCTGTATCTTGCCGTGACTGATGATGTCCTCGTTCAGCAGGCCGCGTATCTCGTCGAGCAGCTTGCCGGTGTCCACCA
>JACCDH010809734.1_pt1 | contig 13727 bp, 14 predicted proteins | sample 7442481 | NCBI WGS metagenome assembly JACCDH01 (sample SAMN15323433, study PRJNA562643) | freshwater metagenome | isolation source: river surface water | place: USA:Blue River Watershed | collected 2017-08-15
AAAGTCTCCGGGTTGAAAAGAATGGAAAAAACAGCATGGGATGCAGCAAGAAGCAGTGTCGGACGCGATGGCTACAGTGGCCTGACAAGCTGGCGCGATGACATGGCCAGGGCTTTTCAGCCCCGCACGTCGGCCACAGGCGCCTGCCCGAAGTCGGGTCGGGCCAGAAAGCGCAGCACCTTGTCGGCTGCTTGTTCGGGGGAACTGAGATGTCCTTGGGCTTTGAGCTGCAGGAATCTGGACTGATCCGGGAAAGCTTCACCTGGCGCACCCCGCAACTGCACTTGCATGTCGGTGTCGATCACGCCGGGTGCGAGTGAACAGACTCGGGCACCATTGGCCTGCAGGGCTTCGTCCAGCGCCAGGCAACGGGTGAAGTGGTCCATGCCAGCCTTGGCGGCGCAGTACGCGGCCTGCGAGGCCATGGCGTTGCGACCCAGACCCGATGAAATGTTGAGCACTTTGCGGGGCATGGACCAAGTCTGTGTGGCCCCTAAAAATGCCGCACACAAGGCCATGGGCGCTTCCAGACCCACCCGCAGGGCCTGCGTCAAATCGACCGGTCGCGACAGGCGCAGGGGCATGATGGGTGGAATGACGCCCGCGTTGTTGATCAGGGTGGCACTGCCGAATTCGGCTGGGTTCTGGTTGTGCAACCAGTCGCGCAGACGGTCGCTGACACCTTCGCCATCGGCCAGGTCATGCGTCCATTGGGCCAAAGGCACGTCAGCCTTTTGGGCGGCCTCGGCCAGTTCGGGGTTGGCATGGCGCGAGATACACAGCAGCGTATGGCCTGGCTGCAGCAGCTGCCGGGCCATGGCCAGGCCCATGCCGCGCGAAGCACCCGTGAGGATGTAGAGGTGTTGTGTCATGGCCATCATGGTAGAGGCTTGCGCCTGATCATGGGGTGCCGCAGATGACAGGGTTTTGCCCAAGATTCAGCTGCCTTGTGCAGCCCGGATCCGGTTGACCTGCAGTGGCGTGACCTCGCCCGCCTGGTTGCCCCAGCGGGTGCGCAGGTGGGTGAGCACGGCCGCGATGTCGCGGTCGTCCAGTTCCAGCACAGCGGGTGGCATGCCAAACGGACGGGGGTGGCCTTGGGTGGCCGGTCCGTAGCCGCCGTAGAGGACCAGCTGCACCAAGTTGGTGGGGTCTTGCAACAGCACGGCCCGGTTGCCGGCCAGGGCAGGGTAGGCCACATCGCCCGATACGGTTTTCACGCCCTCGCCCTGCTCGCCGTGGCATTGCAGGCATTGGCGTTCGTAGACCTTGGCACCTTGGGTGGCCACTTGCAGCGAGATGCGTGCGGTTTGAGGCTGTGCAGAGGCTGTTTGGGGTGTGCTTTGGGCGCGTGACTTCAGGTACACCGCCATGGCCTGCAGGTCAGCGTCATTCAGGTGTTGCAGGCTGTGCTGCACCACTTCGCCCATGGGGCCACTGGTTTGGGCTGTGCTGGACGCGCCTGTGCGCAACAGCTGAACGATCTGGGGCAATGGGGTGCTGGCCATGCCGCTTTCGGCGTCGCGGGTCAGGTCGGGGGCGTACCAGTTGGCCACAGGCATCAGCCCGCCAGACAAGTCATGCACGGGACCGCTGGCCCCCAGCGCATTGCGCGGGCTGTGGCACGCAGCGCAGTGGCCCAGGCCCTGCACCAGGTAAGCCCCCCGGTTCCATTCAGCGCTTTGCGCTTTGTCGGCCTGAAAAGGGCTGGGCTCAAAAAACAGGCTGCGCCACACCGCCAGGGCCGGTTGCGTGCCAAAAGGCCAGGCCAGGGTGTGGGGAGACTGAGGCTGCACCACCGCGGGCAGGCTGCTTAGCCAGGCGAAGATGGCGTCGCTGTCATCCCGGGTGATGACGCTGGTGTGGTTGTAAGGAAAAGCCGGGGCGAGCAAGCGAGAGTCTTTGGAGCGGCCACGGTGCATGGCTTGCCAGAAGTCTTGCGCTGTCCAGCGACCCAGGCCGGTTTCGGGGTCGGGCGTGAGGTTGCTGCTGTACACACCGCCAAAGGGCGTGTCGATGCGGCGACCGCCCGCCAGCGGGGCACCGCCACGGGTGGTGTGGCAGGCCATGCAGTTGCCCGCCAGGGCCAGGTAGCGGCCTTTTTCGATCTGGGCTTCGGTGGCCTGGACGGTGAGGGCTGTGTTGTCGGGTTGCGGCCCCAGCAGGTCTCCCCAGTTGTCCCACACCACGCCCAAAGCCAGCACCAGCAAGCTGGCCAGCGTGACCCAGCCTAGGCGCTGGACGGGGTGTATCTTGTGCAAAGGGTTATTCATGGCCGCCCCCCTGACTTGGCTTGAGGTGGGGCAGAGCTTGTGGCCGAGCGTGCGGCCGAGAGTTCGGGTGCACTGCCGCAGCGCAAGGTTTCAGGCAAAGCAGGACCCGCTGGGGGGCGCTCGGCCGGCCGCGTGTCGGCCGGCAGCGGCTGTCGGGCCAGCCAGCTGGACACGGCAATGAGATCCTGCGCGGGCATGCGTTGGACGATCTCGGCCATGCAGTCGGGGGCGTGGGCGCGTCTTTGCGCGGTCTGCCAGGCGCCCAGCTGGGCATTCAAATAATCCAACGGCAAGCCCAGCAGCCCCGGCACATTGGGCTGCACGCCGGTCAGGCGCACACCGTGGCACTGGGTGCAGGCCGGCAAGCCCCGCGAGGCATCGCCTTGCGTGACCAGTTGCTGACCTTTGGCCAGGCGCTCTGGGGTGATGGCGTTGTTGGCCTTGGGTGCGGGGTAGGGCAGTTGAAGACTGGCAAAGTACTGCGCCATCTCGCCCAAATAGGCATCGGTCAGGGGGTCGACCAAGCGGGCCATCAAATCGTAATGGCGACGACCCTCGGCGAAGTTGCGCAGCTGGTTGTGCAGATAACCCGCTGGTTTGCCCGCCAGTCGTGGGTAATAACCATCAGGCCCGGCGCGGCCTTGCTCGCCATGGCAGGCGGTGCAGGCGCGGGTGCGTTCGGCCATGTCGTCTGCAAAACGAGCGGGGGCTTGTGCACTGGCCACACTTTGTAAAACGGTGAAGACCGTCACCACGCTGAACCTCAAAAACCAGCTTTGGGCACATTTCAAAATCAAGCACATGCATTGAAGATAACCGATGCGGCGACAATGTCGGGTTTGGCACCGAATGACCTGTGGTCGCAGTGCGTTGTTTTCCTCTCTTCAAGTTCAAGCCATGTCCGAAATCCAAGTCCGATTTGCCACCCTTCAAGATGCCTCCGCCGTGGCTGCGTTGCATGTGCGTGCCTGCCGTGTCGCTTATGCAGGCCAAGTGCCTGATGCCCATTGGGATGCCACACCCATGCCCAAGCGGGTGGCCTACTGGAAAGAAGCGATCGAGTTTGGGGAGCCCCAAGTCATGGTGGCAACCCAAGGCCAGGAGATGGTGGGTTTTGTGGGCTTTGACCGCTCGCGTGACCCCAAAAGCAAAAACACCACGGGTGAAATCTGGGCCATTTACGTTGCGCCCGAGCGCATCGGTCAGGGCGTTGGACTGGCCTTGTGGGACGCCGCACGCGAAGGGCTGGAAGACGAGGGCTGCACCGATGTGACGGTGTGGCTGCCTTTGCTGCATGAACAGACCGTGCGTTTTCATGAAGTGGCGGGCTTCAAGCGCGAGATGAACACCGCGCGCACCGTGCCCCTGGGTGGCGTGAAAGTTGAAGAAGTTCGACTCAAGCGCAAGTTGGGCTGAGCGCGTCCCCTCCAAAACAACCCCCATGCACATCATGCTGGCCCCCATGGAGGGGTTGCTCGACCACACGTTGCGCGATGTGCTCACGCGCGTGGGCGGGGTGCATGAGTGCGTCTCAGAATTCATTCGTGTGACCAACACGGTCTTGCCGCGCCGCGCTTTCATTCGCGTCGCCCCCGAGTTGCTCAACCGCAGTCGCACAACAGCCGGCGTGCCGGTCAAGGTGCAGTTGCTGGGTTCGGACCCGGCGTGTCTGGCCGATAATGCGGCCGCCTTGGCCGAGCTGCAGCCGCATGGCATTGACCTGAACTTTGGTTGCCCGGCCAAAACCGTGAACCAGCACCGGGGCGGTGCCGTGCTGCTGGACGAGCCCGAGCTGGTGGGGCAGATCGTGGCGGCTGTGCGCCGGGCTGTGCCTGCGCACATTCCAGTCTCGGCCAAGATGCGCCTGGGTTACAACGACGACCGCCGTGCTGAGGACTGCGCCCAAGCCATCGAGGCGGCCGGGGCCAGCGAGCTGGTGGTGCACGCCCGCACCAAGGCGCACGGTTACCGCCCGCCCGCATATTGGGACCGCATTGCCGACTTGCGCCAGCGGGTGCGTTTGCCGATAGTGGCCAATGGTGAAATCTGGACCGTGGCCGACGCGCTGCGTTGCTGCGAGGTGACGGGCTGTGATCGGCTCATGATCGGGCGCGGTATGGTCACTGACCCGGGACTGGCGCTGGCGATTGCACACCAGCGGGTCACGGGCAACAGCCCGTTGCCGGGACATGGCGTGCCCTGGTCCACGCTGGTGGCTTTGATACAAGTGTTCTGGTTGGGCGTGAGTGCCCGGGTGGCCACGCGGCACCGGGCGGGCCGGCTCAAGCAGTGGCTCAATTACATGCGCCGTGTCTATCCCGAGGCGCAACAGGCCTTTGACGCGCTGCGGCTGGTGCATGACGCGCGCCAAATAGACGCTTGGTTGGCTGCACAACAGCCTGGTTGAGAATGTCAGCCCGGATTTTGCTGGGCCAGGTGCGCCAGTACTTCCTGGCGCAGGGCTTCGAGTTGGGGGGCCAGTTGGCTGTAGGCCGCGCGCAGCTTGGCGGCTTCGGCGTGTTTGCTCATGCCTTCTGCGCGCACCACGAGTTCGACCAAACTGTCCACGCAAAAGACCGGGGTGAAGCCTTTGAGTTGATGAAGGATGCGGTTGGCGCCAGGCACATCACCTTGGTCGATCAGGGCTTGCAGTTGGGGCAAGTCATCGCTCAGGGTCTGTTGCAGTGTTTGGAGCAAGGTCAAGACGCCTTGGCTATCCCCAATGTATTCCATGGCCCTGTCGATGGACAGATAAACGGGCGCTGGGGTGTGGCTCATAGGGCTTTGTGGCGATGGGTGACAGGAATCACATGGACTAAGCCGTGCGAAGGACTGAATTTTAGTCAAGCAAGGCCGCCAGACCCTGTTCGGGTTCAAAGCGTTTGTTTTTGAACATCAACCGGCTGGGACCAGGGAATGCTGGTTGACGGACCGAGTGACGCGGGTCGCCCGGATAACAAATGGTGCGGATGCCATCCTGGTCAAAAGGCTCGGGCTCGATCACCGGGGGGCGACGGCTTTGGGCTTCTGCCAGCACGCTTTGGGCGTCCGGGTGGCGGCTCAGGTGCACCAGGCTCATGATCTGGGGCGGGGCCAACTCGATCTCGCGGTCCCAGTAGCGCAGCAGCGCCTCACGCGGCTGAATCCACAGGGCTTCGGTGGCCTCAAAGTTATCGTGCTCGGCCAATTGGTCATCAGGTACTTGGGTGACAAAAAATCGGGTGTCAAAGCGCTTGTTGGTGACGGAAGCTTGGCGCGGTGTGATCCAGCGGCACCAGGGCAGCAGTGCTTCGGTGTGCAATGCCAGGGCCTGGGCCTGGAAGGCCTGGTGCCAGGTCTGGCCGCTGCGTAAGGCTTGCAACAGGGTCTGGGCCTGAGGCCGGGCATGCGGTGCGCAGCCCAACAGCACGCGGCATTCCTCATAGGCTTCACGCATGGCGGCCACAAACAAGCCTGCTGCGCGTTCGCTCGGGATGTCCGGCTCGCTCAGCCTTTGGTGCAAGGTGGCGCTGTCCTGGCTCAGGCGTTGTTGCCATGCTGGGTTCTGATCCTCCTGATCGAGTTTGCCGCCCGGAAACACATAAGCACCGCCCAGCACATTCGAGGCCTGGTGCCTGCGCATCAGCAGCACCTGCAAACCGCCCGGGCCATCGCGCAGCATCACCACGGTGGCTGCGTCCAAAGGGGGGGCGGTCAGGATTTCGGTGTTCAGTTCCATGAGGATGTCAATCGGGTAACAGTCTGCGCCCGGAGGCTGGATTAAAGTCGGTGCGCAGCGGGCTGCGTGGACATGTGGGTCAGATTAGCAGATCCATCCGGGCAGCCCGGGCTTTCAATGTCACAAGGAAAACACATGAGCATCGATTTCAAAGGCCGCGTGGCCATCGTCACGGGCGCAGGCGGCGGTTTGGGCAAACAACACGCGCTGGCGTTGGCCGCGCGTGGGGCCAAAGTGCTGGTCAATGACCTGGGTGGCGATGTGCACGGTGTGGGCGGCTCGGTGTCGGCCGCGCAGGCGGTGGTCGATGAAATCCGCGCAGCCGGTGGCGAAGCCCTGGTCAATGGCGCATCGGTCACCGACTTTGAGGCGGTCAAAGCCATGGTGCAGCAGGCGGTGGACGCCTGGGGTCGGGTGGACATTCTGGTGAACAACGCGGGTATTTTGCGGGACAAGAGTTTTGCCAAGATGGAACTGGCCGACTTCAAACTGGTGATGGACGTGCACGTCATGGGCGCGGTGCATTGCACCAAGGCCGTGTGGCCGATCATGCAAGCGCAAAACTATGGCCGTATCGTCATGACCACCTCATCGAGCGGTCTGTACGGCAACTTTGGCCAGGCCAACTATGGTGCGGCCAAGATGGCGCTGGCGGGCCTGATGCAAACCCTGTCGATCGAGGGCGAAAAACACCACAGCCGGGTGAACTGCCTGGCCCCCACGGCCGCCACCCGCATGACCGAAGGCCTGATGCCCGAAGCCGTGCTGCAAGCCCTGGACCCCAGCGCCGTGGTGCCTGCCATGCTGGTCATGGCCAGCGAAGACGCGCCCAACCGCACCATCATTTGCGCAGGCGCAGGCAGCTTTGAAGTGGCCCACATCACCCTGACGCAAGGTGTTCACCTGGGCACCGGCCCCGATACCGCCGAGCGCCTGGCTGCCGCCATGGGGCAAGTCACCGACCGGCAGGGCGAGGCGGTACCGCGCTCGGGTTCAGAGCAGGGCGCGCTGGAGGTGGGCAAGGCGATGAAGGCGCACGCGGCTCTTTGAAAATGGAATGCCTGCAGCTTAGTTTGTGATCGTTTTACGGATCCGTGCGGTGTGTTGATGGATTCTGGGGAATGCCGCATCTCAATTCAATGATCAAAAAACCATCAAACCCAACCCTGCCGCCACACGCTGTCATCTTGCAGCTCGCGCCAAGCAATCACCTTTGTCGCCTTTGAAAACACCGCTTCAATTTCGACCAGCTCAATCGGGTGGGTGGGTTCCTCGGGCTGGATCACCCGGCTGACCAAGAAGTGTTTTTGCTTGGCCACGGGTTTCACGGCAGTCCACTTGGTCAGCAGCAGTTTTTTGGGGTTCAACGGGTTCATGCGTGAACACCCTTAAGGCTTGCTTTGCATTTCCCGCGCGACCGCCTCGGCCAGATCGATCACTGCCATGGCGTAGTAGCTGCTCCAGTTGTAGCGGGTGATGGCGTAGAAGTTTTCGGTGCCGGCCACGTAGCTTGGCGCTTCTGTGCCGTTGCGCAACTCGATCAGGGCCAATGGACCGGTATGTTGCAAGGCCGCACCAGACAAACTGGCCCCTTTGCTGACGAAGTTTTGCACACTGAACGTGGGCAGGATGTCGGGCGCCATCAGGCTTTCCATGTCGGTTTGGCCCGGTGTCAGGCTGACCGGGTAGTGCGTGGGCATGCCAGGGCGCCAATCGAAGGCTTTGAAGTAGTTGGCCACCGAGCCGATGGCGTCGGTAGGGCTGCCAAACAGGTCGATGCGTCCGTCGCCATCAAAGTCCACGGCAAATTTGGCCCAGCTTGAAGGCATGAATTGCGGCAAGCCCATGGCCCCGGCATAGCTGCCCCGGATGCTCATGGGGTCGGCACCGCTGCGCCAGGTGAGGGCCAGAAATTGTTCCAGTTCGCCTTTGAAGAAGGCCTCTCGCGCCGCCGCACGCGGGTGTGCTGCCGGGAAGTGAAACGCCAGCGTGGCCAAGGCATCAATCACCCGGAAATTGCCGGTGTACTGTCCGTAAAAAGTTTCCACACCGATGATGGCCACCACCACCGAAGCAGGGACACCGAACTCACGCTCGGCACGCTTCAGTGCAGCACGGTGGGTTTGCCAAAAACGCAGGCCAGCCTGGATGCGTTGTGGCTCGATGAAGCGGGCGCGGTATGCGGCCCAGTTTTTGGCTGCAGGGCTGCTGGGCGGTAAAACCAAGCGTTCTACTGAAGGTAGCCGGCGTGCCTGACCCAGGTGGTTTCGCACCCATTGCGGGTCCAGTTGCAAGCGTTCAGCCGCTTGGCTTGACCACGCCATGGCCGCGCTCGATTCGCTCAAAAGCAGGCCAGCTGCCATGGCAGAAGGGACGGCCAAACCTTTTGCAAGTTTGGGCGCATTGGATTTTTTCGATGGTTTTGGGACCTTGGATTTGGCCAACGCCCGCGGTTTTTTGACCATCGCTTCCCGTTGTTCTTTGGCCGCAGAAGTGCTGGCATGGGTCGTTTTTGAGGCGTGGGCGGTCGTTTCCGAGTATGCCGACGCTGCGCTGCTCCAAGCGCTCAGCACCACCGCCAGGGCCATGGCTGACCAATATGGATGGGTATTCAGGTGGGAGATGGGTGGCGTATGTTGGCGCATGAGGAAGCAGTTTAAACGCCGATTTGGCTCTTGATTTCATTACAGGAATTGGGGGCGAACCCGTGATAAGCTAAAACTGACAAAATCAAATGAACATATTGAATACTTTGAATCTATGACTTGGTCTTTCAGTCAAAAAACCGCGTGCCTGTCTGTCGGCACGCCATTCACCTGCACCCACGTTCCAGATGCCCATTCAGATCGATGGGGCCAGCCCTTGCATTTGACAGAAACTGGCGCGTCACCACCGGCGCTGATTGCAGTTCGTCCTGGGGCGAAGCTTTCTCATGTCATGGCATCAGGGTGCTCACGTTGAAGCCAAGATTGCGCGTTTTTTCTGCGGTCCTGGGTTCGTGTTTTTTGACGCTTTGGACGTGTCATGCGGCCCTTGCACAGCCCCGGTTGGCCACTGAACCCGCCACCACCTCCAAGAACGCGGCGGAGGAGATCCGTAGCCTGATTCAATCGGGGCGATTGGACGCGGCGGTCAAGGAAAGCGCCCGTCAAATGCAAAAGCCCGATGCCGACCCTAACTTGCAATTGCTGCACTGCGTGGCGCAAGCCAATCAAAATCAAACCGACAAGGCCATCGCCTGCTTCACATCGTTGGTGAAACTGCAGCCAGACATGCTGGAGGCTTACAACAACTTGGGCGTGCTGCATGCCAGTTTGGGGCAACACGAAGAGGCCAAGCGCTGGATGATTGCGGGGATTCAGCGCGTGCCATCCCTGTGGGTTGTGCACCAAAATTTGCAAAGCCTTCAATCTGATCTTGCCCGCAGAGCCTATGCGCGTGCATTGCAGGCCGAACTGCCCCTGAAAGAAAGTTTTTCCAAGTTGACCCTGTTGGCCATACCCCCAATGACCAACCCGGCCAAAATGGCCGAAACCACGGCAGTGGCTTCAGCCAGTCTGCCGGCTACTCCCTCTGTGGTGCCGCTGGCCAAGTTGGACAAAAAACCGGTACAAGTTGAACCGCCTGCGACCAAGCCCGACAGCAAGTTGGCGACCCCACCAGACAGCAAGCCTGAGAGCCGAGCACCCGAGCTGGATGCTGCGACGGGCCAGCTGATTCAGGCGGAGGTCGAGTCTTGGGCCAAAGCCTGGAGCGCACAAAACATGACGGCCTACTTTGCCGCTTATGCGCCGGAATTCACACCCTACAAATTACCGTCACGTGCAGCTTGGGAAGCGGAGAGAACATCCAGAATTGTGGGTCGAAAATTCATACGTGTTTCGGTGCGCAATTTTTCTTATGAGCGCGTCGGCCCCAAAGTGGTCGTGAGACTCACTCAAATATACGAGTCAGACAATATTTCATCAACTCAGCGCAAGCGTCTGGACATGGTGCTGCACCAAGGTCGTTGGAAGATCGCCCGAGAAAATATTATTGCCAACTGACCATGAGTTTTGAGCGCTGCTTGTTTGCCACCCAAGTCCTGACCGCAGATGGCTGTTTGCCGGGCCGTCATCTGGCGCTCTACATGTTGGCGCGGACGTGACATGATGAAGCACATTAATTTTTGGAAAAGTCAGCCGATTCGACTGAGTCTGGGGGCCACTGTCTTATCGACATTGTTGGGAGTTCTCGTTTTCGTTTTGGTGTCGGGGGTCTGGTTGCGGGTTCAGGGTCAGGATGCAATGACCCACTTCAGTCAGTGGGCTTCGCGGGTGAAGTTGGACGGCGGCCAAGACGTTTCCGAGTTGCCTTGGAAAACCATCTACACCCCAGAGAAGTTGTCGGCGGATGCGGTCACCATGGACCAGCTTCATGTCGTCAGTCAACGTGACTCAAAGTCTCAGGGTATGTTGCGCCCAGCGGCGAACGACAGTGGCGAGGCACTTTTTTTGCGTACTTACCAATGGCTCTCTGGGGGACATTTTCCCCAAGCATTGCACACGGCACAAACCATGGTGGAACGCTACCCGCATTTTCAGTTGGGCCAATTGCTCTATGCCGACCTGTTGGCCGGCGGTGCAGGAGTGGCCCTTGAGACCGATGCCCTAGCCAACAGCCCGAATCTTCAACAGCGCATGAACCAGCTCAAGACAGAAGCCCTCTTGCGCACACGCCATGCGGGCATCGAGCTTCTTGCCGGCAAGGTTCCTGCGCAGCTGAAATATTTGTCATCCAGTGTTCGGAAGGTGGTCGTTGTGGATGCCAATAAGTCGAGGCTTTATGTGTTGGCTTATCAAACCGATGACTCTGGCACGGAAAAGCTGCAAGTGGTGTTGGATGTGTACGTCTCCATCGGCAGCCAAGGCATGGGAAAGTGGCGCGAGGGCGATGCAAAAACGCCGATGGGTGTTTACTTCATTCAAAAGCACCTCACCGATGCCATGCTGCCTGATCTTTATGGTTCAGGTGCACTGACTCTCGACTACCCCAACCCGGTCGACAAGCAACTGAAAAGAACAGGATCAGGCATTTGGCTGCACGGTTCACCGAGCCAGCAATATGCCCGTCCACCCACTGCCACGGATGGGTGCGTGGTCTTGGCCAACGATGACATGACGCGACTAATTCGGCTTGGCGTGCACATGGATACGCCTGTCATCATTGCCGAAAGTTTGTCTTGGATCGATGGGCGTGCTTCCACCCTTTTGGCTCCGAAAACTGCGAACGCGGGTTGGCCAGTGCCAGCACACATGCATCAAACATCGAAAGATTGGAGTTTGGTCTCTGCCATCGAGTGGGTGGATCGAACCGAAAAACGCACTTATGCGGTCTTGAGCCATGAACTTCAGGTGCCTGGCCGGGGTCCTCAACGCCGTCACAGCTACTGGGTCAATGACCGGCAGCAGTGGAAAGAAGTCAGCAGCCCTCTTTGAGCCTATACAACCTGGACTTTGCAAGTGCACAACCACCAGACATTGACCAACCACCAAACCTTACTGCTTCAAGGTGTGTTGAATTTTTTCATGGAGCAGGGAAAGATTGCGCTTGTTGCATCCGAAGATGCGGACACCAAGGCTTGGTTTGAACAGGCCCTTGAGCAGCAGGTGGGTGAAAAAATTGGTTGCGAGTTGATTCGCTTGGATCAGCTCACCGATACCTTGGATGCTTTGAATGTTCTGCTGTCAGGCATATCCGTGCAACAGGCCACACAGCCCGAGAGTGAGATGCGCGCCAACTTTTTGCTTTGGGTGACAGAAAGTGAGCACTTTACCCAAGAGCGCTTTCAACTTTTGAAAAGAATCATTTTGCAGTTTTCGGGCTTGGACCTCAAACTCTTTGTGTCCGTGACCTCTGACCGTTGGAGCAGTCAACTGTTCGACATTGCTGGACGGAAGATCTCCTACTGGTTTATCCCCGCGAGCGTTTCTGCTGGCTTGACTCGCGCTGCGGTGGTGGGCCATGTTGATCCCAAAGATCAGAGCCATTCCGAGACGCAGGCCTCCATTCAAGGGGCTGTTGCCGAAGCGTCTGAGGTACCGGTCGAACTTGAGCAATCTCCTCTTGTGCAAGCTGGGGTGCGTTCAAATGTGCATCAACGAAGATTCAAATCGGTGGGACTGGTTGTGGTTATGTTGATTTTGCTCGTGTCAACCATGGTCTTTTTGAAGTTCAAGTCAGCCGAAGAGCCCAGCATCGATGCAGCAGCACCACTTGCCTCGGATGCGCCTCGGGCCGCCGTGGAGGGCGCGCTACAGGCCAATCAAAGCCCGACCGCTCCAAACAGCCCGGCTGCCAGTGAGCCTGCTGAGACTCCAAGGTTGGGGTCTCCAGGCGAGCAGCAGCCTAGCGCTTCTGGGGCCAAAGCCGCATCGGCTGAAAGTGCCAGAGAAACCTTGGTTGCTTGTCCTCAATCCAGGTCAGTTGGCTCCTTGCCGACGGCCAAGCCGATTGCTTTTAAAAAAGAGACCAATTACATCTTCATCAAAACCGATCAAGATCGGCCCATTTGCGTCGCGCCCAATGGCGGCCCTTACCAGCTAGTGAATTTGCGGGCCATTAAAGGAGCCAGGATCTACGGCAATGGCCCATGGCGGGTTTACAGCCCTGAACTGCAGCGTTTCGAACTTTATTTCCAAGGTGCCAGGGTCACGCTTGGGCCCAATGTCATCGACCATGTTCAGGTCATCCCGTATTGATGGCGTGAGTTGCCATCCACCCTAACCATCGGTGGTTTCCTGTGTCTCGCACCAGGGTTGCGAAAAGATGCATGTTCAATCGCACAGTTTGGCGTTGAGAATCTGCACTTCATCGGTGAGCGATGCTGCTGGACCGCGTGATAAGCTGGAACCCAATAAACAAAGCAATCCAACACAACCATCAGCCTCAAGCTGGGGCCATTCGGGAAGATGAGACCATGGGCTCTACAGGTTATTTCACCCACCCCGCTTGTTCTAAACACGAAATGGGAGCGGGGCATCCGGAATGTCCGGAAAGATTGGGGGCGATAGAAGACCGGCTGCTGATCAGCGGTGTGGACATGGCCCTGCAAAGGCGTGAGGCCAGCCCTGCTGCCTTGGCAGACATTGAGTTGGCCCACGGGCGCATGCACGTGGCAGCTTTGCGTGGTTTGGGCGACCAGTTGCGCGACGACATGGCTGCAGGCGGACCCATCCACACCAGTCTGGACCCGGACACGATGATCAACGTCCACACTTGGGATGCGGCTTTGGTGGCAGCGGGTGCCGCCATTGACGCCACCGATGCTGTTCTGGCCGGTGAGATGGAAAACGCATTTTGTGCGGTGCGCCCGCCAGGTCACCATGCTTGTCGCGATAAGGCCATGGGCTTTTGTTTTTTCAACAATGTGGCCATTGCTGCCAAGTACGCGCTGGAACGCCACGGCCTGCAACGCGTGGCGATTGTGGACTTTGATGTGCACCACGGCAACGGCACCGAGGACATCGTGGCGGGCGACGAGCGTATCTTGATGGTGAGTTTTTTTCAGCACCCGTTTTATCCGGAAGGTGGCTCGACATCGAATGCGGCCAATCTGGTCAACCTGCCGGTTCCGGCCTACACCAAAGGCATGGACATCCGCGAGTTGGTGGACATGATGTGGCTGCCGCGCCTGGAGGCGCACAAGCCCCAGCTGATCTTCATCAGCGCGGGCTTTGATGCCCACCGCGAAGACG
>JACCDH010148945.1_pt1 | contig 13724 bp, 13 predicted proteins | sample 7442481 | NCBI WGS metagenome assembly JACCDH01 (sample SAMN15323433, study PRJNA562643) | freshwater metagenome | isolation source: river surface water | place: USA:Blue River Watershed | collected 2017-08-15
ACCCCTGTGAAATTCAGCTGCAAGGCATCAACCAGGTGAATGTGCAGGACAAGCCGGGCCTGAGTTTTGCCATCGCCTTGCGGGCTTTTCTCCGGCAAGACCCGGACGTGCTGATGGTGGGCGAAGTACGGGATCTGGAGACGGCCAACATCGCCATCCAGGCGGCACAAACAGGGCATCTGGTGCTGTCCACCTTGCACACCAACGATGCCCCCGGCACGCTCGTGCGTTTGCGCAACATGGGCATCGCCCCCTACAACATTGCAGCCAGCGTGACCTTGATCACGGCGCAGCGCCTGATTCGCTGCCTGTGCGTGCATTGCAAAGAAGAAGTCACACGGCCTGCGGAAGTCCTGATCCAAGCCGGCATGCCTGCAGCTTGGGCCACGACCGATGCCATCAAGGTCTGGCAAGCCGCAGGCTGTTCGCATTGCCACAAAGGATTTTCCGGGCGCACCGGCATTTTTCAGGTCATGCCCGTGAGCACAGAGATGCAGTCGTTGATCCTGCAGGAAGCAGGCAGCCCGGCACTGGCTCAGCAAGCACAACGTGAGGGAGTCAGGAGTCTGAGACTGGCCGGTTTGCGCAAGGTGCTGCAAGGCATCACCTCGCTTGACGAGGTGGTGGTCAACACCCGAGACAGCGCATGAGCACGCCCCCGGTTTTTGCCTGGCAGGGGCGCGATGCTCACGGCCGCCCGGTCCGAGGGCGCTTGCATGCTCCAGAGGCGGGCCTGGCCCGGGCACAACTGCGCAGACAAGGCGTGCAGCAAGTGCGACTGCAACGCCTGTGGTTTGACCGCCCGCCCCGCGTGCGGCCCGCCGACCTGTCGCTGATGACTCGGCAGCTCGCCGCCTTGCTGCGGGCAGGTGTTCCGCTGTTACAGGCGCTGGACATGTTGTTGCGCAGCCTGAATGTCGCAGGCCTGGTGACCGTTTTGCAAGAAGTGCGCAACGATGTCGCGTCAGGCACCGCCTTGCACGAAGCCCTGGCACGACACCCGGCGCATTTTTCTGGGCTGTACGTGAGCATGGTCCAAGCAGGCGCAGCAGCAGGCATTCTGGACACCATGGTGGAACGACTGGCGCTCACCCTGGAAAAGAACGAAAGCTTGCGCTCTCGCGTGCGCTCCGCCCTGGTCTACCCCTGCGTCGTGATGGCTGTGGCCACGGCCGTGCTGGTGCTGATTCTGGTGTTTGTGGTGCCCGTGTTCGAAGAGGTCTTCCAGTCCTTTGGGGCAGACTTGCCATGGGCCACCCAAATGGTGGTCGCGCTCAGTGAAGGCCTGAGCACATCAGGGCCGCTGGTGGCCATGGGTCTTTTGCTGGCTCTGTTGTTTTGGCAGCGCTCGCAAACAGTCAAGCGTCAAATGCAAGGCATCCGCGACCGCTGGCTGCTGAAGCTGCCGCTGCTGGGGCAGCTGATGGGCACGGCCGTGGTGGCGCGATGGGCACAGACCTTGTCAGCCTTGCTGGCGGCGGGTGTGCCCCTGACCGAAGCGCTAGGGCCCGTGGCACAAGCTTGTGACCACACGGTTTTTGCACGTGTGACGGGGCAACTGCAGCGGCAAGTGGCGCAAGGCAGCCGATTGAGCGAAGGCATGGCCCAAAGCGGGCGCTTTCCGGACATGATCGTGCAGCTGTGCGCCACAGGCGAAGAAACCGGGGCGATGGACAGCTTGCTGGCGCGTGCGGGCGGTTTGATGGAAACCGAGGTGGACGACCAGGTCAATGGTCTGTCGAGTTTGCTGGAGCCTTTGATCATTGTGCTGCTCGGCGGTCTGATTGGCGGTATTCTTGTGGCCATGTATTTGCCAATATTTCGCTTGGGTCAGGTGTTCTGAGATGGCTGCCGACGCATTCATCGGGAGCACTGTGGCTCTGCTGGGCTTGGTGGTTGGCAGTTTCCTGAACGTGGTGATTCACCGCCTGCCCCGCATGATGGAAGCACAATGGGCCCAGACCCATGAACAAGCCTGCGACCATGCCAAGCAGCCGATGGCCCAGCGCTACAACATCGTCACACCCGGCTCGCATTGCCCCCACTGTGGCCATGCGCTGCCATGGCTCGAAAAAATCCCTGTTCTCAGCTACCTTTGGCTGCGAGGCCGATGCCGCCATTGCGAGGCTGCGATTGGCTGGCGCTATCCGGTGGTTGAACTGCTGACGGGGGCCCTGTTTGTCTGGGGCTATCAACGCTACGGTCTGAGCGCGCAAGCGCTGGCCTGGTCCGGTTTTGCGGCTGCACTGGTGACACTGGCAGCCATCGATGCCGACACCACACTGCTGCCGGACGTCATCACCCAACCTTTGGTGTGGTCAAGTTTGCTGGTGGCCAGCCTGAATTTCGGCGCTGTGGACTTGTCCACGGCCTTGTGGGGGGCTGTCGTGGGCTACCTCTTTTTATGGTCGGTTAATGGGCTGTTCAAAGGCGTCACCGGCAAAGAGGGCATGGGCCAGGGTGACTTCAAGCTGCTGGCTGCATTGGGTGCCTGGCTGGGCTGGCCTGCCTTGTTGTCGGTGGTACTGATCGCCTCCATCACAGGCGTTGCCGTCGGGCTGTGCTTGCGTGCATGTCAACGCTTGGCCGAAGACGGCTATATTCCTTTTGGTCCCTATTTGGCCTTGGCGGGTTTGTGGGTCATGGCCTTGGGGCCACTGCCCGTCTTGCCTGCTTAACACCATGAACATTCATCGAATTTGGCGCATTGGTCTGACCGGCGGTATCGGCAGTGGCAAAAGCACTGTGGCAGCCATGCTGGCCGCTAGGGGCGCCGCCGTGATCGATGCCGATGCAATTTCACGCAGCCTGACCGCCCCCGGCGGGCGAGCGATGGCCCTCATTGGTCAAACCTTCGGGCCGGAAATGATCGACGCCCAGGGCGCGATGAATCGGCAAGCCATGCGCGAACGGGTGTTCCAGAACGCCGAAGCCAAAAAGCAACTCGAGGCCATCGTCCACCCTTTGGTCAGCCAGATCACGTCTGAGCAGACCCACGCCGCCGTACAAAGCGGTCAACGGGTGCTGGTGTTCGATGTGCCTTTGCTGGTGGAATCCGGCGAGCGCTGGCGCAAACAAGTAGACCGGGTGATCGTCGTGGACTGCGAGACGGACACCCAAAAGCAAAGGGTGATGGCTCGCAGCGGCCTGGCGGCAGAAGAAATCGATCGGATTGTGGGGTTGCAAGCCTCGCGCGCACAGCGCCTGACCTGCGCCGATGTAGTGATCTTCAACCAGGAGCTGAGTCTTGCCGAATTAGAGGCCCAGGTGACCCAAGTGGCTGCTGACTTCGGGCTATGATGGCGGCATTGGAAGACGCCGCGTGATACTGTACGAATACCCTTTTAATGAACGCATCCGCACTTACCTGCGGCTGCAACAACTGTTCAATCGCTTGGGCCAATTGATGGCCCGCACCGATGCGCTTGACCACCACTTTGCCCTGACCACTTTGTTTGAGATCATTGAAGTGGCCTCGCGCTCAGAGCTCAAGTCCGATGTCCTCAAGGATCTGGAACGTCAAAAGCAGCTTTACAACGGCTACCGCGGCAACCCCGCCATCTCCGAAAAAGCCCTGGACGGCGTGATCGCCCAGCTTGACGAGCACTTTGAAGCACTCAATCAGGTCAACGGCAAGATTGGCCAAAGCCTGAACGACAACGATTTCCTGATGGCTTTGCGCAGTCGTGCCGTGATTCCAGGCGGCACCTGCGAATTTGACCTGCCCGCCTACCATGCTTGGCAACACCGTGCAGTGGCCAGTCGTGCACAAGATCTGGCGCAATGGGTTGCGCCATTTGGCCCCTTGGCCCAAGGCGTGAAGTTGCTGTTGCAAATGCTGCGCGAGTCGGGCAGCAGCCAGAAGGTCATGGCCACAGCCGGTCAACTGCAACAAAATCTGCCCCAAGGACGAACGTTTCAACTGCTGCGCCTCAAAATCGACGAGACGCTGGGCATCACCCCCGAGATCAGTTGCAACCGCTTGCTGGTGGTGATCCGCATGCTGCAGCAGCAAAGCGATGGCAAATGGGTGGCCACCAGCAGCGACGTGCCCTTTGAGATGACTTTGTGTGCATGAGTGACTCGAACCAGCCACAAGACTTCACGCCCCGCAAGGTGCCCTGCCCGGCCTGCGCAGGTCAAAGCCTTTACAGCCCTGCCAACCCCTACCGTCCTTTTTGCAGCGCCCGCTGCAAGGGCATTGATTTGGGCGCTTGGGCCAGCGAAGAATTCAAACTGCCCGACAACACACCGCCCGACGAGACGTTTGGCGATCCGCGCTTGCAATAAGCCTCTCACGCCAAGCTGCGGTCATCCGGCATGTGTGACCCCGCTGAAGCGGCGCTCTTGCGCCAACCACCCCAAAACCGGCACCGTGCCCGGCAACACCGGCACCACAGCCACCGGCAGCGTCTGCCAGGCGTGCGATTGGGCTTCGCGCATTTGCAACTCGCCTTGCCATTCCCAGACCTTGCAAAAATGCAGCCGCACCAAGGCATGCGGGTAATCGACCATCTGGGTTTTCCAGACCTGGGCGGCACCGATGGTGATGCCCAGCTCCTCTTGTAGTTCACGGCGCAGCGCTTGTTCGACCGACTCACCTGCCTCCAGTTTGCCGCCTGGGAACTCCCAGTAACCCGCATACACCTTGCCCTCGGGGCGCGAGGTCAGCAAAAACTGGCCATCGGCCTGCATCAGTACACCCACCGCCACATCGACCACCGCGCGCTCGGCCTGGCCTGCGCGCTGGTCTTCACGCGCACGCTCGCCATCAGCGACCAGCAGATCCTGGCTCATGCCTGAGGGGCTTGGCGGCCCATCATGTCGCGGGCAAACTGGTATGCCACGCGACCACTGCGCGAACCGCGCTCCAAAGCCCAGAGCAGCGCATCGGGGCGGGCGGCTTCGATTTGCGCAGGCGTGGCCCCCAAGGCGCTGAGCCACTGGCCCGCGATGGTCAGGTACTCGTCTTGCGAGAAGGGATAAAAACTGATCCACAGGCCAAAGCGTTCGGACAACGAGATTTTTTCTTCCACGCCTTCACCCGGGTGCACTTCGCCATCGTCGGTGTGCTTGTAGGTGAGGTTCTCGCTCATGTACTCGGGCAAAAGGTGACGGCGGTTGCTGGTGGCGTACACCAGCACATTCGGGGTTGAAGCCGCCACGGTGCCATCCAGGATCGACTTGAGCGCCTTGTAGCCCGGCTCACCGTCTTCAAAGCTCAGGTCATCGCAATAGACCACAAACTTTTCAGGGCGGCCCGCGACCACTTCGATGATGTCGGGCAAATCGGTCAGGTCTTCCTTGTCCACCTCGATCAGACGCAGACCTTGTGGCGCGTAGGTGTTCAGGCAAGCCTTGATGAGCGAGGACTTGCCGGTGCCACGTGCGCCCGTGAGCAACACGTTGTTGGCCGGACGGCCTTGCACAAACTGCTCGGTGTTGCGCTGCAGCTTTTCCTTTTGATCGTCGATTTCCTTCAGGTCGGCCAACGTCATGGCTGCCACATGGCGCACCGGTTCCAGCACGCCATGGCCCGAGGAGCGCTTGCGGTAACGCCAGGCAATGGCCTGCGTCCAATCGGGTGCAGACAAGGGTTGCGGCAAAACCGCTTCAATGCGGTCCACCAGCTGGCTGACTTTGGCCAGCAGTTGTTCCAGCGTTTGACTCATGAACGGTAATCCGCGTTGATGGTGACGTACTCGTGGCTCAGATCGCAGGTCCACACCGTGTCGCTGGCTGTGCCACGGCCCAGGCCCACCCGCACAGTGATCTCGCTGCCTTGCATCACGCGCTGGCCGTCTTCTTCACGGTACTCGGCACGGCGTCCGCCTTTTGCCACCACGTGCACATCGTCCAGGTGCAGCTCGATCAGCCCCTGGTCCAGGTCTTCAATGCCCGCATAGCCCACAGCGGCCAGGATGCGGCCGAGGTTCGGGTCGCTGGCAAAGAACGCCGTTTTGACCAAGGGCGAATGCGCGATCGCATACGCCACCTGGCGGCACTCTTCACCCGTGCGGCCACCTTCAACTTGCACTGCGATGAACTTGGTGGCGCCTTCGCCATCGCGCACGATGGCATGCGCCAACTGGCGAGCCACTTGCATCAGGCCCTGCAGCAGGGCTTGGCCGTCGGCGCTGTCCAGCGAGGTGCTGGGCGCGTGAGCCGCTTTGTGCGTGGCAATCAGCATGAACGAGTCGTTGGTCGAAGTGTCGCCGTCGATGGTGATGCGGTTGAATGACCCATCGGCCAGCGGCTTGGCCAGCCCGGGCAACAGGGCTGGTGCAATGCAGGCGTCTGTGGCCACAAAGCCCAGCATGGTGGCCATGTTGGGGCGGATCATGCCCGCCCCCTTGCTGATGCCAGTGATGCTGACCGTCTGCCCACCCACCTTGACCTGCGCACTGGCCGCTTTGGGCACGGTGTCGGTGGTCATGATGCCTTCTGCGGCCTTGGCCCAGTGCGCGCCTTGTGCATCGGCCAGTGCGGCAGGCAGGCCCGCCACGATGCGATCGACCGGCAAAGGCTCCATGATCACGCCGGTTGAAAACGGTAAGACTTGCGCAGGCGCGCATTGCAGCAGACCGGCCAGGGCCTCACAAGTCTGACGCGCGTGGGCCAGGCCAGAGGCACCTGTGCCCGCATTGGCATTACCGGTGTTGATGACCAAGGCACGCACCGCGCCGCCAGCGGCCAGGTGCTCACGGCACACCTGCACGGGTGCGGCGCAAAAGCGGTTGCGGGTGAACACGCCCGCCACGCTGCTGCCTTCGTCCAGCAGGAACACCGTCAGGTCTTTCCTATTGGCTTTGCGCACCCCGGCTTCGGCCACGCCGATGCGCACACCCGCGATGGCTTGGAGTTGGGTCGGGTCGAGTGGGGGCAAATTCACAGGCATAAAGATCCTTCAGGAAAACAGTCGGTATTCAGTCAACACAAGGACAAAACGGGCCGAAGCCCGTTTCACCCGTTCACCGCCATCAGGCGAGTTTGCCGTGGCATTGCTTGTATTTCTTGCCACTGCCACAGGGGCAGGGATCGTTGCGACCTACCGGGCCAAAGACGGGCGAAGCAGCCTGATCCGCAGGCACGGTTTGTGCCTGACCCGATTCGTCCGGCGCACTGTACGTCACATTGCTGATGTGTTCAGCACGCTCTTCGATGTCGTGGGCGGCCTGCTCCATCTGGTCGCCCGAATCGATGCGCACCGTCATCAAGGTCCGTGTGACTTCGTTTTTGACAGCATCCAGCAACTGGCCAAACAACTCAAACGCTTCGCGCTTGTATTCCTGCTTGGGCTGCTTTTGGGCGTAACCACGCAAATGGATGCCCTGTCGCAAGTAGTCCAAGGCGCTCAGGTGTTCACGCCAGTGGGTGTCAATGCTTTGCAGCAAGATCATGCGTTCAAACGAAGTGAAGTTCTCAGCACCCACGCTGTCCAGCTTGGTCTGAAAATGGGCATGGGCTGCAGCCACCACCATTTCGAGAATTTCTTCATCGGTGATGGCATTGGAGGCTTGCACCTTCTCACGCAAATTAACGCTCAGCAGCCACTCTTCGAGTAGCACTTTTTCCAGACTGGCCAGATCCCACTGCTCTTCCACCGATTCGGCAGGCACGTACTGGCGCACCAAGTCGGTGAAACAGCCTTCGCGCAAAGCGGTGATTTGGGCGTTGAGGTCTTGCGCATCCAGGATGTCATTGCGCTGCTGGTAAATCACTTTGCGCTGGTCGTTGGACACATCGTCGTATTCCAGCAGTTGCTTGCGGATGTCGAAGTTTCGGCCTTCGACCTTGCGCTGCGCGCTTTCAATGCTGCGCGTGACGATGCCCGCCTCGATGGCTTCGCCCTCGGGCATTTTCAGGCGATCCATGATCGAGCGCACACGGTCACCCGCAAAGATGCGCATGAGCGGATCGTCCAGACTCAAATAAAAGCGTGAAGAACCGGGGTCGCCCTGACGACCCGAACGACCACGCAACTGGTTGTCGATGCGACGCGACTCGTGACGCTCGGTCGCAATGATGCGCAATCCGCCCAAGGCCTTGACCTGCTCGTGCACGATCTTCCATTGCTCACGCAGTTCAGCGATACGCGCTTGGCGGGCCTCGTCTGACAGGCTCTCGTCGGCTTCCACCGCCTGGATGTCTTTTTCGATGTTGCCGCCAAGCACAATGTCGGTGCCGCGACCGGCCATGTTGGTGGCGATGGTGATCATGCCTGGGCGTCCGGCCTGGGCCACGATATCGGCCTCACGGGCGTGTTGCTTGGCGTTGAGCACTTGGTGCGGCAGCTTTTGCTGGGTCAACAGCTGAGCGATCAACTCGGAATTTTCAATCGATGTGGTGCCCACCAGCACCGGTTGTCCACGCTCATGGCATTCGCGAATGTCGGCAATGGCAGCGGTGTAGCGCTCTTGTGATGTCTTGTAGACACGGTCCAGCTGGTCTTCACGCTGGCTCTTGCGGTGCGGCGGAATGACCACGGTTTCCAGCCCGTAGATTTCCTGAAACTCGTAGGCCTCGGTATCGGCCGTACCGGTCATGCCGCCAATCTTGTTGTACAGGCGAAAATAGTTCTGGAACGTGATGGATGCCAGCGTCTGGTTTTCGGCCTGGATCTGCACGCCCTCTTTGGCTTCCACGGCCTGGTGCAGGCCATCGCTCCAGCGGCGACCGGTCATCAGGCGGCCCGTGAATTCGTCCACGATGACGATCTCGCCTTCTTGCACCACATAGTGCTGGTCACGGTGGTACAGGTGCTGCGCACGCAAAGCGGCATTCAGGTGGTGCATCAGCGTGATGTTGGCCGGGTCATACAGACTCGCACCTTCGGGAATCAAGCCCATCTGGGCCAGCACAGCTTCGGCTTTTTCGTGGCCATCTTCGGTCAAAAAGACCTGGTGAGATTTTTCATCCACCGTGAAGTCACCGGGCGTGATGATGCCTTCGCCCGTACGGGGATCGGCTTCGCCTTCCTGGCGGGTGAGCATGGGCACCACCTGACGCATCGCCAGATAGGTGGCGGTATGGTCTTCAGCCTGCCCACTGATGATCAAAGGGGTGCGTGCCTCGTCGATCAGGATCGAATCCACCTCGTCGATGATGGCGTAATTCAAGGGGCGCTGAACGCGGTCACTGGCCTCGTAAACCATGTTGTCGCGCAGGTAATCAAAGCCATATTCGTTGTTGGTGCCGTAGGTGATATCGGCGTTGTATGCGGCCTGTTTTTCTTCACGTGACATCTGCGCCAGGTTGATGCCCACGGATAAACCCAGGAAATTGAACAGCTTGCCCATCCATGTCGCATCACGGCTGGCCAGGTAGTCGTTCACAGTGACCACATGCACCCCCTTGCCTGCAACGGCATTGAGGTAAGCGGGCAAGGTAGAGGTCAGGGTTTTACCCTCGCCTGTGCGCATCTCGGCGATCTTGCCGAAGTGCAGGGCGATACCGCCGGCCAGCTGCACATCGAAGTGGCGCATCTTCATGACACGCTTGGAGCCTTCGCGCACCACGGCAAAGGCTTCAGGCATCAGGTCGTCGAGCGTCTCGCCGGCGGCAAAGCGGTCGCGAAAGCTCTGGGTCTTGGCACGCAGTTCGTCGTCGCTCAGCGTCTCCAGTCCGGCTTCCAGGGCATTGATGCGCTCCACCGTCTTGCGGTATTGCTTGAGCAGGCGGTCGTTGCGGCTGCCGAAAATTTTGGTGAGGAATGGGATGGCCATGTCTACAAGATCCACCTTCAGCCCAGGGCTGAGAAACAGACCGTCTATCCTGTCAATTAAAGGGTTCAAAGGAAACCGGCTTGCGAAATACCACCCGCACGCCCCGGCGGGTCACCACAGGCGCCCGCTTAACTGGATGATTTTAGCCTCTGACCATGCCTGTTTTCGGGAACGCAGACCAAGCCCTGCCTGCTGCCGGATAATGGCTCCCATACCTTCTGTTATGCAAAGACGTCACCAAGCCATTCCCCTTCAGCAAGCCGCCCAAGAGTCCCCCACTTTTGCCCGGCTCGCCGATCTGGTGCGTGCGTCTTCTGCGCGTTTACAAGCCATTCGAGGTTTGCTGCCTGCCCCTTTGCGCGCCAGCGTACAAGCCGGCCCCATCGAAGACGGCTGCTGGTGTCTCCTGGTCAGCTCGAATGCAGTGGCCGCCAAACTGCGCCAGTTGGTGCCCGCCTTGCAAGCCCATTTGGCGGTTCACGGGCTGGGCGTCACATCGATCCGGATCAAGGTTCAAAACAAGGTGCCCTGATCAGACCTCATATGCCGGTGCCAGCGATGCCGCTGCACAATGAAAAAGGCCCTGATCATGGATCAGGGCCTTTTTGATTTTTGGTGCCGCTTGTCGGATTCGAACTGACGACCTACCGCTTACAAGGCGGGTGCTCTACCAACTGAGCTAAAGCGGCACGGGCTAGATTCTAACGTGATCCGGGCCCGCATTCGGGCTCGTCATTGTGATTTTTTTCACTTGACCCGTTTCAACGCGGGGCGTGTTGGGCCGGGTGTCGGCGGCGTAGGCTCATCGCCCTCGCCGACCGGGGCATCCTGCACCGTGACGGCCGACAAAGTGGCGGATGCAGCAGCTTCATCGTCACTCACCGGAAAAGCCATGCCTTGTCCGTTTTCACGGGCATAAATGGCCATGACCCGCTCAATCGGCACCATGATGTCACGCGGCTTGCCGCCAAAACGGGCCTTGAATTCGATGAACTCATTGCCCAGTTTGAGCGAGCTGGTGGCGTCCATGCTGACGTTGAGCACAATCTCTCCGCCTTGCACATATTCACGAGGCACCTGCACCGACTGATCCACCTTGACGGCCACATAAGGTGTGAAACCGTTATCAGAGCACCACTCGTACAGAGCCCGAATCAGGTAAGGACGCGTAGAAGGCAGTTCGGCGGTGCTGAGCATGGTGGACCTCCCCCGGATTTACTTGCGCATGACCTTTTCAGAAGGCGTCAATGCCTCAATGTAGGCAGGACGCGAGAAGATGCGCTCCGCATATTTGAGCAAAGGTGCTGCGTTTTTACTGAGCTCAATGCCGTAATAATCCAGGCGCCAGAGCAGCGGTGCGATCGCCACATCCAGCATCGAAAAGTTGTCACCCAACATGAATTTGTTTTTCAGGAACACAGGAGCCAGCTGGGTCAAGCGGTCGCGAATGTGAGAGCGGGCTTTGTCCAGTGCTTTGTCGTTGCCTTTGAGGGCGCGGTTTTCCAACGTCAGGACGTGTGTGAACAGTTCTTTCTCGAAGTTGAGCAGGAACAAGCGCACGCGAGCACGGTCCACCGGGTCACCGGGCATCAGCTGGGGATGAGGAAAGCGCTCATCGATGTACTCGTTGATGATGTTCGACTCGTACAGGATCAGGTCACGCTCGACCAGAATCGGCACCTGCCCGTAAGGGTTCATCACATTGATGTCCTCGGGCTTGTTGTAGAGGTCCACGTCACGGATTTCGAAGTCCATGCCTTTTTCAAACAGCACAAAACGGCAACGGTGGGAAAAAGGGCAAGTGGTTCCGGAATAAAGCACCATCATGGCGGAGGCTCCTCAAAAAATCAAAAAGAGTGGAAGGCCCAAAGACCTGCCACTCCACAAGACCCGGCTGCGTGGCCGGGTGAACTGTCAATTACTTGATGTCTTTCCAGTACGCGGCATTCAGACGCCAGGCAATGAAGGTGAAGAACGACAAGAAAATCAGAACCCACACACCAATGCGCACGCGGGTGTTTTGAGCGGGCTCAGCCATCCATTGCATGTAAGCCACGAGATCACCGATGGCCTGGTCATATTCCAGAGGAGTCATCGTGCCGGGTTTGGTTTGCTTCCAGCCTTTGAAGATTTGCACAGTGTGGCCGTGCTCTTCTTTTTCTTCATACACCGGTTGACGCTCGCCTTGCAACTCCCACAGGGGGTTGGGCATACCCACATTGGGGAAAGCCAGGTTGTTCCAGCCGGTCATCTTGGTGTCATCGCGGTGGTAGCTGCGCAAATAGGTGTAAAGGTAATCAGCACCAGTGCCACCATGACTTGAACGGGAACGGGCCATCAAGGTCAGATCAGGTGGGTTCTTGCCGAACCACTCTTTGGCCTGCAGCGGATCGATCGCGGCCTTCATGGTGTCGCCCACTTTTTCCGAGGCAAACAGCAAGTTGTCCTTAATTTGCTGATCGGTCAGACCGATGTCTTTCAGGCGGTTGTAACGCATGAATGCGGCGGAGTGGCAATTCAGGCAGTAGTTGACAAACAGCTTGGCACCGTTTTGCAAAGCGGCCAGATCATTGGTTTTCTTGGGAGCCTTATCCCAGGCAATGCCACCACCACCGGCGGCTTGCACACCAGCCATCAGGCCGAGGGCCATCACCAAGCCCAACGCAAGTTTCTGAATGTTTTTCATGTTCTTGAATCTCCGTGATCTCAGTGAGGCGTGAAGGTCACGCGGTCAGGAACGGGCTTGGGTGTGCCCAGCTTGCTCCACCAAGGCATCAACAAGAAGAAGCCAAAATAGAACAAGGAACCCACTTGGGAGACGCGCTCACCGATGGGCGATGGCGGTTGCACCCCCAGATAACCCAGGATCAGGAAGTTGATCACGAACACAGCGTACAGGTACTTGTGCCAGTCAGGACGGTAGCGGATCGACTTGACAGGGCTGTTGTCCAGCCATGGCAGGAAGAACAGGATGACCACGGCACCGCCCATGACGACCACACCCCAGAACTTGGCATCAATGGCCAGCATCAGGGCAGAGATCACCACGGCCGCACCAATGACAGCCCCCTTGAGCAAAGCGGGCAGCTTGCCTTTGGCCACGGCCAGCACAGCACCGATCACCACGCAAGCGATCAGGGCGTACATCATTTCACTCGTGATGGCGCGCAACATCGAGTAGAAAGGCGTGAAGTACCACACAGGTGCAATGTGCAAAGGGGTGGTCAGCGGATCAGCCGGGATGAAGTTGTTGTACTCGAGGAAGTAACCACCGAACTCAGGGGCGAAGAACACGATCGCGGTAAAGGCCATCAGGAAGACGCCAACACCGAAGATGTCATGCACAGAGTAGTAAGGGTGGAAAGGAATGCCGTCGAGTGGATGACCTTGGGCATCCTTGGGGGCATTGGGGCCCTTGATTTCGACGCCATCGGGGTTATTGGAGCCCACTTCGTGCAAAGCAATGATGTGAGCAACCACCAGACCCAGCAAGACCAGAGGCACAGCGATCACGTGGAAGCTGAAGAAGCGGTTCAGGGTGGCATCGCCGACCACGAAGTCGCCGCGGATCAACAAGGCCAGATCAGGGCCAATGAAAGGGATGGCCGAGAACAGGTTCACGATGACTTGGGCGCCCCAGTAGGACATCTGACCCCATGGCAGCAAGTAGCCCATGAAGGCTTCGGCCATCAGGCACAGGAAGATGGCGCAACCAAAAATCCAGACCAACTCACGCGGCTTGCGATAGCTGCCGTAAATCAGGCCACGGAACATGTGCAGGTAGACCACGACGAAGAAGGCCGAAGCGCCGGTGGAGTGCATGTAGCGCACCAACCAGCCCCAGGGAACGTCACGCATGATGTATTCGACCGAGGCGAAGGCCAGCGCCGCGTCGGGCTTGTAGTGCATCACCAGGAAGATGCCGGTGACGATCTGGATCACCAGCACCAGCAGCGACAGCGAGCCGAAGAAGTACCAGAAGTTGAAGTTCTTGGGCGC
>JACCDH010177530.1_pt1 | contig 13724 bp, 4 predicted proteins | sample 7442481 | NCBI WGS metagenome assembly JACCDH01 (sample SAMN15323433, study PRJNA562643) | freshwater metagenome | isolation source: river surface water | place: USA:Blue River Watershed | collected 2017-08-15
TTACTGGTGGTGAGTTAAATGTTTCTCTTGTTGAATCCAGTGAACAACTTAATGAAGTTGTTGTAATTGGATACGGTACTGCACGTAAAAAAGACGTGACTGGTGCTGTTTCTTCAGTTCAAGCGAAGGACTTTAACCAAGGGGTAATTGCTTCTCCTGACCAATTATTACAAAATAAGGTTGCGGGTTTGGACATCACTAGTGCTTCTGGTCAACCGGGTGCTGCTACAACTGTTAAGATCAGAGGTAATAACTCTGTTCGTGCCAACTCTAATCCATTGTATGTAATTGATGGAGTGCCTTTAGATGGTAGATCTGCAAGACCAAATGCTGGAACAGGATTTGGTGCTTCTCCAGATGCAAACCCATTAAACTTTATCAATCCTAACGACATCCAAAGTGTGGACGTATTAAAAGATGCGTCTTCTGCTGCTATCTACGGTTCTCGTGGTGCTAATGGTGTGATCGTTATTACTACTAAGTCTGGTTCTTCAACTGGCACTAAAATAGAATTCGGTACTAGCTTAAGTATGAACGCTGGTTTAATGAAAGACTATGAAGTGTTAGATGCGCCAACTTTCATTAAAGGTTTAGCTAAATATAATGTAGCTGGTCAAAACTTCGGTTCTGATGTAAACGCAATGAAAGAATTAATGAATAATGACATTTTCCAAAACTACAACTTAGCATTAAGTGGTGGTAATGACAATGGAAAGTTCCGCGCTTCTTTCAATGGTTCTACTATTAATGGTACTATCAAAGGTTCTACTTTAGATAAATATGTAGCTAACTTTGGTGGTCAATACAAATTCTTAGATAAGCGTTTGACTTTAGGCTTTGGCTTAACTTATGGACACACTGACGAAAATGTAATTCCATTCTCTAACAACGCAGGTTCAACTGGTAACATTATCAGTGCCATCTTGCAATGGAATCCAACTCAAAAATTAAGAGATGCTAGCGGTAACTTTGTTTACCCAACAAACGGTTCTGGTAACCCATTAGCAATGTTAAGAGCTACAGATGACCAAGTTGGTGTAAACTCTTTATTAGCAAACATCCGTGCTTCTTATAAAATCACTGATGACATTGAATACCGTTTATTATATGCATTAAACAGTTCAAATGGTGCAAGAGCTACTAACGTTTATGGTTTCATGCCAGGCTTTAGTGGTATCTCTGGTGTAGGTTCTGCTTCAATTTCAAATGCTGCGTTAACTTCTCAAACAGTTACACACACAATGAACTACAAGAAGGACATCACTTCTAAATTAAACTTAGACGCCTTGGCTGGTTTTGAATATTGGAAATCTGATTATTCAAACAATGGCTTCTCTGGTTCTGGTTTCAATACTAACTTAGATGCAAACAGATTGACTTTGCCTTATACAAATACAATGGCAAATGCTTTGACAATGAATCCTCCTAGCACATTTGTTTCTCCAAGTACAGAATTGCAATCTTTCTTCGGTCGTTTCCAATTGAACCAAGAAGATAAATACTACTTAACTGCTACATTCAGAGCGGATGGTTCTAGCAAATTTGGTACAAATAACAAATATGCTTACTTCCCTTCATTGGGTGCTAAGTGGGCAATCATTAACGAAAACTTCATGAAAGGAAATAACATGTTCTCTAACTTAGCGTTAAGAGCATCTTGGGGTATCACTGGTAACCAAGAGTTCCCAGCGGGTGCTTCTCAAGAACAATTCTTCTTTGGTTCTTTCAACAATGCAAGTCAAGTTAACGTAGCTAACCCAAATCTTAAGTGGGAAGAGTCAAGAGCAATTGACATTGGTATCGAATTCGCCACTAAGAATGGTAAAATCTTCGGTACTATCGATTGGTATGACAAGAATACTTCAAACATCTTGTTCCAATCAACTGCAATTCAACCAGCACCAGCTTCTATCTTCTTTATTAACTTACCAAACGCTGAATTACAAAACACAGGTTTTGAATTTACTTTGGGTGCTAATTTAATTTCTAAGAAAGATTTAACTTGGGATATCACTGGTTATGTTGCTTACAATAAAAACATGTTGAAGAACTTTACTCAAAATGGTCAAGATATTCAAATCTTAACTGGTAGTATCGATGGTCAAGGTGTATCTGGAACATTAGGTCAAGTGATCACAAACAACCAACCAATCAACGAATTCTATTTGAAGAAATTCTTAGGATTTGATGCAAATGGTAACCAATTGTTTGCTGACAACCCTACAATGGCTGGAAACCCTAACCCAACAACAACTTATGGTATCAGCACTACAGTTAATTACAAGAAGTTCACTTTTGTAGTAAACGGTGGTGGATCAGCAGGATACTCTGTATATAACAACACTGCTACAAGTGTTACTAATATTGCAGGTATTGCGAATGGTAGAAATATTAGCTTATCAGCTTTTAATTCTCCAGAAAGACCATCTAGCCCAGTTGCTGCAAACTCTAGATTCTTAGAAAGCGGTAATTTCTTCAAGTTGAGAAACGCATCAATTTCTTACCACTTCGGTAACTACGGTAAGTACATCAAAAACTTGAATGCATTTGTTTCTGGAAACAACTTGTTAGTTTTCACCAAGTTCTCTGGATTTGATCCTGAGGTTAATATCGACAAAGGAAGCAATAACTATCCTTCAAGATCAATTGAATACTTGCCTTATCCAACTGCAAGAACATTCTCTGCCGGTGTAAACTTTTCTTTATAATCTAATTAATAAAACAATAATTTATGATAAAGTCATTTAAATTAAAAGTGTTCGGGTTAGTATTAGTTACAGCCGTTGGTTGTACTAAGCTAGACGAGCGTTTAAATAGCACTTTGACGAATACTCAAACTGCTAATGCATTGGGTAGTGCCGGTGTGGGCTTGCTATTGCAAGCTGCCTATACTGATATCGGCGGACCATTCACTGCACAAGACTTGATTTTTTCTTTACAGGAAAACTCAACTGACGAGTCATTAGTACCTACAAGAGGTGGTGACTGGGATGATAATGGTGTATGGCGTGTTGTTCACAGTCATACTTGGGACGCAAACCATAGCCAAGTTTTAAATGTTTACAATTCTTTAAACAAAATTAACTTTGATGCTACGAATGTATTGGCATTTAGCCCAAGCGCTCAACAAGCTGCTGAAGCTAGATTTATCCGTGCATTGTCATTGTATCAGTTGTTAGACTTATACGGTCAATTCCCAGTAAGAAACCCAGGAGACAATTTATTGAATGCTCCTAGAGTGTTAGCTGGTGCAGCTGCTGCTGACTTCATCATTTCTGAATTAACTGCTATTATTCCAAGCTTGCCAGCAACTTCTGCTGCAAACAAAGCTAACCAAACTTCAGGTAACGTTTTATTAATGAAATGTTATTTGAACAAGGGTGCATGGACTAATAGAGAAGCTCCTACTTTTGCTGATGCTGATATGCAACAGGTGATTACTATTGGTAATTCAATTATCAATGCGGGAAGATACAGTTTAGCTACTGAGTATTTCAGCAACTTTGATGTTGACAATGGCTCTTCTCCTGAGAATATCTTTACTTATGTAAATACTACAGGTGTTGGTGCTAACAATAGCGGTATCAATGGTACATGGGCTAGAACTTTACACTATAACTCTTACACTCCAGCAAATCCAAACGCAGGTTGGAATGGTTTCTCTACAATGAGTGACTTCTACAATAGTTTTGGTGCGGTAACTCCAGCGGTGGGTGTAACTCAGTTTAATTCTGGTAACAGAACTGGTAGATACGCTGACACAGCTATGGATAGCCGTATCGGTGGACGCTATTATGCAAAATCAACTCCACAATCAGGTATCAGACCAGGTTTCTTAATTGGTCAACAATACAATGAAAACGGTGTTGCATCAGTTGATAGAAAAGGTGCTCCTTTAGCATTCGATCCAACAATTGCGAACGATATGAAAGAAACAGGTGCTAACCTTGAGGTAACTGGTATTCGTGTCGTGAAATACGCTCCAGATTTAAGCTTACCTGGTACTGCTTCTTTTGGTGGTCCTTCAGGTAATGACTTAGTTATTTTCCGTTATGCAGATGTATTGTTAATGGTTGCTGAAGCAAGAATGCGTGCAGCTACTCCAACTACTTCTACTGCATTAGCATTAATCAATCAAGTTAGAACAGCTAGAAGAGCAGCTCCAGTAACTGCAATGCCTTTAGCTAATCCTAATAACCCTGTTGATCCAACAACTTTGTTGGCTGAAAGAGGTAGAGAATTCTATTGGGAGTCTCAAAGAAGAACAGACTTAATTCGTTTTGGTGTATACTTGAAGCCATGGCAATATAAGCCTGTTGACAACCCTAAATATTTATTGTTCCCTATTCCTTCACAGGCTTTAGCTGCGAACCCTAATTTGAAGCAAAATCCTGGATACTAGTTGTAATAATTACAATATAAATATCTAATTTTGAAGAGGCCAATTTTATTGGCCTCTTCTTTTTTTATAGCTTTGTATATGTTTAATTTATCCAAATTTTTCTTTGGTTTTGCAGTGCTATTTTTAGCAGGTTGTAGCGCTAAGCAAAAGCAGCCTTTGTTTGAATTAATGGAAAAAACGGGGATTGATTTTACCAATCAGGTGGAGGATGGGAAAAAAGAAAATAGCTTTTTATTTCGAAATTTTTACAACGGAGGTGGGGTAGCCATTGGCGATATTAATAATGATGGCCTTGCAGATGTTTTTTTGACCTCGAATACTGCAGCCAACAAATTGTATTTAAACAAAGGTAATTTTCAATTTGAGGACATTTCTGTAAAGGCGGGCATCATTGCCGATGATATTTGGAATACTGGCGTTGTAATGGCCGATATCAATGCCGATGGATGGTTAGATATTTATGTTTGCAGTTCGGGACATATGCCTACTGGAAACCGTTTAAATAAATTATACATTAATAATCGTAATGGTGGTTTCACTGAGGAGGCAAAAAAATATGGCTTAGACATAAAAGCCTATACCACACAGGTTTCCTTTTTCGATTATGACATGGATGGAGATTTGGATTGCTTTATGATTAATAATAGTCCAATTCCAGTAAATCAATTAGAATTTTCAAATAAAAGAGATTTATTAGAAAGTAAATGGCCTGTGGGCGATTTTTTAAAAGGGGGTGGAGATCATTTATACCAAAATAACAATGGGCGTTTTACAGAAGTTACGCAGGATGCGGGTATACATGGAACTTTATTAAGTTTTGGTATGGGCGTATCGGTGGGTGATATCAATAATGATGGCTACCCAGATGTATATGTAGCCAATGACTCTTATGAAAGAGATTACTTGTACATCAATCAAAAAAATGGCAAGTTCAAAGATATGCTGGAGGAAAAAATGCAACATACAAGTTTTTCTTCCATGGGTGCAGATATTGCGGACGTGAATAATGATGGCTATAGCGATATTTTTACAACAGACATGTTGCCGCTCTCTGATTTTAGAATAAAAACTACAGGTGCTTTTGATGATATTGATATGTTTAATCGAAAAATTGGCGCGGGCTTTTATTACCATTATGTAAAAAACTGTTTACAATTAAATTCTCCTTCTGGTAATTTTAAGGACATTGGTAATTATTCGGGCGTATCTGCTTCCGATTGGAGCTGGGGTGCATTGATGTTTGATATGGACAATGATGGGTGGAATGATATTTTAGCTTGCAATGGAGTAAACCATGATGTGACCGATTTGGACTTTATGAACTTTTTTGCCAATGATGTAATTCAAAGAATGATTTTATCGGGTAAAAAGGACGAAGTGGATCAAGTGTTAAAGCAAATTCCTAAAACCCCCCTTCCTAATAAAGTATATAAAAACGAACACAATTTAAAATTCATTGATATTGGAGAGGAATGGGGATTGGGTCAAAATACTTTTTCAAATGGTGCCGCATATGGCGACTTAGACAATGATGGTGATTTAGATATTATCATTAATAATCAAAATCAGCCGAGTTTTGTTTATAAGAATAATTCAAGACAAATTAATCAACATAATTATATAGGTATTCAGTTAAAGGGGGAGGGGAAAAACACTTATGCAGTGGGGAGTAAAATTCAGTTATTTATTGGGAATCAAATTTTAACAAAAGAAGTTATTCCAAGCAGGGGATTTCAGTCCTCGGTGGATTATAAACAAATAATGGGTATTGGAAAGTTTACCAAAATAGATTCGATGCATATTATTTGGCCTAACCGAATAGTTTCTAGTATCAAGAACCCGGCGATCAATAAAGTGTATAATTATACACAAACTTCTTTAGGGGTTTTATTACAAGAGTCAGCCATAGAAAAAAATACATTACTCTCTAAGGTTAATACGAATTTTACTAAGCATCAAGAAAATGACGTAATTGACTTTTATGCAGAAAGAGGCGTGCCTGAAATGCTTTCAAAAGAAGGGCCAAAAGCAGCCGTAGCAGATGTGAATGGAGATTTGTTGGAGGATATTTTTATTGGAGGTACGCCCAGCCATCCTGGACAATTGTATTTACAAGACAAAGCAGGCAATTTCACTATTAAGCCGCAAAAGGGATTTGAAGCATTTACTACTTTTGAAGACGTGGCTGTTCAGTTAGTGGATATTGACAACGATAAAGATGTTGATTTGATTATTGGTCCTGGAGGTAATAACAATGAACCCAATACAAGAGAATTACAAATAAGGTTATTTAAAAATGATGGCAAAGGAAATTTCGAAATAGATGCCATGGCTTTCCCTAATGTATCCATGAATATTTCTGTTATTGCACCCTATGATTTCAATAAGGATGGATTTATTGATTTGTTTGTAGGTGCAAGAAACTACCCCTTTGTGTATGGGATGAACCCCACTAGTTTCTTATTTCAAAATGATGGTAAAGGTCATTTTATTGATATTGCTCCAAGCAAAGTACCTGCAATTTCAAATATAGGTATGGTCACTGATGCTAAATGGGTGGATATCGATGGAGACCAGTCATCCGATTTAGTGATTGTTGGGGAATGGATGTCGCCTCATATTTTTAAAAATAATAAAGGACAGTTCAAAGAGTTGTCAAGCAATTTAAACGAATTAAATGGGTGGTGGCAAACAGTTGCTTTTGCTGATGTAAACAATGACGGGAAGCAAGATTTGATCATGGGGAATATTGGAGAGAATTTTTACTTACAACCCTCTAAAAAAAGTCCGGTTAAACTTTTTGTGAATGATTTTGATAAAAACGGTATTAAAGACAAGGTGGTCACTTATACAATTGAAGGCAAAGACAAACCGGTGGTTGTTAAAAGAGAGTTAGAGGAAATGGTCCCACTGATAAAGAAAAACAACTTAAAGCATATAGAATATGCACGTAAGTCCATTCAGGAAATTTTTACACCCGAGGATATAAAGTCTTCCATCATTAAAATTTTTGACTTTGCTACTTCAATCGTTGCGCTTAATAAAGGGGGCGGTAATTTTGAAATAGTGCCTTTGCCAGCAATGACGCAGCTAAGTAGTGTTAATGCAATACAAGTGACCGACTTGAATAGAGACGGGAAGGTAGATTTATTATTGGGTGGGAATCATTTTGATTATCAACCTCAATATGATCGATTAGATGCAAGTTTTGTAGATATTTTAGTGCAAAATAAAAACGGCCAATTTGATATAGTTGAGCCTTTGAAGGCGGGTATCTTGTTAAAAGGTCAAATGAGAGATATTAAAAAGGTGAATAGACAAGGCAAAGAACACTTTCTTTTCTTACAAAACAATGATTATCCAGTTTTATACCAATTGAACTCCTTAAAATAATTTACGAATGCGATTTTTAGTAAGCGCTCATAAAATTTACATATACCTATTTGTCACTTTTGTGTTGACCCTAGGTGCGTGCAGAGGAAACAATAAAGAAGCTGCATTATTTGAATTGATGGATAAAACTGGAATTGATTTTAACAATAAGGTCCAAGACAACGACAGCATCAATATCCTTAATTATAGAAATTTTTACAATGGGGGCGGGGTTGCAATCGGGGACTTAAACAATGACGGTTTACCTGATGTTTTTTTTACTGCCAATCAAGGAGCAAATAAATTATACTTAAATAAAGGAAACTTTCAATTTCAAGATATTTCTGCGGCGGCAGGTTTTGTAGAAAAACAGCAGTTTAGTACTGGCGTTGTCATGGTGGATATTAATAATGATGGTTGGTTGGATTTGTATGTAAGCAATGCGGGTAGCATGGGTAATGAGGCATTAAGAGCCAACCAGCTTTTTATCAATAACCATAATTTAACGTTTACGGAAAAAGCGGCAGAATATGGCCTGGCAGACACTGGCTATACCACCCAGTCCACTTTCTTTGATTATGACATGGATGGTGACCTTGACTGCTTTTTAATTAACAATAGCCCTATCCCTGTTAATAGTCTTGGTTATCCAAAGCAAAGGGATATCCTTTCAAAGGATTGGAAAGTGCCCGAAAATATGAAAGGAGGGGGGGATCATTTATATCAAAACAACAATGGACATTTTGTTGAAGTAACTAAGCAGGCAGGTATTCACGGAACCTTAATGAGCTTTGGCTTAGGAATTTCTATTGGAGATATTAATGGCGACTACTATCCAGATATTTTTGTTTCCAATGATTTTTTTGAAAGAGACTACTTATACATTAATCAAAAAAATGGAACATTTATTGACCAATTAGATACGATGTTATCCCATAGTAGTTTTGCTTCCATGGGTGCCGATATTGGCGACATCAATAATGACGGCTATCCTGATATTTTCACCACCGACATGTTGCCTGCCGACGATTATCGATTAAAAACAACTTTAAGTTTTGATGATATTGATCAATACCGATTAAAAGAGCGAAATGACTTTCACCATCAATTTTTACAAAATACCTTGCAGTTAAATACAAAGCAAGGAAAGTTTATTGATATTGCTAATTACAGTGGGGTGAATGCTTCAGAATGGAGTTGGGGTGCCTTACTTTTTGATGCAGATAATGATGGGTATAATGATATTTATATTTGTAATGGAATTTATAGAGATTTAACCAATCAGGATTTTTTAGATTTTGATGCGAATGAGATCAAAGAACAAATGATTCAGACTGGGAAAAAAAGTTTAACCAATTTGGTGAATAGGATCCCTTCCATTGCAGTTCCAAATAAATTATTTAGAAATCAGGGAAATTTAAAATTCGAAGACAAATCTGCTGATTGGGGTTTTAATCAAAATTCCTTTTCAAATGGAGCTGCCTATGCCGACTTGGATAATGACGGTGATTTGGACTTGGTCATTAACAATGTAAATGAACCTGCATTGATTTATAAAAATCTAAATAATGAAAAAAAGCAAAACCATTATATTGCTTTTACATTACAAGGGTTAGATCATAATAAATTTGGTGTCGGCACTAAAATTGTGGCTTATGTTGGTGACCAAATCATAAGTAGGGAGTTAATACCAAGTAGGGGATTTCAGTCCTCGGTAGATTATAAATTAATCATGGGCTTAGGACAAAAGAATAAAATTGATTCTCTTAAAGTATTTTGGCCTAACAATACCTTTCAAAAATTGACTGGCAATTATTCCATTGACAGCACTTATATTTTACGTCAACCTGCAATGGGGGATCCCGCACTACAAGTAAATAACAACACCCCTACTTACGAAGCAGTTAGCCCTTTATTTACACCAGTGAACTTTATTTTTGATAAGCACAAGCAACCAGATTACACCGATTTTTATGCGGAGCGGGGGATTCCACAAATGCTATCCCATAACGGGCCCAAAGCGGCAGTAGGCGACGTTAATGGTGATGGGCTTCAGGATATTTATATTGGAGGTACGAGTGAACAAATTGGACAACTTTATCTTCAAAATAGTGGAGGATTTTTGAAAAAAGAAATCCCTGACATGAAAATGTATTTAAATTTTGAGGATGCAGCCATTTCCTTAATTGATGTGGATGGTGACAAGGATTTAGATTTATTTATTGCCGCTTCAGGAAATGTGGCTAGCCCAGCATCAAGGGAATTACAATCAAGGTTATTTATAAATGACGGGAAAGCCAACTTTAAGATATCAACATCCTCCTTTCCAATCAATAAAGACAATATTGGGGCGGTGGTATGGCATGATTTTGATAAAGATGGGGACTTGGATTTATTTGTGGGCGCTTTCTGTGTAACCAAAGAGTATGGTGTAACACCACAATCCCATTTTTATTTAAATGATGGTAAAGGAAAATTCACCGACCTAGCTAAAGCTAACTTAAATGGACTAGACCAAATAGGCATGGTTCAATCTGCTACGCTTTCAAATGTAGATGGGGATAAGGATATGGAATTGGTGATTGTGGGTGAATGGATGAGCCCACATATTTATAAATTTAAGAATGGGGCTTTTGTCGAGCTTAGTTCCAATTTAAATAAATTAGCAGGCTGGTGGAGTGCAGTGCATTCGGTGGATGTAAACAATGATGGTAAGGCAGATTTAGTATTAGGAAATATTGGAGAGAACTTCAATTTACATCCCAATGAAAATGCACCATTAAAATTATTTATCAATGATTTTGATGGGAATGGCAGTATTGATAAAATCATGACCAAGACCTATGAAAAAAGAGATGTGCCTGTTTTCATGAAACGAGATTTGCAGGATCAAATTCCATCCCTTAAAAAGAATGCCTTACATCATGAGGAGTATGCAAAAAAATCGGTGAATGATTTATTTGAAGCAGAATCAATTAATAATTCAGTTAAGAAACAAGTGAATTATGTATCAACAATTATTGCGATCAACAAAGGCAATGGTCAATATGATATTCAACCAATGACACCATTGGTTCAGTTTTCAAGTATTCACAGTATTTTGAGCCTGGACATAAACAAAGATGGTCATCAAGACCTTGTTATGGGCGGCAATGATTTTTATTTTCAACCACAATTAGGTAGGTTGGATGCCAATCAAGGTTTGGTGTTATTGGGGGATGGGAAAGGCAATTTTATGCCGCTAAGCAATAAGGCAACAGGACTTAATTTGAATGGCATGGTTAGAGATATCCAATCAATTCTATACCAAAAACAAAACGCTATCTTGGTGCTGCAAAATGATAAACTACCACAATTGTTTAGTTTTAAGCAGTAATTACATTACAGGATAAAAAATTCTAGTTTTCCATTGAGCACTATCCAATACCGTTTGACGATCATTGACTAATAGTTCAAATGGGACTGCTGGGGAAGGCCTTTTTGAGTCTAATAAAAATAGTTTTACAGCAGCATATCCTTTATTAATGGTAGATTGGTTCCCAATAACATCTGCCACAAACATTTTACCAAAAACGGGCATTTTTTTAATGGTAAACTTTTCATTTGTGGGAATTTCACCGTCAATAGAAATACCCACCATCACTGTAAAGTCATTTATGTTATTTTCTAGCACCGTCACCATTGGATTTTCTAGTGCCTTTTTTTGATAGCTTGTCAAATAAGTCGTTAATTCCTTTGCTGCCTTGTAAATTTGATCATTAGTAGGCATCGACTTACTTGTAAATTTGGTTGAAATTAAAATCGTATCCTTTAAGGTTATTTCTTTAATATCAAATCCATATATATTAATGGGTTGTTGTACAAATTCATTGAATAGTTTAATGAGTTTAGCACTGGCTTTTTTAATTTTTACTGCTTCATTATAATCCTGCCATCTTTTCAGTGGATTGTAGGAAGTTTGGAATTCAGAAAACCAACTAATGTTGGAAGTTTCATTGGAAACTATATTCGCAGTTATAAAACTGTTTACTTGTAAACGTTTTGTTGTTACATTTAGCTGAATCACATTTGATAGTGCCTTATTGAGTGTAAATTCAACTTGGTCAATGATAATTTTTTTAGAAGTACTGTCGTAATAGTTTCCCACACTTTTAATTAACAAATCATGGTTGTCAATAAACCTCACCACCCTTAATTCGGGAGACTTACTTTCAATAAAATTGGATACCTTAATATGTGTTGGGATAAATAAATATAAATAGCCAATGGCCGCTACGATACTAATGATCACTGCTATTTTTAGGTATTTCATTTCTATTTTAATTTGAGCGTAAAAATAAGCTATGCTTTTTATTTTAGCATTAAAATCTTAGCCTTGGATAAGGGTAGGATTGAATGAAAACAATTAACTTTAACATCTATTATTTGACCTTCTATATTAAATAATAATATAATATATTTGTTGCATTTTAGGTATAAAAACACCATTAGTGAATAATTTGATTTTTAATATACAAACAAGCTGGGGAAACCAGGGGGCTTTCAAAAAGCTAGCAAGTTGGTGCTTATTGGTGATAGGCATTACTAGTTCACTACATTGCAATACCAATTCCAAAGATCCTGTTTTATTTGAAATGTTAGATGCTGCAAAAACAGGCATACAATTTGAAAATAAATTAAAGCCTAATGAAGCATTTAATATGTTTCATTACATGTATTATTATAATGGTGCAGGGGTGGGTACAGGTGATTTTAATAAGGATGGTAAGATTGACATTTTTTTTGCCTCTAATGAGGGTGAAAATCAATTGTATTTGAATAAAGGAGGAATGAAGTTTGAGAACAATACAAAAGAGGCAAATATCCCACAGGATTCCTCATGGAATACAGGCGTATCGGTGGTAGATATTAATAATGATGGCTTATTGGACCTTTACATATGCAGGCTTGGCAATTTTGAAAAATTCAAAGGGAAGAATCAATTATTAATTTGTAAGGAAATAAAAAATGGTATTCCTCAATACAGTGAGGAAGCGACTGCTTATGGATTGGATTTTTCTGGGTTTAGTACACAAGCTGCTTTTTTTGATTATGATAATGATGGGGATTTAGATATGTTTTTACTGAATCATGCTGTCCATCAAAACGGGACTTTCGCTCCCCGAACCAATTTTTTAGGCACTTATGATTTATTATCTGGGGATCGAATTTTTAAAAACAACAATGGCAAATTTGAGGATGTTACCAAAGTAACAAAAATTAATAGTAGTAAAATTAGCTATGGACTGGGGGTAGTGATAAGTGATATCAATTTAGACGGGTATCCTGATATATATGCCGGCAATGATTTTCATGAAAACGATTACTTGTATATTAATCAGAAAAACGGCAGTTTCACCGAGGAGCAAGAGCAAAGAATGATGCATACCAGTCAATATTCTATGGGAGTGGATGCAGGTGATTTAAACAATGATGGTTTTCCCGAAATCATTTCAATGGACATGTTGCCAAAGGATCCCTATATTTTAAAACGTTCCTTAGGGGAGGATGACTTTGATACCTATAAGTATAAAATTTCCGTAGGATATGGCGTGCAGGTTACAAGAAATAATTTACAATGGAATAGAAGGAATGGTCATTTTAGTGAAGTTGGAATGTATGCTGGAATTTTTGCCACAGATTGGTCGTGGTCCACTCTTATGTTAGACTTTGATAACGATGGGTACAAGGATATTTTCGTTGCCAATGGAATTCCGAAACGAATGAATGACATGGATTATGTTAATTATGTATCCAACCAGGAAATCCAAGAAAAAATCAGAGACCATAAAATGGGAGATAAGGATATGGCATTGATTGAAAAGTTTCCTGAAATAAAAATTCCGAATCAATTTTTCTTGAATAAAGGCGGCTTGTCATTTTCTGATAAAGAAAATAATATTCTCAATAA
>JACCDH011761516.1_pt1 | contig 13723 bp, 9 predicted proteins | sample 7442481 | NCBI WGS metagenome assembly JACCDH01 (sample SAMN15323433, study PRJNA562643) | freshwater metagenome | isolation source: river surface water | place: USA:Blue River Watershed | collected 2017-08-15
GCTCTCTAGCAAGTGCTGCTAATACACTTTTAACCGAAGGAACGCTTGCTCGTTCGGCTAAAGATATTGCAGATGGGCTTGATTTTTACGGCAGTTATTTCCAATCGAGATGTGCGGTTGATGACGCACAATTGACCCTGTATTGCTTAAAAAAGCATCTTCCGAAGTGCTTAGAAATTGTTGAAGATGTTATAAATAATGCTCAATATCCTCATAGTGAGCTAGATATATATAAAAAGAACAATAAGCAACGCCTAAAAGTGCAGCAACAAAAAACTTCTTACCAATGCCGTAGAGCCTTCTATGAAACAATTTTTGGGGAGTCCAGTCCAATCGCATCTTTCTCTAATTCAGGAGATTATGATAATATTTCACGTGAAACATTGGTTAATTTTCATCAGAATTACTACGTCAAACACATGAAATACATTGCAGTAAGTGGTGATGTGGATGATGTAGTCCTTAGAGATTTATCAGATTTCAGTATGGCATTTAAACCAAAATCTGATGTGGTAAAATATCAAACATCAGACCATAAAGCAGCTTCAACTTACATCAAAAAGGATAAATCTGTTCAAGCAACCCTGCGTGTTGGTCGTCATTTATTCAATAGAACCCATCAAGATTTTAGAAAATTACAACTTACCAATATGGTTCTTGGAGGCTATTTTGGTTCGCGCTTAATGAAAAATATTCGTGAGGATAAAGGACTAACTTATGGAATTTATTCTGTACTTGAGTCGTATTTAGATGATGGTTGCTTTTATATCGAAGCGGATGTAAATACAAAAAAGAGTGAACTTGCACTACAAGAAATCAAATCAGAAATCACCAAATTATGCACTGATTTGGTCGATGATAAAGAGCTTAATCAAGCTAAAAACTACTTTCTAGGATCAATTTTGAGGGGTATTGATGGCCCATTTTCTATCATGGATAGAAACAGAATACTCTTAGATTATGGCTTTTCTGATAACTATTACGAAGAGCTTTTAGAAATCATAAGTACTACAACTGCATCAGAGATAAGGGATTTATGTACTACATACTTTGAACCTAAAAACCTCGTTGAGATAGTATGCGGTGGCTAATCAGCATACTCTTTACCTTATTTATTCATTCTTTCGGTTACGGACAATCACCGGATTTGAGACGAATTTGTCCAAATGGTAGAGATAATACCATTTATTGGAGTAACCCAAATTATCCGTGCACAGACTTTAAATTCTATATTATTTGGGAGAGAAAAGGTACAACAGGGCCATTTTTTCCTATTGATACCATATACAATTCATCTGTAGAAACCTATCTTCATTCTAATGCAACTCCCCCATTTAGCGAACCAAATTCTACCTATTATATTGAAAGAAGAGATTCATGTGGGCCTGATTATAACCACTACAGTGATTCACTTATTGTTGATGTAATTCCTCCAGAAATAACCGAATTAGACTCAGTAAGTGTAGACATTCTAACCAATCAAGTCGTCCTTGGGTGGCACAAAAATCCCTCTCCTGATTTTGATAAATACCTTTTGTATTATCTAGATGCCGGTTTTTTCGTGGCTATGACACCATCAGAAACAAGAGATACATTTGCTATCGACTTGGGTGCAAACAACCCTCAAAACGGCTCTATTACGTATAACATTAATACTAGAGATAGTTGTGGTAAATCACCCGCATTTGAGAAAAGACACAGCACAATTTACCTTACTTCTCAGATCGATACCTGTGCCAAAACTATACAGTTGAACTGGACTCCTTACATTGGGTGGGTTGGGCTGAAAAAACACTACATCTTTAGAAAAGTAAATAGCGGCCCTTATGAGCTAATTGATTCTGTTAACGGAAATCAGTTTACCTACACAACTCCCATTTTGACCGGAAATACGTATACGTATTTTATCAGATCACAAAAAGACACAACCGCTTTAATAACGAGCTCATCAAATACAACTACAAAAAGTAGTCGATTAAGAACAGATCCGGCAACTACAACAATAGATTTTGTAAGTACCAAAATGCCTTTATCAAATAACCTAATCTTTCAATTTAGTAAAGGAGCTAATGAAGAAGCAAGTTTATACAAACTCTATTATTTAAACATTCAAAAGCAAAAACAAGGTGAAATCTCACTTACCAGCTCAGATGCGGGAACACCTATTGAGACAGGTTTAAACGGAGTGAATCGATATTTATTCCTTATGGAAGCGTTTGACCTTTGTGGAAACTCAAGTAATTTTTCAGATACCTCCACAAACATTGTACTATCTGGAACAGATGTACTAGGGACAAGAAACCTATGGTGGAATCCATATTTCACGTGGAACACAGGAGTAAATTCATACCTAACTTACAGAGGTACAGGAAGTAATGGAAATATTATATACCAAAACTTGGTAAATATCAATGATACATTTCGTGTAGATGGGGAAACCGGAATAAACATAGAGGCTGATGGATTGTGCTATTATGTAGAGGCAATAAAAGATGGAATAGTAAGTAGCAAATCAAACAATGTTTGTTTGTCTGCAGAGTTTACCACATTTATACCAAATGCATTTGCCCCTGAAGGATACAATAAAGTATTTAAACCAGGAGGTAGCCTAATTGATGAAAGAGCATCGACTATGAAGATTTATAACAGATGGGGAATGCTTATTTATGAAAGTGATTTAGTTAATGGATGGGATGGAAAAGAGTCGAATGGAAACATTTGTCCTGATGGGGTTTATTATTATCAGATAGAATTTATAAGTACAAAACAAGAACGTAAACTAAAAAATGGAACCTTTACTTTACTCCGGTAACATCGCATTTAACGATGTCGATATCAAAACATCTTTCAAAAACAGAAAACTCATTAAAGCTTGGATTCAGAAAGCAATCAAAAAAGAAGGCTTTAAACTAGGTGAGTTAAGCTATAACTTTTGCTCTGACGAAGAATTATTGCGCGTAAACATCGAACACCTGAACCACGATTTTTATACTGATATTATCACGTTTGAACTTAACGAGGGTAAACACATCATTGGCGACATTTACGTTAGCATAGATCGAGTAAAAGACAATGCCAAACAAAATCAAACAACATACGCAAACGAATTAATGCGAGTACTCATACATGGTGTATTGCACCTGTGCGGGTACAAGGATAAAACAAAGAAAGACGCGGCCATCATGCGCGAGAAAGAAGACTATTACTTATCTTTGCTGTGAGATTTTACCAGTTTTCACGTGAAACATGGTAAATATACTTAATCACTTGATAATCAAATGTTTAATAAATATAACGTAATTGTTGTTGGTGCCGGCCATGCCGGTTGTGAGGCAGCTGCAGCTGCGGCTAATTTAGGCTCGAAAGTCCTTCTCATTACTATGGACATGAACAAGATTGCACAAATGAGTTGTAATCCGGCCATGGGTGGTGTAGCGAAGGGACAAATCGTTAGAGAGATAGATGCTTTAGGTGGATACTCAGGAATAGTAACCGATAAAAGCACTATCCAATTCCGTATGCTTAACTTAAGCAAAGGCCCTGCGATGTGGAGTCCTCGTGCACAAAATGACCGCATGCTCTTTTCTCAATACTGGAGAGAAAAACTGGAAGAAACACCTAATGTAGATTTCTGGCAAGACATGGTGAGAGAAATCATTGTTAAGGATGGTAAAGTGTGTGGTGTTGTTACAGGAATGGGTCAGGAAATTTATTCGGATGCAGTAGTACTAACCAATGGAACCTTCCTGAATGGTATAATTCATATTGGTACAAAACAATTTGGTGGAGGTAGAATAGGTGAGAAAGCGGCCAGTGGATTAACCGAACAACTCATTAACCTTGGTTTTGAAAGTGGTAGGATGAAAACCGGAACTCCTCCCCGAGTTGATGGTCGCTCATTAGATTATTCCAAAATGGAAAAACAAGATGGTGATGAAAACCCATCTAAATTCTCATACAGTAATGAAACTAAGTCGGTAACCAACCAACGCGCCTGTTGGATTACCTACACCAACGAAAATGTGCACGATGTACTTAGAACCGGATTTGATGATTCGCCAATGTATGCCGGTAGAATACAAGGTTTAGGCCCACGCTATTGCCCAAGTATTGAAGATAAAATCAACCGCTTTGCAGAGCGTGAACGCCATCAAATATTTGTAGAACCTGAAGGGTGGAATACCGTTGAAATATATGTGAACGGTTTCAGTACATCATTACCTGACCATGTTCAATTTAAAGCATTGCGCTTAATTCCCGGTTTTGAAAATGCTAAAATATTCCGTCCGGGTTATGCCATTGAGTACGACTATTTCCCTCCTACCCAATTAGAGTTAACACTTGAAACTAAACTCATCAAAAACTTATTCTTTGCCGGACAAATTAACGGAACAACAGGTTACGAAGAAGCCGCTTGTCAAGGTTTAATGGCAGGAATTAATGCACATCAAAATGTGTTTGGTAAAGAACCATTTGTATTGAAAAGAAGTGATGCATACATTGGTGTATTGATTGATGACTTGGTAAATAAAGGAACTGATGAGCCCTACCGCATGTTTACTTCACGTGCTGAGTACCGTATTATGCTACGCCAAGATAATGCTGATATTCGTTTAACAGAAAAAGGATATCAACTGGGATTGGCATCAAAGGAAAGAATGGAACAAGTAGAGCGTAAGATTAACGATACTGAATCCATCATAAATTACTTTAAGAAAACATCGGTGATACCTGCAGATATCAACCCTACTTTGGAAAAATTAGGTACCTCTCCTATTGCTCAAAATTATAAACTCGATCAAATATTAAGTAGACCTCAGGTAGAATTAAAAAACATTATAGAAGCAATTCCTACTGTAAAAGAATACCTGAACCCTTTTGATGAAGAGGCTTTATTGCAATCCGAAGTTTTGATGAAATATGAAGGTTACTTAGAAAAGGAAAAACAAGTAGTAGAAAAGATGAACCGTTTGGAAGATGTGAGAATTAAGGATGATTTCGATTTCCGTGCTGTTCAGTCTATTTCTATTGAAGCCAGAGAGAAGCTAAGCAAACAGCGTCCTAAAACACTCGGACAAGCCTCACGTATAAGTGGAATATCCCCGGCAGATATAAGTGTGTTAATGGTTCATTTAGGTCGATAAGAAAAGTTAACAGACTGTATAAAACACGTTCCCAAATATCAATCAAATAATAGTTTATTTGCTTACATGGAAAACCTTACTGCCTGCTTAGTTTGCGGCAACACCCATTTTACAAAAGAATTAACTTGTAAAGACTTTGTGGCCACAGGTCATGAGTTTGATTTATATCGTTGTACCAATTGTTCTTTCTTGTTCACTAATCCACGTCCGGCTGCTGCCGAAATTGGCCCTTATTACCAAAGCGATAGGTATGTTTCTCATGCAGGAAACAAAGAGAACTTTAGCTTTATGTATAAGGTGTATGATGTAGTTAGAGACTACAGTATTAATCAAAAACTTAAGCATATAAAACAATACCAACCAAGTGGCAAACTAATGGATTTAGGATGTGGATTAGGTTACTTTTTAGATGGCGTGGTTAAGGACAAAACCTTTGATGCTGTTGGTGTTGACGTGAGCCAGGAAGCTGTTGATTATGTGAAAGCCAAATTTGGACATAACGTTAAAAACGAAAGTGAGTTAGATAGTTTTGAGCCTGGAAGTTTTGATGTAATTACACAATGGCATGTGTTGGAACATGTACACTTACTTAATGAGCGCATGCAGCAATTAAAGCGCTTGTTAAAACCAACAGGTACTTTATTTATAGCTGTGCCTAACAGCAATAGTTGGGATGCTAAACATTACAAAGAATTTTGGGATGGATATGATGTACCTCGTCACTTATACCACTTCAACCAAAAGAGCTTTAACCTACTTATGCAAAAGCATGGCTTTATAGTAAAAGAAACACGCAGCATGCCATTTGATGCTCCTTATATTAGTATGAGAAGTGAGGTACATAAAGGCAATAAATTAGAGTTTGTTAGAGGTGCTATTTCCGGTTTACGGTCAACGGTTAGTGCTTGGAAAAAGAATGATCATAGCAGTTTATTATTTGTAGTAAAACATGCGAAACAGCATTCTTAAATCGGTATCTATACTTATTGTTTCTCTACTCTGGAGTTGTGCTCAAATTGTAGCGCCAACCGGTGGTAAAAAGGACAGTAATCCACCGGAATTAGTTGGAGTAAATCCGGCTAATGAAACTAAACGTTTCTCGAAATCTAAAATACTATTTACCTTCAACGAGAATGTGCAGGTAACTAAGGTTGATGAACAAGTAATTATATCACCACCTGTTAATCGCAAACCAGACATTACCGCCCAAGGCAAAGAGTTAACAGTTCGCTTTTATGAAACACTTCAACCCAATACTACGTATACGATAAACTTTGGAAATGCATTAGGAGATAACACAGAAAATAATACCCTATCAAATTTAACGTATGTGTTTAGTACAGGTGATGAGATTGATTCGAACCAAATAAAAGGCAGAATAACCAATTCATTTACCAATAAACCGGAGAAAGGCATAACTGTTGGTTTATATCATACAGCTGATTTTAACGACTCTACTATTATTAAACAAAAACCTATTTACCTCAGTAAAACAAGTAGTACCGGAGACTTTTTATTAAGTCATTTACCCAAACAAGCATACTACTTAGTAGCGTTTAATGACGTTAACCAAAATTTACGTTATGATAGACAAGAGAGCATCGCATTTGAACAAGAAATAGTTGCTACACAGGATACAAGTTACAATGGCAAACTTTTACTATTTAAACCCGATTTGTACCCTATTGGAAAGCTAATTGATACCTTTTGTTCAGAACCAAATAAGTTTACTCTTATTATTTACAAGCCTGAAGATGTATTTATACAAACTCCCGGTAAAACTTCATATACCAAGTATGTAAAAGGTATAGATCAAATTGATACCTTCCATGTTTTTGTGAGTAACCCGGATGCTTTAACTAAACTAAATGCACGAATTAATGGGTTGAATCATGAATTAAACCTTACTCATCAACCTAAATTTAAAGCACAAAAACTAAGTTTTACTTACACTAAACAACCTGAATTAGGAGATACGATTACTATCCGATTTAATAATCCGGTAACACGGATTGAACAAGGTAGAATGCAATTATTAAAAGACTCAACCCCTGTTAAATTTACCTTAGTACAACAAGATGCTTTTACATTAAAAGTATACTACAATTGGGAAGAAAAAACGAATTATAATTTTAGTATAGCTGATAGTAGTTTTATGGATGTATATGGGCAATGGAATAAGAAGGATGGGAATAAATTCATCACGAAAAGCCTAAAAGATTATGCTAATCTTTTACTCCATATCAAAACACCAATAGTTCAAAAAGAACCTTTTGTTTTACAACTACTTACCGCAGATGAAAAAACGGTAGTGTACGAGTACATTATACGCTCATCTACAGATATAAGTATAGTAAATATGCTACCTGGAACATATATTTTAAAGTATGTGTATGATACCAATAAAAATGGTTTGTGGGATAATGGCGACTATCGTAAAAAGCAACAACCCGAAAAGGTGGGTTATTACACCCAACCGATAGTAGTTAGAGCTTATTGGGATCTGGAACAGAGCGTTTTACTAGAGTAGTTAACATACATTGTGGATTGCGACATTTTATCTATCCATTTAACGTTGAAAAGTATTTAAAAAAGAATATCAACCGGTTAAGTGCGACATTATGTACAACCTATGAACAAGTAACACACCTCGGAGGTGAATAATAGTTTTCCAAGTTGACCTGTGATTTAACCTATCAACAGTTGTGTATAAAACAGAACTATTAGCACAATTTCAGGTTATTAGCATGTTAGTTTAATGTTAACTACCTAAGAATAACTTAAAAAGCAAAAAGCTAAAAATAAGTTATCCGCACAATTCACAGACTAATAATAAAAACAAACTTTTATAAAGAAGTTTATTTAAGATGTAGGGTGTGAGTAGCAGTTTAAAAAGAAATAATTAGTTTTGGATTTGAGTATGATTGAAAAATTAAAAGCAGTTGAGCAAGAGATAAACGCATTGGTGTTAAACAATGCAGAAGAAACAGAACAGTTTAGATTAAAATACCTAAGCCGTAAAGGTTTATTAAACGATTTATTTGAAGAATTTAAAACCATACCAAACGACCAAAAAAAGGAAGTTGGTAAGGTGATGAATTTAGTGAAGCAAGCTGCTCAACAAAAATTTGATGAAGCTCAAGCAAAATTTGAACAACAAGATACCGGAACTGCTGCCGCAATAGATTTAAGTTTACCGGGTGAGCCTATGAAATTAGGATCTCGCCATCCGTTGGTATTGATTGAAAAACAAATTGTTGAAATTTTTAACAAGCTTGGATTTAGCTTATCATACGGACCGGAAATTGAAGACGATTGGCATAATTTCTCCGGATTAAATTTTCCTGAAAATCACCCTGCACGAGATATGCAGGATACATTTTTTATTGATAAGGAAATTGCCTTGCGAACACACACATCAAGTGTACAAGTTAGGCTAATGGAAAAACAACAACCGCCATTGCGCGCCATTATGCCGGGAAGAGTATACCGCAATGAGGCGATATCTGCACGTGCACATTGTTTCTTCCATCAAGTAGAAGGAATTTACATCGATAAAAACGTGTCGTTTGCTGATTTAAAACAAACCCTCTATCATTTCGTAACAGAAATGTTCGGTAAGGAATTTAACATTCGTTTTCGACCGAGTTATTTTCCATTTACCGAGCCAAGTGCAGAGATGGATATATCGTGCATCATTTGCAAAGGAAAAGGATGTAATGTATGTAAATACACCGGTTGGGTTGAAATATTAGGTTGCGGTATGATTGATCCGAATGTGTTGCAAGCCAATGGAATTGACCCGGAGGAATTTTCTGGATTCGCATTTGGAATGGGCATTGAGCGTATAACCATGTTAAAATACAACGTTAAAGATTTGCGTGTATTCTCTACAAACGATGTGCGTTTCTTGCAGCAGTTTGAGAGTGAATAACCTTATTTTTAAAAATTTTCTCCCGCATTCGCGGGAGGATTCTGCCAAAGGCGATTTAAAAAGAAGCGTTATTGCGCGCCAACATTCAAGATAATTTTTTCTTTCCGGCCTCTACCCAAATCCAACAGAGAAGGCGAGGAAATACATCAATACCAAAGAAAATACAAGCCATAATAAATAGGTTCAATATTTTATCAAACCAAGTAATTCCGCTAATTATCAGATTTTGATAAAATTGAGTAATGAAAAATGCGGGAAACATAAACGATAAAAAATCAAGATAAGATAGCTTACCAACTACCCAACCCACTACATCAGAAATAGCAAGTTCTTCGCACTTAAGTTTGCGGTAATACAGAACCAAACTCAATACCCAAATAAGCAAAGGAATAGCAATGTGCATATGGTTATTTTTAAGAGCAAGTAACCACACTTTAGTTGAATAATCCATGATAATTATTGGAGAAGTTTATCCATTAAACAATTCGCTATAAGCCTACGATTAATAAATTAAACTAATTTTTACCAATCAAGGACATTAGTTAAAACCATTGATTTATAAGGGTTTTTAATGATAGTAGGTGAAATACTATGCAATAAAAGAACATATTTGAGTTATAATATAAACGATTGTTTTTGTTACCTTGACTAAACCCATAACAACAGCTAGTTTTGTTGCGCAAAATGCGTAAAGCGTTAACCAAACATATTGTCTTTTTAATCGGGCTATTTTCACTAGTTGCCGTTCAATTATCTGCAAGCAGCAGCATAGGACGTGTGTATGTGAAAGGTGTTGGATATTGTCAATACAATAACGAAAAATCGCATTTACATGTTAGTGCTACATCTACCAAAATAGAGCGCCAATTTTTGGCCGAGGAAGTAGAGACTGAGATAGAAGAGGAAGATTATACCTCTAAAAAACAAGCGTCAACACAAGCAGATTATGTAGCTGCAATTTTTCATGTTGGCTTAGCTCATTTATCAGCAACACAACATCATTACCTGCAACATCAGCCGCAGGTTACTTATGTAGTAACACCTCGTTACTTGTCTAATTGCGTATTTAGAATTTAGGATTTTCGGGCGAAGCAATTTCTGCTTCATCTCCTCCAACCTTTTTCCTTACACAAGCACCATTGGCGTTTCGTTGCGCTTAGGGTTTTTCGTGCTGTGTATCCTTTCAAACCTTACAAAAACCATAATGAGAACGTATAAAATAATGAAAAGAAGTTTCATGCTATTGGGTTTGGCCTTATCCGTAATGGCCTACACCAGCTGCAATCACACTAGCGAACACGAAGAAGTACACGAAACCAAGTTTGTAGTAACCAGTCCGCTTAAAAAAGACACCGCGGTAACACGCGAGTACGTAAGTCAAATTAGAGCTATACAGCATATTGAATTGCGCGCGCTTGAACAAGGTTACTTACAAGATATTTATGTAGACGAAGGACAATATGTTAAAAAAGGACAATTAATGTTCCGCATCTTGCCTTTATTGTATCGCTCCGAATTAGAGAAAGCAAAAGCCGAAGCCAAATTTGCTGAAATAGAATACCAAAACACCAAAGCATTGGCTGATAAAAATGTAGTATCGCCTAATGAGTTGGCATTAGCAAAAGCGAAATATGATAAAGCATTAGCCGAAATGTCGTTAGCTAAAACACACTTAGGTTTTACTGAAATTAGAGCACCTTTTGATGGTATCATGGATCGTTTGCAAGTACGAAGAGGTAGTTTATTAGAAGAGGGCGATTTACTTACAACGTTATCCGACAACAGTAAAATGTGGGTATACTTTAATGTACCGGAAGCCGAGTATTTAGATTACAAAACAAATCTCACGAAAGAAAATTTAACCAAAGTGGGTTTAAAAATGGCTAACCAACAACTGTTTGAATACAGTGGTGTGGTAGAAACCATAGAAGCCGACTTTAATAACGAAACCGGGAACATTGCGTTTAGAGCAACTTTTCCTAACCCTAAAACCTTATTGCGTCATGGTGAAACAGGCAACATACAAATGACTATTCCGCTTAAAAATGCAGTGATTATTCCGCAAAAAGCCACCTTCGAAATATTGGAGAAGAAGTATGTATTTGTGGTAGACAAGGACAATGTAGTGCATCAAAAAGAAATAAGCATTGCAGCCGAAATGCCCGATTTATATATCGTTAAAAGTGGCTTGAATGAGAATGAAAAAATCTTGTTAGAAGGCTTACGTAAAGTGAGAGACAACGATAAAATTACCTTTGAGTACGAAGACCCAAGCAAGGTGATTAAAACCCTTAGAGTGTACGCTGAATAATTTAACGCTTAAGAAACAGAACCATGTTCAGTAAATTCATTCACAGACCGGTATTGGCCATTGTTATTTCATTGGTCATTATCTTTTTGGGAACGTTGTCTATAAAAACGTTACCCACCTCACAGTTCCCCGAAATTGCACCACCGGTTGTTATGGTAAGTGCATCGTATCCGGGAGCGAGTGCAAAAGTGTTAACAGAATCGGTGCTTATTCCTTTAGAGCAGGCCATTAATGGTGTGTGGGGAATGCGCTACATGACCTCCGATGCAACCAGCGCGGGCGAGGCTAATATTCAAATTGTATTCAACCTAGGTACCGATCCCGATCAGGCGTTGGTGCAAGTAAATACGCGTATTGCGCAAGTATTAAACCGATTACCTATTCTAGTTCAGCGCGAAGGTGTTATTGTAAATCGTATCATGAACAGTATGTTGATGTACGTGAACTTGTATAGTAAAGACAAGAACTCGGATATGAAATTCTTGTTCAACTACGCGGGTGTAAACATGATTCCGGAGTTGCAACGTATTAACGGTATAGGTCAAGCACGTATTTTGGGTAGCCGCCAATATGCTATGCGCATTTGGTTGAATCCGGATAGAATGCGTGCTTATAATGTTTCTGCCGATGAGGTAATGGAAGCATTAGCTGATCAAAGTGTAATTGGTTCACCTGGACGTATTGGTAGGGCAGATGGACAACGTGCCGAAGCGTTGGAATACGTGTTAACCTATCAAGGCTGGTTTAATAAACCGGAGCAATACAACGATGTGATTATTCGCTCTAACCCTAACGGGGAGAACTTAAAACTAAAAGACGTTGCGCGAGTAGAATTAGGAAGTGAGTACTACGATATTTATTCCAACCTAAATGGTTACCCATCGGCAGCGATTATGTTGAAACAAACCTATGGAAGTAACGCGAGTGATGTAATCAAAAACGTAAAAGCCAAACTCGAGGAAATGAAGAAAACTTCGTTTCCTCCGGGTATGGAATACGAAATTAGTTATGACGTTTCTAACTTCTTAGATGCATCAACAGAAAACGTAATGCACACCTTACGTGATGCCTTTATTTTGGTGGCGTTGGTGGTATTTATTTTCTTGGGCGATTGGCGCTCAACCCTCATTCCAACCTTAGCAGTTCCTATTTCGTTAATTGGTGCGTTTATGTTTATGCAGCTGTTTGGCTTAACCATAAACATGATTACCTTATTTGCATTGGTATTAGCTATTGGTATTGTGGTGGATGATGCCATTGTGGTGGTGGAAGCCGTGCATGCGAAAATGGAGGAAGAGCCACACCTCTCGCCATACAAAGCCGTGCAAAAAGTGTTGGGCGAAATTAGTGGAGCCGTAATTGCCATTACCTTGTTAATGACGGCCGTGTTTGTTCCTGTAGCGTTTATGACCGGCCCTGTTGGTATTTTCTACCGTCAGTTCTCAATTACCATGGCTAGTGCAATTGTGCTTTCGGGTATTGTGGCGTTAACGGTAACTCCGGTATTGTGTGCCATGATTTTGCGCAATCATCACGGACATCCGAAAAAGAAAAACTGGCTAAACAAAGGTTTAGACAAGTTTAATGCAGTGTTTGAGCGACTAACCAACAAGTATGTATGGTTGCTTAAATTAATTGCGCACAAACGCATGGTAACGCTTGGTTTGTGGTTAGCCTTTGGTTTCGGTATCATCATTATTGCTAACAAGGTTCCATCGGGCTTTATTCCTAGTGAAGATCAGGGTATGATTTACGCCATCATTCAAACACCTCCGGGTTCAACCCTCGAGCGAACAAATGATATCTCGTTAAAATTGCAAAAAATTGCCGAAGAAATTGATGGTATAAAATCGGTATCGGCATTAGCGGGTTATGAGGTATTAACAGAGGGTCGTGGTTCAAATGCAGGTACTTGTTTAATCAACTTAAAACCTTGGTCAGACAGAAATCAATCCGTTTCGGAAATTATTGAAGAGCTGGAGCAAAAAGCGAAAGCTATTCCCGGAGCAACCATTGAGTTTTTTGATCCTCCTGCAGTACCCGGTTATGGTGCAGCCGGTGGTTTTGCATTGCAATTGTTAGATAAAACCAACAGTGGCGATTACGTGCAGTTAGAGCAAGTGAAAAACGAGTTTATGGCCGAGTTAGGCAAACGCAAAGAGCTTACCGGTTTGTTCACGTTCTTTAGTGCTAACTATCCGCAGTACGAGTTAGAAATTGATAACCAACAAGCGATGCAAAAAGGTGTTTCTATTGGTAATGCCATGAATACACTTTCTATTTTAGTGGGAAGTACATACGAGTTAGGTTTCATTAAATACCAACGTTTCTTTA
>JACCDH011141268.1_pt1 | contig 13718 bp, 11 predicted proteins | sample 7442481 | NCBI WGS metagenome assembly JACCDH01 (sample SAMN15323433, study PRJNA562643) | freshwater metagenome | isolation source: river surface water | place: USA:Blue River Watershed | collected 2017-08-15
GAAACGGAAACGTCTCTGGAAGTTCTTGGATCGGTAGTTCAGTTGGTTAGAATGCCGCCCTGTCACGGCGGAGGTCGCGGGTTCGAGTCCCGTCCGGTCCGCAAAAGCCCTTAGCTTCAATGAGTTAAGGGCTTTTTTGTTACTTCTTCTTACTTTTTTCGATTTCTAAAAAATTATCCGTCACACGATTAACTGCTTTTATTACTTGCTCAGTTGGCGTCATATCAGCGCCTTGTAAAATATGCATTAACCTTTTGTATTCCCCTACTATTGAAATAAAGCTTGGGTCTTTATAACTAGCGGCCTTGATGCTGTTTTGATAACATATCATTGAATAATCATGTTGCGCTTGCAAATCAGCAATAGACGTTGTAACGCGCGGATCCATTTTAACTTTAATGGTTTGCGTGTATGATTTTCCATTGACAGTTAATACTGCCGTATAATTTCCAGGCATTACCCATGGCGATGTGAATTCAGGTGCTGTATTTCCATAAATGGCTGCTATTGGATAGGTTGGTGGCGTATTCATGGGTGTGTAATGCAAATCCCATAAAAAGCGATGTGAACCGGCCTTTGCTGATAATATTTGTTGCGGGCGTATCCAATACAAAGGAATATTTACTGAAGGTATTTCATAAGGTTTATCATCACTTCTGAAAGTTCGAATGACATTATTTTTTTCATCCTTTATTTGCAAGGTAACGACATCATTTGCATTTTCACTTAAATAATAATCAATAATAGCACCGTCAGGCGGATTTTCCCCGGCTGGTTCTTCCTGCGGTACTGGTGAGTCGGTATTATTATTCCATCTTATACGCATCGCAGTTTGAGGCTTATAAAATATATTTTCTTTTTGCTTTGCCTTATTTACAAGTTGTCTTAATGAAGTGATATTATCTAAAATCCAAAATGAACGGCCATGTGTACCCACTACAATATCATCATCCTTTATTACTAAATCGCGAATGGAAGTTGCTGGCATATTTAATCTTAATGATTGCCAATTTTCACCATCATCAAATGAAACATAAACTGCTGTTTCAGATCCTGCAAATAACAATCCCTTTGTGTTAGGATCTTCCTTCACTGAATTTATAGGATCATTTGGTAATCCATTTACAATTTCTTTCCAACTAACGCCACCATCCGATGTTTTATAAATGTGCGGACGCATATCATCACATCGAATTCTATTCACAGCCGCGTATGCAGTTTTTGAATCAAAATGACTTGCCTCCATGATGGAAACCTTACTCCATGAAGTAATAGCACTAGGCGTCACATTTGTCCAATTTTTACCTCCGTCCTTTGTTATTTGAATATATCCGTCATCCGTTCCACACCAAATAGTATTAATGTCTTTTGGCGATGGAGCAACTGTATAAATCACGCCTCTTCTTGGCATTGTTTTCATAGCATCAGTAGTGTATACTCCAACACTAGCTGGTATATCATAGGTTGTCCTTGTTAAATCAGGACTTATCTCTTCCCATGAATGACCTCCGTTTATTGTTTTAAACAATACATTTCCAGCAAAGTATAAAACCTTAGGATCAATTGGTGAAAATAAAACAGGAGCTGTTCTCACAAATCGGTAATCCCCTTTTTTCAAAGCCACTGGCGCAATATTTTGAACCTGCCCTGTTTTTTTATTGTACTTAGTAATTTTACCTCCATAAATAATATCAGGATTTAATGGATCGGCTGCTACATATCCATATTCTTCCACCCCTACTGGATGCCAGTCTCTATAAGTAATTGCACCATCATTTCCTCTGGACACAATACCTACTGAACCACTTTCTTGTTGTCCACCATATACATTATAAGGGAAAGCATTATCCGTACTTACGTGATAAAACTGCGCTGTAGGTTGATTATACCATGATGAAAAAGTAGCTCCGCCATTTACGGTAATAATTGCTCCTTGGTCTGCTGCAATTAATATAATGTTTGAATTATTTGGATTAATCCAAATACGGTGATAATCATCCCCACCTGGTGCACCTCTAAAATCTTTCCATGTATTTCCACCATCTGCTGATTTCCAAACAACAATATTTGCGGTGTAAACAATGTCTTTATTATTTGGATCCACTTTCACTTCGGCAAAATCACTTCCTCTACCCCAATATCTTCCATCATTACTCATACTTCTCCAACTCTCACCTCCATCATCACTGCGATATAAGCCTCCTTCTTTTCCTGCATCAACAGTTGCATATAATCTGTTGGGATCAGTTGGTGCTATGCAAAAACCAATCCTTCTAAGTCCTTGTTGCACTGTTGGCAAACCATTTGTTAATTTTTTCCACGTTGTACCACCATCAATTGATTTATATAATCCGCTCTCCTTTCCATCCCAAGCTCCATTCTCCCAAGGACCTTGCCTACCGGCCCACATATCAGCATAAATGATATTTGGATTTTGAGGATCAATAGCAACCTGAATGGCTCCTGTATTTTCATCCTTATACAAAACTCTTTCCCAAGTTTTACCTCCATTTAATGAACGATAAACTCCTCTAGTTGTATTCGGTCCATAAGGATGTCCAAGCACCGCTACGAATAATCGGTTTTCATCCTTTGGATCAATTGCAAGTCCTCCAATTTGTTGTGCATCATCAAGCCCTAAATGAACCCATGTTTTTCCAGCATCTACTGATTTATACATGCCATTGCCTACTGATAAATCTGGTCTTTGTAATCCTTCACCTGATCCTACATAAATAACATTTGGATTAGATGGTGCTACTGCAATATCACCAATGGAACCAGTGGGTTGATCATCAAAAATTGGGAACCAAGTTCTTCCATAATCGGTGGTTTTCCATACACCACCATTATTAACGCCAATATAAAATACATTGGGTTCCTGTGGCACACCAACTGCACCAACAGTTCTGCCGCCACGGTGTGGCCCAATCATTCTCCACTTTATGGCATTAAAATAATTTGAATCAATTTGCGCATGACCGATTTCTTGTATGAAAGTCAAAGCAATGATAAGTATGAATACTAAGTATTTTTTCATAGATACGATTTTAAGCTTTTTAGTGTTATAAATATAATACATATACCTAATAAAAAAGACCCTTATTGCTAAGGGCCTTTTCTCGTATTTTTCCAAACTTAAAATGTATCGTTACTAATTATTTAGTATCATACACAACTTGCTCCCATATAATTTTACCATCCTTTATAGCGAAAGATGCAAAAGTTAATGACGATTTTAAAGCACCGCCTTTTTGCTTACTTTTAAATGTAACCCATGCGTGACCCCACTTAATGTCTTTATAACGCTCGTCAGTTGTTGGAACTGTTACCACTTCAACATTTGGAGTGCCCGAATCTACAGTACCATCAATGTTTTCTCTCATTTTTTTAAATAACTCAATTCTGTCCGTCATTTTCATAGCTACCGTATCATTGTTATGCCATGATTTAGCAGTATCAGCAAAATACGTTGATAAAGTTGCCCAATCACCTGCACTATATGCTTTGATGGCATTGTTAATCAAGTCCACTTCAGGGCCTTCTTTAACACAACTTGATGCAGATGCTGTAGCTTAAGTTGCAGGTTTTTCAGCCGGCGTAGAACATGCGAATAAAGTGGTAGCAATCATCGCTACTAGAATTGTTTTTTTCATATGTGTTTAGTTTTAGAGTCTTAATTTAGGCATAAAAACTCAACATATGATAAATTTTATATTAATTTTTTATGTACAGTGTTTGATACAAATATAAACGTATATCAAACCCACATCTCAAGGCATAAAACTTAATGGATACTATTGCTTTGGATAATCGGCAGCTTCTGTTACTTCCGCCCAGGTATCAAAATCATTTTTTAGCTCTTCTAGCTTGATCCTTGCCCCTTTTAATGCAGCGACACCTAATAACAATCGTAGTGGAGGATTTTCAGTTTCTACCACTTGAATCATAGCTTTAGCTGCTCTTACAGGGTCGCCTGGTTGATGACCACTATACCCACGAATATCACTTCTGTTTTTACCTGCAGTGGTTTCGTAATCGTCAATGATTACTTTGCTCTCATTTGCGGAACGACCAGCCCAATCGGTTCTGAATCCACTTGGGGCTACAATGGTCACTTTAATTCCCAATGGAGCTACTTCCTTATATAAAGACTCACTCAAACCATCTACCGCATATTTTGTGGCATTATAAAATCCAACTCCTGGAAATGATCGCAAGCCCCCTATGGATGCAATATTTAAAATATGACCACTTTTTTGTTTACGCATATATGGTAATATAGCTTGAGTCATATGCGCTAAACCAAATACATTAATTTCAAACATACGTCGCACTTCCGCTTCTTCACTTTCTTCAATGGCGCCAAAATAGCCAATTCCTGCATTGTTAACCAATACATCAATTTGCCCAAATTTCTGAATCGTTGATTCAACGGAATCTTTGATTTGATCGGCTTTTGTTACATCCAATTTAACGACCAATGAAGTGTTGGGATAATCGGCTACTATATCACTTACATCATTTGGATTTCGTGCAGCTACCACTACATTATATCCTTTTGCCAACGCTTCAATTGCTAGGTAACGACCAAATCCTGTCGAACATCCTGTGATAAACCATACTTTTTGCATACTTATTATTTGATAATTAAAAGGATAAACTTAATGATAGGCAAAGGTAATTGTTTCATAATTCCCATTCCTTAAAAATGTATAGTTTGAAAAAAAATGAATAGCTTAGACTAACAAAAAATGGCGCCTTTAATTTTACGAAATATAAAACGCTATTACAAAACTTTACTTTATGCATAAAAGACAATTTATTAAAAACGTCCTTTTGGCTGGCATAGGCACTCCCATAGGAATGAATAGTTTTGCTCAATCATTTGCTGAAAAGAAAAACTTGTCGGCTAGTAGCCTAGCAAGTGACGATGCATTTTGGAATGAAATCAGAAACCAATATATTCTTAAACCTGATTACATTAATTTGGAAAATGGTTATTACAATTTTCTTCCCCAACCCCTATTAAATAAATTTATTGAACATATAAAGGAAGTAAACTTACAAGGCTCCTATTATATGCGAACTGTTCAGTTTGAAAATAAGAAAAAAATAACAACACGCCTTGCAACTATTGCAGGTTGCAGTCCTGACGAATTGATTATTACCAGAAATACAACCGAATCACTTGATATGATCATTGGTGGTCTTGATTGGAAAAAAGGTGATGAGGCCATTATGGCCTATCAAGATTATGGTGCGATGCTTGATATGTTTGAACAAGTTCAAGATAGATACGGAGTAGTTCGTGTTATGTTGTCAGTCCCCAACCATCCGAAAAATGATGATGAAATAGTTAGCCTTTATCAAAATGCTATCACCGATAAAACAAAAGCTATTTTAGTTAGTCATATGATTAATATTTCAGGACAAATTTTACCTATTCGAAAAATTTGTGACATGGCACATGCAAGAGGAGTACAAGTAATTGTGGATGGTGCACATGCATTTGCGCATATACAATTTAAAATAAATGACCTTAATTGTGATTATTATGCAGCTGCATTGCATAAGTGGCTTAGCACTCCACTAGGTGCAGGTTTGCTATATGTTAGAAAAGACAATATTAAAAAAGTGTGGCCTTTATTGGCGGACGGCGAAAAGGATGTGAATAAAATAAATCGTTTAAACCATACGGGTACCCACCCTGTTCATACCGATTTAACGATAAACGATTCTATTGATTATTTTGAAATGATTGGTGCCGAAAGAAAGGAAGCTCGACTAAGGTACTTGCAAAATTATTGGACAAGTAAAGTACGAAATAACCCTAAAATAATATTGAATACCCCAGTTGAAGCCAATAGAAGTTGTGCTATTGCCAATGTTGGAATTGAAGGTATTGATCCAGCAGATTTAGCTAAAAGACTATTAAATGAACACAAAGTATTTACAGTAGCCATCGACTACGCAAATATCAGAGGGTGCAGAATTTGTCCTAATTTATATACCACCACAGCCGAATTAGATCATTTTGTCAAAGCATTAGAAAAACTTTCAAATAATGCCTGATTATAAAAAAACAACCGAAGCAGATTCACTATATAATGACATTGAAAAAATGTCAACAGCTGAAATACTCAATAATATAAATACAGAGGATCAAAAAGTAGCGATTGCCATTAAAAAAAGTATAGAATCAATTGAAAAATTAGTGGATGCCATATCCATAAAATTAATGAATGGAGGACGTTTATTTTATATCGGTGCAGGAACTAGTGGAAGATTAGGTCTTGTTGATGCGAGTGAATGTCCTCCAACTTTTGGGGTACCAAATGATTTAGTAATTGGTATAATTGCGGGTGGTCATCAAGCCATGTTTCAAGCGGTTGAAAATGCTGAAGATGATTTAGAACAGGCCTGGCTTGACCTACAATGCTTTAAAATTTCAAATCAAGACGTTGTGATTGGTATTGCAGCAAGTGGTACCACTCCATACGTTATTGGTGGTTTACAAAAATGTAGGGCCGCAGGAATTACTACTGGCAGTATTAGCTGCAATAAAAATAGTCCAGTTTCCATGCATGCCGACTTCCCTATTGAAGTGGTAGTAGGACCTGAATTTATTACAGGAAGTACAAGAATGAAAAGTGGTACTGCACAAAAAATGGTACTTAATATGATTTCCACTTCAGTAATGATTAAACTTGGTAGAATTAAAGGAAACAAAATGGTAAATATGCAACTTACTAATCAAAAACTTTTCGACAGAGGAGTGAAAATGATTATGGATGAATTACCTACAAATGATGTAAAAAAGGCCGCCGATTTATTATTAAAATATGGATCGGTAAAAAAATCAATTGAAATGGCTTTTTCTGAAACTAAATAGGTTTGATCGCATAGTTACAATACATAAATTGTATTATATGTTTAAGGCCCGCAAATGCGGGCCTTAATATTTTTAACTTAATTAGGGAAACTTATTTTACCCATTGTGATTGGAATTTTTGTGGCATTACCTCCAACATACATAGGCGAACCAGCAATACATTCATTTGCTAATACTGCAAATAAAATAGCTTCCTTCGCATCGGGATGTATACCAATTTCAACAGAAGATATAATGTCTATATTCGGCATTAAAGCTTGTAGATGTTCAATAAGTAACATGTTATGCATTCCCCCACCACTTGTATAAATTTTAAATTTATCATTAACTGGCACGTGCATATAAATAGCATCCACTATCGTTTCGGCCGTTAAGCGATTTAAAGTTGCCATAATATCAGCCGGAGAAATGTTTTGTAAATGGGCATTATGAATAGCTTCTTCGATAAATGAAATATTAAATAATTCAGGCCCTATTGTTTTTGGTAAACCAATTTGAAAGAATGAATTTTCTTTCATTTTATTTAATAACTCAATATTGACCACACCCTGTTTAGCAATGATACCATCCTTATCATACTCTTGGTTAAAATGAATTCTCATGAACGCATCCATCATGGTATTTCCTGGACCTGTATCGGTTGAAAAAACTTCACTTAATTTACAGCCAGCTGGTAAATAGGTATAATTTGCAATCCCTCCAATATTCAATAACAATCTATTTTCATCAGGACTTGCACAAAGCAAATAATCACCATATACGGCTAATGGAGCACCTTCACCTCCTGCAGCAATATGCTTTTGTCTAAAATCACTTATGGTAATTATTTTAGTGTGGACAGCTAAGTGGTCACCATCGCCAATTTGTAAAGTTGCTGGCCCAAATTCATCATTAGGATGCAATGACTTAGGGGCATGATAAATGGTTTGACCATGACTCGCAATAATATCAATTTCCGAATTTAAAACCCCAAATTTAGATAGGGCTTCATTAATCATAGAGGCGTGTTGTAAGGCGATCCATGGGTTTAATAAGGTAAGTTGCTCCAATGACACCATTGACTTTGAAAAAACACTTGAAATTAGCTCCTTAATATGTTTATCATATGCTACTGTGGTGAAATGCAATAAGTTAACCTTGGTATGAATTCCGGCTCCGGTTATCTCACAAAGCGCAATGTCTAATCCATCCATTGAGGTACCGCTCATTAACCCAATAATTAGTCGGCTTTGTTTCCCTGCTAAATCATACAGTTTTTGAATACTTGGATGCATATACTTTTATTGATTTTAAAGATACAAAATAGATAACTATCAACAGCATTCTGTCAATTTTCCACACAAGCATTTATAAGCTCATTTTCAATGCCTTATAGCATAACTTTACCTTAATAAATTAATAAGTATGCTTAAAGTTGGGGTGTTTGGTGTGGGGCATTTGGGTAAATACCATTTAAATAACTGGCTTGAAATACCTGAGGTAAAAGTGATTGGATTTTTTGACCCAAGTAATGATAATGCTAAAGAGGTGGAAGAAAAATATGGCATCCCTCGTTATATGGATGAAGAAGCTTTGATTGCTGCTTGTGATATTATTGATGTTGTAACCCCTACCCATTTACATTTTCCAGTTTGTGAAATGGCCATTAAAACTGGGAAGCATGTTTTTGTTGAAAAACCAATGGCCAATACTATCGAGGAAGGTAAGGCGATTGTTCAAATGGTAAAAGAAGCTAACGTTAAATTACAAGTGGGTCATGTTGAACGATTTAATCCTGCCTATACTTCACTAAAAAGTGCTTCTTTGAATCCTTTATTTATTGAAGTGCATCGTTTAGCACAATTCAATCCAAGAGGTACTGAAGTAAGCGTGATACTAGATTTAATGATTCATGATATTGATATTATTTTAAGTATTGTAAAAAGTGATGTGAAAAATATTTCGGCTAGTGGCGTTGCAGTATTAACAGACACTCCTGACATCGCTAACGTTCGTATTGAATTTAATAATGGATGTGTTGCTAATTTAACAAGTAGTAGAATTAGCATGAAAAAAATGCGTAAAATTCGCTTGTTCCAAAAAGACGCATATATCGGAATTGACTTTTTAGAAAAAACAACCGAAATTATTAAATTAAAACAACCAGACGAGGAAGATAGTTTTTCATTTGACATTGACACCCATCAAGGTAAAAAAACCATTTCTATTTCAACACCTGTAATTGAGGATGGTAATGCAATCAAAGCCGAGCTTACTAGTTTTGTAAACGCTATTTTAAAGGATGAACCAACTGTGGTGAGTGAAATAGATGGATACCTTGCCATGGAAGTAGCGCATCAAATTTTAGATAAAATCAATAAAAGTACTTCTATATTAAGACAAGCTGAAATGGAAGCCCCTAAGCCTCCAAAAGAAGACGGCTCCGAGTATGCCTTAAACTTTGACGAAGAAGATTAACCAGTACACTGACTAAAAAAAAATGCTGACTTACTATAATGCTTACTTACTACAATACTATTATCAGTTATAGTACTTTGAAGAGAAAGTGTTTAATATATATTTAAGCAAACCTTTTTGCTAAAATATAATCAGCAATGGCTAAATCCAATGGTCGAGTAATTTTGATATTTTCAAATTCACCATCTACTATGGATACTGGCTTTCCGCTAGCCTCTACTACATTTGCTTCGTCGGTAAAGGAAGCAATATAATCCTGATTAAAAGCTGCTAATAATATATCCGATTGAAATGTTTGAGGGGTTTGTATTAACATTACATTTTCTCGGTTAAACAATTCATTCTTATCTCCTTTCATTAATCTGACTGTGTCTGTTGAGCTAACTGCTGGAATTGCGGAGCCATTTTCCAGCGCTTGCTGATAGCACCTTTGAATTAATGCGGGCGTTAACAAACATCTTACCGCATCATGTACAAACACAATGGCAGATTCTTTAACTTGTGCTAAACCATTTTTAACTGACTGAAATCGAGTATCCCCACCTGGTACAAAAACTATATTTTTTGTAAAACCATTTTTGGATAGTAACGCCTGTCCTTCCTGTATATATCCTTCCGGCAAAACAACCACTAATTGAATGTCCGAAAATGCTGCAACGAATTGATCAATTGTATGTAATAAAATTGGCTTGCCTTGTATTTCTAAAAATTGTTTTGGCACGACCGATCCCATTCTTTGACCTGTTCCACCTGCTACTATAATCGCTATCTTCTTTGAATACATATAATTGTTTTGTCTCGTATTTTTTGAACAGAAAATTTACCTCACTAACAAATTTCGCACTTCGGCTTGTAAACTATTTTTATCAATAGGTGCCGTGCCTACTAATTCACAAACCAAGCCACCAGCAATATTAGCTAGTTCAGCAGCTAATTCCATATTTTTAGTACTTGCATAGGTTAAACTTGCCACTGCAATAACCGTATCACCTGCACCACTAACATCAGCTATGTTACGTATATGCGTTGGTATTAATTTATGGCCATTCGCTCCGCCAAAATAAACACCATGTTCAGATAAAGTAATAAATGAAATATGGTGTTGTAAATGATGCTGTAAACTTTCGTGCACCTTGTTTAAACTGTCAACAGTGACTGAAGGTATTTCAATTTTCAATCCTTCCTTTACTTCCTTTAAATTAGGTTTGAATATGGTACAACCTTTGAAAGCTAAAAAGTTTTTATGCTTAGGATCAACTGATGTTGGTATTCCCTTGCTATTGCAATAATCAATAACTGCTTTAATAACTTTTTCAGTTAGTACGCCTTTATTGTAGTCCTCAAGAATTATTAAAGAAGGCTTTTCTTGATCAACATATTGATAGAAATTAGCTAATAATTGGTTGCTTTCAGTCTCACTAATATCATTTGTTTGTTCATGATCCAAACGCATCATTTGCTGATTTCGTCCCATGATGCGTACTTTATTAGTAGTTACCCTAGTATCACTTTCATGAATATATTTAGTATCAATACCAGCTTCCTTCAATAGGCCATTTAATTCCTTCCCTTCTGCATCCTTCCCGATCACTGCAAATAAAGTGGTAGGTGCTCCTAAAGCGCGTAAGTTAAGTGCCACATTCGCTGCACCACCAACACGTGTTTCCTTTCGTTGTAATGAAACAATCGGCACGGGTGCTTCAGGAGAAATTCGATCAACAGATCCCCACCAATAAGTATCTAACATAATATCTCCCACCACCCCAATTTTTGTGTGGTTAAAGGACCCAAATAATTCCTCAAATGCTTTTTGATCCATCATAACTATGCAGTCGTTTTTTGATTACGCAATGCGATATAATACAAAGGTATACCAATGAGGGTAATTATTAAACCAGGCCAAGTGAAATTAGGCTTATAAATGATTAATAATAAGCAAAATGCTGTTCCCATTAAGATATAAATTGCTGGCAAAATAGGATAACCAAATGCCTTATATGGACGTTCTAAATCAGGACGCTTTTTACGAAGAATAAAAATGCCTATGATCGTTAAAATATAAAAGATAACAACAATGAATGACACCATGTCCAACAAATCGCCATACTTACCACTCAAGCATAATAAACCGGCTACTACACATTGAGCCCACAATGCCCATTCAGGAACTGAATTTTTATTTAAGCTACCGGCTTTTTTAAAGAATAAGCCGTCCTGCGCCATGGTGTAATAAACCCTTGCTCCTGCAAGAATTAAACCATTATTACAACCAAAAGTGGATATCATTATCATTACCGCAATCACATAGGTTCCTATGTTTCCAAAAATTACATTGGATGCTGCCACCGCTACTCTATCGGCTGGTGCATTTGCAATTTCATTTAATGGAAGCACACTTAAATACATAAGGTTTGCAGAAATATAAATAACGGTTACAATCAAAGTGCCTAAAAATAAACTCAACCCAATATTGCGTTTTGGATTTTTGATTTCCCCTGCAATAAAAGTTACATTGTTCCATGCATCACTACTAAATATAGATCCCACCATACTTGCCGCAATCGCTCCTAAAATGGCAACACCAAAAATAGGTGTTGTAGTACCATCCGTCGCGATCGTTTTCATGGTCCATGCATTTTCCCAATTCGCATTCCAAATGCTAGATTTTGACGCCAATAAAAATCCAAATCCTATTAAGCCAAATAAGGATGCTAATTTAGTTACCGTGAAAGTAGTTTGTATCAATTTACCACCTTGAACACCTTTTGTATTAATATAGGTTAATAAAATAATAATGGCAATGGATAATAACTGTGCAGGATAAATTTTGAGAAAACCAAATTGCATTAAAATATTTGCATCCGTCATTTCCAAGGAAGGAAAAAAGTACCCTGCGAATTTACTAAATGCTACCCCCACTGCTGCGATGGTACCCGTTTGTATCACGGAGAAAAAGCTCCATCCATATAAAAAACCCAACAAAGGATTATAAGACTCTTTTAAATACACATATTGACCACCTGCTTTCGGAAACATTGCACTCAACTCACCATAACTCAAAGCAGCTGTAAGGGTCATGAATCCAGTTAAAAGCCAAACGGCAACCAACCAGCCAGCTGAACCTACATTCCTAGTAATATCGGCGCTCACAATAAAAATTCCAGAGCCAATCATACTACCAGCAACAATCATAGTTGCATCAAATGCACTGAGTGTTGGTTTAAAACCACTATTTTGTGTAGAAGACATATTTATATTTTTATAGAAATAGTAAGATAAAAAAAATCCCGTTAAGAAAACGGGATTTTAAAACTTATTTTTTAGGTTGATATTCCGAGTTTAAACCCTTAATTATATCAGCTGTAATATCATAAGCAGTATCCTTATAATACATTAAATCAGGATTGCTTGATAGTATATATGCAAATTGTTTGTTCTTGTTATATTCAGCCAAGTAAGTCTCAATTTTCTTTTTCACTTCCTGTAAACGCTTATAGCTTTCTTCTTGCATTTCCGCAGCTAATTGCTGCTCTTTGCTCGTGTAATTTTTTTCAGCTTTAACCAGCTCTTGTTGACGCGTTGCTACTTCCGCTTGTGATAAACTTTGACCGTATTTTTGCAAATCCTGATACTTAGCAATGTAATCGTTTTTTAAATTTGTTAATTGCTTTGTGTTTTCCATATCCTTTAATTGCAAAGCCGCTTTTACTTCTTTAAAAAACTCATAGCTGTTTTGAATTGAGTCAATTTCAAAATAAGCAACCTTACCTCCACCACTCGCCATTAATGACGCCTTAGTAGGTGTTGTATTGGTATTAAAATGTAAAACAAATAGCACAATTACCGCTACCGCTAAAACTCCATTAACAATCCAAAAAATTGGTTTCATTATAAATGATTAAGTAAATAAATAGGTACTAAATATATTTGAGTACCCTATAAAAATAGGTAAAAAATATATATCTACAACACAAAAAACACATAAAAAAAAGCAGGAAATATGACTACTTCCTGCTTTTTAACATTTTATACTAAAGTGTATTATTCTTCATCATCAAAGCTCATTGCTTCGCGCGTTGTAGCCAACACTTCATATTCTTCCTTGCTTCCTACGATCAATTTCTCGAAGTCTTTTTGACCGGTACCTGCAGGGATTAAATGACCTGTGATTACATTTTCTTTCAAGCCTAACATCATATCTACCTTACCTTGAATTGCGGCTTGGCTTAATACTTTTGTTGTCTCTTGGAAGGACGCCGCTGAAATCCAGCTTTGTACACCCAATGAAGCTTTTGTAATACCTAATAATACTGGACGAGCAGTTGCTGGTTTAGCATCACGTACTTCCACTAGTTTTTTGTCATTA
>JACCDH010367486.1_pt1 | contig 13716 bp, 13 predicted proteins | sample 7442481 | NCBI WGS metagenome assembly JACCDH01 (sample SAMN15323433, study PRJNA562643) | freshwater metagenome | isolation source: river surface water | place: USA:Blue River Watershed | collected 2017-08-15
AAATACTGCGGCTCCTTGCCGGTGCCCTCGCCGGTGCCCGGCACCGTGTCGACGCGGTAGGCCTTGGCCTGGTAGCTCTCGTGCGCCGTCAGCAGGTCGGTCCAGACCACGGTCCAGGTCGCCGTCGAGGATTCGCCGGCGACGGCCGCAGCGGCCTCGATCGCGTCCACGCCCTCTTGCGGCGTGATGCGGAAGACGCAGATGACATCGGTCTCCTTGGGCTCATAGTCCGGGCGCCAGTAGCCCATCTGCTTGTATTTCAGGACGCCACCCTTGTAGCGCTCCTTCATGTCGGTGATGCGGCCTTCCACGGGTTTGTTCATTCCGGTCTCCTGTTGGTCGCTCGCGCTTTAGACACCGGATTCAAATTCCGACGCTTTAGTTCAAGCCGTGACCGCAATGTAGAGATTTCATCAGTTAAGGTATATTCACCAATAATTTCCGTTAAGTTCAGTTTTTCTTAAAGGTTAATGCTATGAAAAGCCTGAAGCTACTGAAGAACCTGACCATGAGGCAATTGCGCGTCTTTCAGAGCGCGGCCCGCCATGGGAGTTTTAGCAAAGCAGCAATGGAATTGTCATTGACCGCCCCGGCCGTCTCCATGCAAATCAAGGAAATGGAGAGCGACATGGGGGTGGAATTGTTCGCCCGCGTCGGCCGACGGGTCGAGCTGACCACCGCCGGCGAGTACTTTCTGGTCTATGTGAAGCGCATTGCGTCCAACCTGCGCGAGGCGGAGATGATGCTCTCCAAGCTGCGCGGCGCCGAGGGCGGCACGCTGAGGATAGGCCTGGTCAGCACCGCCAAGTATTTCCTGCCCGAGCTGCTGCGGCGCTTCAAGGAAGAGCATTTCGGCCTGCAGATCAAGCTCGAGGTACGCAACCGCAACCAGATGGTGGAGTTGCTGCGCGACGGCGATATCGATCTCGCCATCATGGGCCGCACGCCGGCCGACATGGACACCCGGATCGAGGCTTTCGCCGCGCATCCGCATGCCTTCATCGCCAGTCCCGATCATCCACTGACGAAACAGCAGGGACTCGCACCCGAGGTACTGAACCAGATGGAACTGATCACCCGCGAACAGGGCTCGGGCACGCGCGCGATCATGGAGCGCTTCCTGAAAGACCGCGGGCTGACACCGCGCGTGTCGATGGAGATGTCATCCAACGAGAGCATCAAACAGGCGGTGATGGCCGACCTCGGGATCTCCTTCGTCTCGCTGCACACCATCGGCCTCGAGTACGCGACCGGAAAACTGGCGGTACTGGACATCGACGAGACGCCGATTGCGCGCGCCTGGCATGTGGTCGCGCTGAACCGAGTCAATCACTCACCCGCAGCCGAGGCCTTCCGATACTTCGTTTTGGAGCATGGCGCGGCGATACTCGACGAACTGCATCCGCAGTTCGGCCAGCAAGGATAAATGGCGGTCGCCCGCAGTTGAGGTCCCGGTCGGTCGGGCCCACACGAAATGCACCGCTTTCACCGTGCGGCCGTGATCGCCCTGCGCAAAGCCTCTGGCAACGACTCTGCATAATCCCCGCCCGCCAGCTTACCGATCACCTCCGCACGCCTGAGCTTACCGGCGACACGCTCATTCGCCTCGCAAAGCACCACAGTCACGCCGCGCGTACGCAGCTTGCCTGTCACTTCCTGCAAGGTCTGTATGCCGGTGATATCCATGAAAGGCACGCGCCGCAGCCGTATCACCAGAGCTTTCGGCAGCGCATGCGTATGCACCATCGCGCGCTCGAAATTCTCGACCGCGCCGAAGAACATCGGCCCGGCAATCTCGTACACCAGCACACCTTGAGGCAGCGGATGCAGTCCATGCTGCGACAGTTCGACCGCAAGCTCGGCCTCGTCGACCAGCTGGGTATCGACCGTCTCGGTCATTCTGCGCAAGAAGTGCAGAATGGCGAGGATGACGCCGACATTGACTGCCACCACGAGATCGGCAAACACGGTCAGCAGGAAGGTGATGACGAGGATCACACGGTCCGCCCGCGGCGCCGCCCGCAGCAAATGCGCGACGTGGCGCACTTCGCTCATGTTCCATGCGACGACAAACAAGATGGCCGACAGCACGGTCAGCGGAATGTCCGAGGCCAATGGCGCGAGGAAGAGCAACACCGCCACCAGCAGCACCGCATGCACGATACCGGCCAGCGGGCTGGTCGCGCCGTAGCGGATATTGGTGGCCGTGCGCGCGATCGCGCCGGTGGCCGCAAAACCACCAAACAGCGGCACCACCATGTTCGCGATGCCCTGACCGATCAGTTCCTGATTCGCGTCATGGCGGGTGCCGGCCATGCCATCGGCCACCACTGCCGACAGCAGCGCCTCGATCGCACCGAGCATCGCGATCGTGAATGCAGGACCGATCAGTGCCAGCCATTGCGAGAGCGGCAAATCGGGTACGGCGAAAGACGGCAAGCCGGCCGGTATGCCGCCGAAGGCCGAGCCTATCGTGGCCACGCCGGGCAATTGCAGCCATAGCTGCAGCAGCGTCACGACGACCATCGCAACCAGCGGCGCCGGCAGGCGGGCGAGCCAGCGCACGCGCGAGCTGAAAACCACCAAGGCGAAACCGACCGCGCCCAGCAGCAGTGTGGGTGCATGAGTGGCGGGCAGCGCTTCCAGCAAGTGCCGCAGCTTGTCATGGAAGTGTTCGCCGGACAGGCGCGGCAGGCCAAGGAAGTCACTGCACTGGCCGACGAAAATAATCACGCCGATGCCGGCCGTGAAACCGACAATGACCGGCGCGGGAATGAAGCGGATCACGCCGCCCATCTGCGCCAAGCCCATCAGCAACAGGATCAGCCCGGCCATCAGGGTGGCGACTTGCAGGCCGGCAATGCCGTAACGAGCAGTGATGCCGGCAAGGACCGCGACGAATGCACCGGTCGGGCCGGCGATCTGCAAGCGGCTGCCCCCCAGAACCGAGATCAGGATGCCGCCGATGATCGCCGTGTAGATGCCCTGCTCAGGCCGTGCACCGGAGGCGATCGCGAAGGCCATGGCCAGCGGCAGAGCGACGACACCTACCACCGCACCGGCGGCGATATTGCGCATCCAGTGCGTACGGACCAGCAAGCCTGCACGATGGGCTTCAAGCAGTGCGATCATTTGCCCATCATAGCCCAGCCGATCGCATGTCAAGCCGTTGCCGTTGCAGGTCGCGAACTTTCTTCTTCTCAGTCAAATGCGAACACGATCGCCGTCACATCATCGCGGCGAAGCTCTGCGCCCTGCCACAGCCGCAGGCTCTCCTTCATGCGCGTGGCAATCACATCAGCCGGCTCGCCACGGCTGGCCTCGAGCAACTGCACCAGCCGCCGATAGCCATAGGCACGCCGCGCACTGCCGCCCTCTGCGTTGCTGCTGTCATTACCGATCTGGTCGGTGAAGCCGTCGGACACCATCACGAAAGTACTGCCGGGAGCGTACTCGATGCGCTGCAGCACCGGGATTTCGGAAGGTGGCTGCTGGTAGCCGAGCGAAACGCGGGAAGGCTGCAGCCGGTCGACCCGGCCGTCTGGCCACAAATGCAGCAGGCCGAGCTTGGCACCGGCAAATTCCAGCACGCGCTGGCTGCGGTCGATGCGCACGATGGCCGCATCGCAGCCATCATCGCTCTCGGCACTGGCACTATCCTGATTGAGGCCGATACGCAGCGCCTGATCTAGCGCCATCAGCGCAGCTGACGGATCAAGATCAGAATCGGTCGCGAACATGCGCTCCAGCGAGGTCGAGATCAATACCGACAGCATCGCGCCCGGCACACCGTGGCCGGTACTGTCGGCCAGCGCCAGCACCACCCGCCCCTGCGCGTCCGGCAGCGACGCCCACCAGACATCGCCGCCGATGGTGTCGCGCGGCTCCCAGATCGCATGAATGGAGGCGAACTGCCCGGCCACGCGCTGCGCGCGTGGCAGCTGCGCCTTCTGCAAGCGGCTAGCGTAACGGATGGAATCAACCACCATCTCATGCTGCTGCTCGACTTCTGCCTTGCTGTCGGCCAGCTCGCGGGTGCGCTCGGCCACCGTGGCTTCCAGCAGCTGGTTCTGGTTCTGAACCAGCTCGGCCTGCGCGCGTATGTTCTGTTGCAGTTCCTCCTGCAGCCAGCGGCTCTTGCTGAACACCGCCATCGCCATGATCAGCGCCTCGCAGCAGACGCCAATGGCCTGCGCTACATTCGGGTGCTGGATAAACAGCCCGAAGCCCGATCTGGGCAGCAGCATGAATGGCGACGGCACGTTGATCAGCCCGAGGAAGAACATGAAGCGGAAGAAGAGATACGGGATCATCGCCAGCATGAAGAATTTTGCTACGCGCAGCCCCTGGCGGTAGCGCACAAAGGCGCACACGAAGATCGAGCTGAGCATGATGAGGAGCGCGCTCCATAGCGGCAACCACAGGCCCTTGACGCTCAGTCCGTGATCGACGAAGAGCACCACGAACAGGTGCGACAGCGTGAAAACGAGATAGGCATTAGTCAACTTGAAGATGCGCGGCATGCGCTGCTTCAGCTCGAGGAAATTGCGCGCAAAGATCACATAGCCCATCGCCTGACCGTAAGCCAGTACGGTGATGATCACATGGGACTCGTTTGCCCTGCCGATGTACTTGTTCTCAAGATCGAGATAGAACTCCATCAGCCGCATGCCGTCGTGCACGGGCAAGCTGGCGGCCGACAGCAGCGCAAACAGGATCCAGCTCGCATAGGCGACGCTGGTACGGTCGCGGTTGTGATAAGCGGATGCCCAACCGAACACCAGCAGCGCCACCAGCACGCCGCTGAGAATACCTTCGAGGTGCAGGCCATAGCGGCGCAACTCCAGATAGCGGGCATGATCCGTGAACTGCAGTCGCGCAGAGGTGGGCTGCAGGTTACCGTGAGGCGTCAATTGCACCAGCACGCGCGCAATCTCGTCGCGGCGCAAGGTGAATACCGGCCACTGGCTGGATTCGGTCGTCGATGACGCGGTGTAGGGGTCGGTGTCCCTCAGCGGGGAGTAATTGCTCCAGAACACGCCGACCGGACGCAGCACCCGGTACCCACCGTGGGGCGCCAGCACGACCGGCTCTGCCTTGTACCAGCCGGGTACCTCGATCCGCAGCTCACGGTCGGTATCGAGCCGGCTCTGCAACTCGCTCAATGCCCAGTAATGGCTGCCCCGGTTTGGTGGCCCCAGCTCGGCAGCTGGCCGGAACTGGTCCAGGCGGGCAATCACCTCATCGATGGCGAGCTTGCCACCTGGATCCTCCAGCACGCGTGTGCCTGGGTCCGTGAAGATCACCGGGGTCTGCGCATCGACCTGCAAGGCAGCGGCGGGCAAGGGCAGCAGAGCCAGCAGTGCCGGCAGCATGATCGTCAGGGCAAGCGCGATGCATACCTCGCGCAAGATAGGGCCGGCTCTTAGCATCTTGATATTCTTGTAGCGGCGTTTTTGAAGGTCGTATCGCACCGGGCCTTGTCTGACTGAAGTCTGCCTGTCTCGGCAGATGCAGAAAGAGCTTTTTCCTCAGAGCAATACTGCCCAAAATCTAGCACAATGCGCGTTGCCACCCGGCCCGAACCGGCCGCCGGCTCTCAGGTCGCGACCGATAGAGGTCGCGTCTGCACTTGCACTCGCCAGTCACGTGAAAAAGAACGTCGCCATTTTCCTGCACCATCCGATCTGCTCGACCGAGTCGGTCAATGGCATCGTGCGCGCGCTGTCGGCCACCTACACGCTGAAAATGTTTACCCGACATACGGTGCACGAGGGATTCTTCGATGACGTCGACCTGGTCGTCTTCCCCGGTGGCTATGGCGACGCTAGCAGGTTCGAGAATACGATGCGAACGAATGCCCCGGTGGTCAGGCGCTTCCTGCGCGGTGGCGGCAAGTATCTCGGCATCTGCATGGGCGCGTACTGGGCCGATGCCTATTACCTGGGCGTGCTGAAGGAAACGCGGGTCAAGCAGTACATCAAACGTCCGCGTGCCGACATCCGCGCGTCCTATGGCACCACGCTGCCGATCGACTGGCTGGGACGCAAGGAGCGCATGTATTTTTATGACGGCCCGACCTTTGTCGGGGGTGAGTTCGACACCATTGCTACCTATGCGAACGGCGACCCGATGGCGATCGTACAGGGGAACATCGGGCTGGTCGGCTGCCACCCGGAGAGCGAGGCCTTCTGGTACGACAAAAAAGTGATGCAGCCTTACTGGCACCATGGCGAGCATCATCGCCTGCTGCTGCAGTTCGTCGCCGACTACCTGCTCGGCGAACCGCAGATGACGCTGTTTTGACACTGCCCTTTGACTTTCTTGATCCGGCCTAGCGCAGCTTGCGCTCGCATTCGGCGCGAACGCGCTCGCGCGCCTTGATGTACTCGCCACGGCTGCTGCCTTCGGCCGACAGGCCGGACAGGCCGGACTTCATGCAGGCTTCCATCGGATCTTCTGCGCAGCTGCACAGTATCGCGACAGCGAGCATCACGCAGGCCAGCCTGCTCATCAACCAGCCCCGCGCTCCGCGTTGGCGTTGCCGCCGGCACTGGCATGGGCACCCGCATCCCCGCCCTCAGCTGCCTCTCGCTTTGCGAGGGCGGCGCGCTTTTCGAGCAGTTCGAACACCAGCATCCCACCGATCATCGACAACACGAACAGCCAGGCCTTGGATTCGCCGGCGCCAGCCGCGACGATGCCCGGGCCCGGGCAGAACCCACCGATGCCCCAGCCGACACCAAACAGCACGCTGCCAATCATCAATCGCTTGTCGATGTGCGTGAATGTCGGCAGTTTGAGCTCAACGCCCAGCATGGTCTCCATGCGGTTGTGAGCGATACGAAAAGCAAACACACCGACACCGATGGCGCCGGCCATCACCAGCGCCAATGATGGATCCCATGCGCCGGCCAGATCAAGGAAACCCAACACCTTGGCCGGGTTGGCCATGCCAGAGACGATCAGCCCCAGACCAAACACCAGCCCGGACAGAAAAGCGGTTAACACAGTCATGTCAGTCTCCTCAGATCGACAGCAGGTGACGGATGACGAACACGGTCACAAAACCCGCGCCCATGAAGGCCAGCGTCGCTGCCAGCGAACGCGGCGAAAACCGCGACAGTCCGCAGACACCATGCCCGCTGGTGCAGCCGCCGCCATAACGTGTACCGACGCCGACCAGCAAGCCGGCCAATACCAGCGCGCTGTCGCTGGCCGCTATGGTTCGCTCGGGCAGCGCCGCGAACAGCGCATAGACGCTCGCCGCCAGCAGCAAGCCCGCGAGAAAAGCAACGCGCCAGCCGAGATCGCCGCGCACCGGCCTCAGCAGGCCGCCAAGTATGCCGCTGATGCCGGCAATGCGGCCATTAAGCAGCACGAACATCGCCGCCGATATGCCGATCAGCACGCCGCCGGCCAATGCCCACCCCGGGGTAAATGCAGTCCAGTCTATGGTCATAGTCTCAATCCTTAGGGCAGTAAGTCAGGTAGAGCGCGCCGAGCACCTGGAGCAGCTCCGGGTCGCTCACGCAATAGTAGATGCGTCGGCCGTCTCGCCGGGTGCTCACCACACCCTCGTTGCGCAGTACGCCCAACTGTTGCGACAGCGTCGGCTGGCGAATGTCGAGCGCCGCTTCAAGGTCCTGCACGCACAGTTCGCCCTGCGACAACTGGCACAGCAAAAGCAGCCGGTCCTCATTGGCCAGCACCCGTAGCGCACGCACCGCGCGCTGTGCGGCGACACGAAGCTTGCCGGCGTCCAGCGCGCCGTCGGGGGTGGCCGCCGCATCGGAAGGCTGTTCAAGTTCGGTCGTTACCATGAGAAACTAAGCATCAATCATCGATGGCTGCGGATGCGGCAGCACGCCCATCCTGTCGGCGACATTATATAAGTAAATATAATATTTTGCTTGTGGCTGTCCGGCTCGACTTTCCACCTCCGAAACTCATGCAAAATCAACGATCTACGCTATCTGTTCCCGATGCCAACCCAAGCCGGCACAAACCGCTGCCTGGCTGGGGGCGACCGTTTGGGGCCTTGAATACACGCCCGGCTTCTCGAGCGATCAAGCAACCGACCCTGTCCCGCTTGTGGCAGTCGCTGTCGCTGGCGCTGTTGCTCGCGACCGGTGTCTCAGCCGCTGAGGAGTCCCGCATCGCGACTCAGGCAATGCGCTGCTCTGCTGTGTTTGCCGTATTCATCGATGCGAATGCGGAAGACACCGCGCTGTCGGCAAAGTTTGGCAAGGCGCAGCGCATCTTTGACGAGGTCTATGCAGGCGAGCGACGCGACAAGAACAGCGACGCACGCGAAGAGATTGTCGCGAAGCGCGGCGCGCTGCTGCAAGAATTCAGGGACAACTTCAAACAGCGCGAACCCTATCTGCATGAAGAAGGCGTGCTGTGTGGCGCCTGGGCCGAGGGTTTTCTCGCTCAGGGCGAGGACTGGTCGTTTATCCCCGTGATACCGAAAGTGATTGCGGCAAGCGCGCGTGCCGAGTACAGCCGCATTGGACCGGCGTCCTTCACGCGCTGGGCAAAATGATGCGCGATGCCGCCTGATGCGCTGGGCGAAATGACACACTGCTGCTAGAGTCGCGCCTGCGCATCGCACAGCGTGCGCACCATACCAACAACCATCAGTATCGGAGACATTGATGAGCAGCATCCCCCGCCTGCCGGCGCGCCACGACCATGTGGGCAGCTTCCTTCGCCCGTCCTACCTGCTGGCAGCACGAGCCGACTTCAAGGCGGGCAAGGTCACCGCCACCGAACTTCGCACGATAGAAGACCGCGCCATCGCCGAGATCGTCGATTTCCAGCAGTCGATTGGCCTCAAGAGCATTACCGACGGCGAGTTCCGCCGTACCTATTTCCACATCGATTTTCTGGAACAGCTAGGCGGGGTCAAGACTGATGTGCCAGTGCTGGTAAAGAAAGCAGATGGCAGCGAAGAGCTGGCACCACCTGTCATGCGCGTGATCGACAAGGTGCGCCATACCAAGGACATACAGCGCGCCGATTTTGATTACCTGACGTCGCAGCTGGGCGCAGGCAGTACCGCCAAGGTGACCATTCCGTCACCGACCATGCTGCACTTCCGTGGCGGCCGTGCCGGTATCAGCCGCGAACACTACCCCGAGCTCGATCCGGATTTCTATCGGGACGTCGCCAATGCCTACGGAGATGAACTGCGCAGCCTCGCCGCGGCCGGCTGCACCTATGTGCAACTGGACGATACCAACCTCGCCTATCTGTGCGATCCGCAAATGCGCGAGGCCGCGCGGGCGCGCGGCGACGATCCGAACGAGCTGCCGCGCCGCTACGCCCGCTTCATCAATCGCGTGGTGGAGCAAAAGCCCGAGGGGATGCTGCTGGCCATGCACCTGTGCCGTGGCAATTTCAAGAGCACATTTGCAGCTTCTGGCGACTATGAGCCGGTAGCCGAGGCGCTGCTGTCGGAGATGAAGCTGGATGCCTACTTCCTCGAGTACGACGACGATCGCAGCGGCGACTTCCGCCCCTTGCGCTTCCTGCCGAAGGGTAAGACCGTGGTGCTGGGGCTGGTCACCACCAAGTTCGGTCACATGGAAAGCAAGGATGAGCTAAAGCGCCGCATCGATGAAGCCGCACGCTACGCACCGATCGAGCAACTGGCGCTGTCACCGCAATGCGGCTTCTCCAGCACCGTGGACGGCAACAACATCGCGGTCGAGGACCAGCGCAAGAAACTACAGTTGGTGGTCGAGACGGCACGCGACGTCTGGGGCGATAGCTGAAGCAGCGTGGAACGGCTGGCTCGCGTCACCCTGGCGCCAGCCCTGGATGCCTCAAACAGTGAGGTGCGACCGCCGAGTGTGGCCTAGAGGTGCCGCTTCGATGCGTGGCTTCAACGCACTCACTCAGGCTACAAGTTCATCGCGCCGCGTCGCGCGCCTCTTTCAGCAAGCGCGTACCGTCAAGCCCGGCTGCCGTCACCTCTTTCACCCATTGCTCGGCGACGCCTTCCGAGGCCTTGACCCAGCGCTGGTACTCGTCACCGCTGATCGTGACGAAGCTGTTCTTGCGCGCCTGAGCCGCCTGCCGGCCGGCAGCACGCGATTCCGCAAACAGGCGGCCGATCTTTGCTGACATTTCCGGCCCGCTGTTGGTATCAATGACCTTTTTCAGTTCGGGCGGCAGGCTGTCGTATCTGGCCTGATTCATGCCCAGCATGAATACCGAGTTGGACATCTGCGCCGAGGCTGCCGGCAGCTCGGTATGGTGGCGCGCAATCTCATCAAGCTTGATCGCGGTGACCACTTCCCAAGGGGCGAGCGCACCATCGATCACGCCCTTGGCCATGGATTCGGCGGTCTGCGGCAAGGGCATGGGCACTGGCGTGGCACCAAGCGCACCGAGCAGACGAGTGGCCTGCCTGGTCGGTGCGCGCAGCTTCAGTCCGCGAAAATCTTCCAGCCTGCGCACCGCCACCTTGGATGTATGCAAGACATTGCCGTCATGCAGATGGAACACCAGGGGCTTGATACCCTTGTACTCGGTCATGCCATTGCGCTGCATGAATTGCCAGATGCCGCGGCTTGCCTGCTCGCTGGATTGCACGATGAAGGGCAGCTCGAACACCTCGGTCACCGGGAAGCGACCGGCCTGGTAATTCGGTATGGTCCAGATCAGGTCGACCACGCCATCCTTGGCCTGATCAAACAGCTGCGCAGGCGTGCCGCCCAGTTGCATCGCCGGGAAGATCTTGCACTGCAGCCTGCCGTTTGATTCCCTCTGTATCTTGTCGCACCACGGACCGATGAATTTGGCCGGTCCGGTCGCGGCCGGCGGCAGCGGATGGTGCACTCGCAGCGTGATAGTGTCAGCGGGGGTGGCGGGGGTGGCCCGGGCGGCGCTGACAACGCTGCTGCAGGCGATCACGGCAGCGGCCAGCAAGATGGAGAATTTTGGCGTTACGTTCATGGCGCTCGGATTGCTTGTTCTGGTGAATCGGCCTTCAAACGAAGGCCGCCAGTGTAACTCGTCGAATCGATGCCGCGCGCTCGCAGGATCAGTTGCCCTGATTAGTTGGCGTGGTCTGCCTCGGCGAGAAAGTTAGCCACCAGTTGCGCAAAGCGTGCCGAATGCTCGATCTGCGTCCAGTGCCCGCAGCGACCAAACACATGCAGTTGCGAGCGCGAGATCAGTTGCGAGAGTCGCAGCGAATTTTCGACCGGGATCACCTTGTCTTCGCGGCCATGTACGATCAGCGTCTCCTTGTCGATCGTCGCGATCTCGGCCTCAGGACTGGCCAGCGCATCGACCCAGCGCTGGCGCGGTGCAGGGAACATCGCCGCATAGCTTTCCTGCACGCCGGGACGCGCGCTGGCCTCATAGCGCAGCTGCGCCAGCTGGTCATTCACGAGACCACGGTCATAGGCAAACACGTCCATGATGCGGCGCATGTTCTCGAAGGACGGCTCATAGCCCCAGACCGCATCGAGTGCCTCCGTGATCGGGAATGACACACCCGCTGCGCCCATCAACACCAACCGGCGCACGCGCTGCGGATGACGAATGGTCAGCGCGAGCGACAGCGCGCCACCGAAGGAATTGCCCACCAGGTCGAATTGCTCGAGTCCGAGCGCATCGGCGAAATCGATCGCCTGCTTCACCCAGCTGTCCATGTTGTAGACCATGCCGGCCGGACGCTCGGTGAAACCGAAACCAACCATGTCCGGTGCCAGCACGCGGCGCTGCTTCGCCAGTTCCGGCATCACCAGCCGCCAGTTGGCAAAGGCCGACACGCCTGGGCCGGAACCATGGATCATCAGCACCGGAAAGCCGCTGCCATGGTCGTGATAGTTGACGCTGATGCCGCCGGCATTGATGCTGCGGCCGATTTCGGGACTGGTATTGGCGTTGCTCATCGTGGTATCGCTCTCATGCATTCAAGTTGAAGAAACAGGCTTGTCAGGCTGGCTCAGCGGCAGCAGGCCGCTGTCGATGCCGCGCCGGATCAGATCGAAGGTCTCGCGGATGTGTGCCTCGAGCGCGAGCGCGGCGCGTGCCTCATTGCCCGCCATCGCACTCTCAAAGATCATCTGGTGTTCGCTGTGTACGTCACGACCGGACTTCATGCCGAACACGTAGCGACGATAACGCTCGCAGTGCTGGGTCAGCTGCCGGATCATGCGCAAGGTCCATTGCGAACCACACGCCGACAGCAAGGCCTCGTGGAATTCCGCGTTTGCTGCCTCCCACGCCGACAGGTTCTCCGATCGCAGCGGCTGCTCCAGCGCCGACAGACGCTCGAACGCAAGCCTCAGCCGGTTGCGCCAGAACTCATCGCCCTTGCGTATGGATGCACGCAGCGCTTCCGTCTCCAGACCGACCCTGACATTGGTCACGTCCACCAGATCGTCCAGACTGATCAATGTGACAGTAAAGCCGCGCTGCCCCTCCGCGCTCACCATGGCTTCGCTGACGAGGCGCGAGATGGCCTCGCGCAGCGTGCCGGCACCGACCGAGTAACGGTCTTTCAGCCGCTCGATCACCAGCTTTTCTCCGGGGGCCAGCGTGCCGTTCAGGATGTCTTCCCGCAGCTGCAGATAGGTTTGCTCAATCAGTGTGCGCGCGCCGGCGTCACCAGGACGGGCATCAGCGTCAACGGATCGAATAAAAGACTTCTTTGCCACGTCAGTCCTCGCTAAAAAATATCGGCCAAGTCATCGCGGGTCAGCGCTGCTGTATCTTCTGCAGCCGATAACTGAGCTGCGGCCGCGTCAGACCCAGTGATCTTGCCGCCGTCGACAGGTTGCCACCGGCACGCGAGACGGCTTCCTTGATCAGCACATCTTCCAGCTCATCCAGGCTAAGGCCACGACGTTGCAGGTCATCGAACAGGGTATCGATGTCGGCCGGCAGGCTCTGGCTGAGCTCGCCGGTCTCGCTGACCGTGACAGCGGCGGTGCCGACCGGCATGGCAAACAGGTCGCCAACATCCACCATCTGCCCGGCCGGCGTCAGGATCAGGCCGCGCTCGATCAGGTTCTCCAGTTCGCGCACATTGCCGGGCCACGGATAGTGGCGCATCGCATCCAGCGCCTTGTCTGTGATGCCGGCGACGCGCTTGTTGTGCTGGGCCATGAACTGCTTGAGCAAATGATTTGCCAAGGGCTCGATGTCCTCGATGCGCTCACGCAGCGGCGGTATCGCGATCGGATACACATTCAACCGGTACATCAAGTCACGCCGGAAGCGGCCGGCGGCGACTGCAGCTTCCAGATCGACGTTGGTGGCGGCCACCACGCGCACATCCACCTTGCGATATGCGGTCGAGCCAAGTCGCTCGACTTCGCCGTTCTGCAAGACGCGCAACAGCTTGGCCTGCGCCGCCAGCGGCAGCTCGCCCAATTCGTCGAGGAAGAGCGTGCCGCCATCGGCGCGTTCGAAGCGGCCGGGCCGCGCGCTGCCGGCGCCGGTATACGCCCCCTTCTCCGCACCGAACAATTCGCTTTCGATCAGTTCATGCGGCAGGGCTGCACAATTGATGGCGACGAAGGGCTTGTCGGCGCGCGCGCTCATCTTGTGCAGCGTACGCGCGAAACGCTCCTTGCCGACGCCGGTCTCACCGGTGAGCATCACCGTCACCTGGGTCTGCGCCGCCTTGCGCACCAGCTCAATGGCCTGCTGAAAAGATTTAGAACGCCCGATCAGTTCGCCCAGGTC
>JACCDH010445597.1_pt1 | contig 13714 bp, 9 predicted proteins | sample 7442481 | NCBI WGS metagenome assembly JACCDH01 (sample SAMN15323433, study PRJNA562643) | freshwater metagenome | isolation source: river surface water | place: USA:Blue River Watershed | collected 2017-08-15
ACCAGTTACAACATTATATATATGAACTAATGCTTGTTTTTGATTCGCAGTTGACATAGGCAAACGCTTATCAGCAGCAGCACCGGATAAAGTCATATTCGCTTCCAATTGGAAATGACGTGACATTTTTCCGTTTTTAGGAATTCTACCTTGAGCATAACCCGCATCATATCCTCCACCTTGCCAATCTCCTAGGAAATCAGCTCCAACAGAAACGATTAAAGACGCTTTAGAAAAATCATAATCCACTAACGCTCTTTCTCCGTATACTGTTTCAAAAGCATCTAATGCTTCAGAAGATGAAACCGCATCATAAACTACATGTTTTGCATTTGGATTTTTAGCAACAAACTCAGCAATCAATTTTTCAGTTGATGGACTTGCCAAAGTATTTGTCAACAAAACCACTTGGCTCCCTTTTGCTTTTGCTTCTACAATGCTTGATGCAATTTTAGAATTCACATCAGCCCAACTTGCATTAGCACCAGCAATTTTAGGCTCTTTCAAGCGCATACTGTCATACAAAGACAAGATTGACGCATGAACTCTTGCATTAGCAGAAAATTTTGCTCCAGCAATAGTATTATTATCAATTTTGATTGGACGACCTTCGCGTGTTTTAACTAATAAATTAGCAAAATCAAAACCGTCAAAAACAGACGTTGCATAATAATCAGCTACACCAGGAATAATTTGTTCTGGTTGCAACACATAAGGTATTGATTTATGAACAGGACCTTCACAAGCAGCAAGAGTAGCTGCCGCAGTACTAAATCCAACGTACTTTAAAAAATCACGACGTGTTGTAGAAGAAGATGACAAGGCATCATTATTTCCTAAAAATTCATCTGTAGGAATCTCTTCAACGAATTCGTTATTTTTAAGCGCCTCAACAATAGAACTATTTCCGTCTAGTTCCTCAACACTTTTCCAGTATTTTTTGTTTGATGACATATATAAATATTAAAAACTTAATAATTTGATTAATAGTGACATTTACCACACTCTAAACCTCCCATTTGAGCAGCAGTTAATTTCTCTACTCCATATTTTTTAGAAAGTTGCTCGTGGATTTTAGTATAATATTCATTCCCCTCCATTTTAACATCGGTTTTTCTATGGCAATCAATACACCATCCCATTGTTAGAGGAGCAAATTGTTTTTGAATTTCATATTCTTGAACAGGGCCGTGACATGTTTGACATTCAATTCCAGCAACAGTTACGTGTTGTGAGTGATTGAAATAAACAAAATCAGGTAAGTTATGAATACGAACCCATTTAACAGGTTGTGTTTTTCCAGTATACGACTGAGTAGTTTTATCCCAACCAACAGCTGTATATAATTTTTGGATTTGTTCGTCATAAAATGCTTTGCTGTACTCTGGAGTAGCAGTAGATTCAGCTACCTCAGAAATATTCTTATGACAGTTCATACAAACATTCAAAGAAGGAATACCCGCATTTTTACTAACTCTAGCAGCAGAGTGGCAATATTTACAATTAATCTCATTATCACCAGCATGAATTTTATGAGAATAATGAATTGGTTGAATTGGAGCATATTCTTGATCAACACCCACTTGCATTAAATATCCATAAACCAAATAAGCGCCAGACAACAATAAGAATATTACTGTAACCAATATTAAAAATTGATTTTTAACAAATGCTTTCCAAATAGAAATTCTAGGTTCTTTCGGAGCAACCTCAATGTTATTAGCCTTAGCCACTTTTCTCAACACGTTATTTACCAAAAACAACATCACCACAAGCATCGCCATTACCAAAGCAAGCGCACCCAAAATAATGTTATTTGACAAACCACCTTCTGACGGAACAGCACCCTCAGCGCCTGGAGTAGCAGCACCCGCAACTTTAGGAGCTTCTTCTTTAGGAGTTGAAGTATATGCTATAATGTTATCAATATCTCCTTCAGATAACTGAGGAAAAGCAGTCATTACAACTTTATTGTTCTCTTCAAACACTTTGACTGCAGCAGCATCCCCTGATTTAATTAATTCAGAACTGTTATGCACCCATTTGTAAATCCAAGACATTTCATATTTATTGGCAACCCCCCTAAGAGCAGGCCCTGTAGATTTCGCATCTAATTTGTGACACGCAGCACAGTTCGCATTAAATAATTCCTTACCTTTTGCAGGGTCTCCACCAGTTGCAGCAGCAGGAGCGGCTGTAGCATCAGCAGCTGCAGAAGCAGCATCTTGAGCAAATGAAGTTACAGAAAAAACTAGCATTAATGCTAAGCAGAAATATAATTTCTTTAAGATCGAATTATGGTTACCCATCTTTTTCATATAGTACAATAATTATCTACGTAAAATTGTCATCATTTTTCTAAATATTCTCAAAAAAACGAATACACTCTTTTTAAACTTGCACAAAAATACGACTTAAGAACTATTCTCAAAACCTTAAAATAGTCTTAAATTCAATTTATACTGATTCTAAATAGTATTTAAATAAAACATTTTGTTATTAAGTGTTATTTTTGCATAAAAACCACCACATTATGAGAATTTTAAGTATTACTAATTTTGTTTTTTTTTCTGTTTTATTCCATCTACTAAGCTTTTGTTCCTATTCACAAAATTTAAAAACAGTAGATAATATAGATCAAAAAATAGACGTCTTATTGAGTGAAAAAAGAAAACACAATCCTGTAATTGTCGTAAATGATCGTTATAAAATTCAAATATTTAGTGGCGAAAGCGAGAAAGCCAAAAAAATAGTACAGACTTTCAAACAAGAATACAAAGATATTGAGGCCACAATTATATTTAACACCCCTAATTACAAGGTATGGGTAGGTAATTTTAGATCGAGAATAGAAGCTGAAAGAAACTTATTTGCTATACAAAAAAAATACAAAAACACAATTCTCATAAAACCCAACAAAAAATAAATACAGTGTATAAATATAAAAAAACCGGAAATTATCCGGTTTTTTTATATTTACAAGAAACCTATTTCAATTTCTTTTTAATGGCAACTTCATGATAAGCTTCAATAACATCATTTACCTCAATGTCATTAAAACCTTTAATTTGAATACCACAATCATATCCTTTAGTCACTTCTTTCACATCATCTTTGAAACGCTTAAGAGCTACTAATTCACCGTCAAACACAACCACTCCTTCTCTCACCACTCTAACTTTAGCTACTCTCGTAATTTTGCCATCTGTCACCATACATCCTGCAATTGAACCTACTTTAGAAATTTTGAATATTTCTCTGATTTCAGCAGTTCCTAAAACCTCCTCTTTCATTTCTGGAGCTAACATGCCTTCCATAGCATCTTTTAAGTCATCAATAGCCGCATATATAATTGAGTAATAACGGATATCAATCTCTTCTTTATCTGCTAATTGTCTTGCATTACCTGCTGGACGAACATTAAACCCTATAATAATTGCATCTGAAGCGGAAGCCAACATAACATCAGTTTCTGTAATTGCACCAACTCCTTTGTGAATAATATTGATTTGAACTTCTTCTGTAGATAATTTAGAGAAGGAATCAGACAATGCTTCAACAGAACCGTCCACGTCTCCTTTAAGAATCACATTCAATTCTTTAAATTGACCCAAAGCAATTCTTCGTCCAATTTCGTCTAATGTAATATGACGTTGAGTTCTTACCGATTGTTCACGCATCAATTGTGAACGTTTTGAAGCTATTTGTTTAGCTTCTTTTTCGTCTTCAAATATATTGAACTTATCTCCTGCAGTAGCCGCTCCATCTAAACCTAATACAGATACTGGAGTTGAAGGACCTGCTTCTTTAACTACGTGGCCTCTTTCATCGTGCATGGCTTTAATTTTACCGTGATGTTTTCCAGCCAACATATAATCTCCAATTCTCAAAGTCCCATGCTGCACTAATAAAGTAGATACGTATCCTTTTCCTTTATCTAAATACGCCTCAACTACCGTACCTTGTGCCAATTTATTTGGATTAGATTTTAAATCTAAAATCTCTGCCTCAAGTAATACTTTTTCTAATAATTCTTTTACTCCCAAACCTGTTTTTGCTGAAATATCATGTGATTGGATTTTACCTCCCCAATCTTCTACTAATAAATTCATCCCAGCTAATCTTTCTTTAATTTTGTCTGGATTAGCGTTTGGTTTATCTACCTTATTAATCGCAAAAATAATTGGAACTCCTGCGGCCTGAGCATGACTAATAGCTTCTTTCGTTTGTGGCATGATGTCGTCATCGGCAGCAATTACAATAATTGCAATATCGGTAACTTGAGCTCCACGAGCACGCATTGCCGTAAAGGCCTCGTGACCTGGAGTGTCTAAAAAGGCTATTTTTTGACCGTTATCTAAAGTCACTCCGTAAGCACCAATGTGCTGAGTAATTCCTCCAGATTCTCCTGCAATTACATTTTCTTTACGAATATAGTCCAATAAAGATGTTTTACCATGGTCAACATGACCCATCACTGTTACAATTGGGGCTCTAGTTACTAAATCCTCTTCTTTATCTTCAACAACTTGAATTGCTTCTTCAATATCTACAGTGATGAATTCCACTTCATAACCAAACTCATCAGCTACAATTGTTAATGTTTCAGCATCTAAACGTTGATTCATTGTCACCATAATTCCAAGTGACATACACGTACCAATCACTTTAGTAATAGGCACATCCATCATAATTGCAATTTCGCCTACAGTAACAAATTCAGTGACTTTAATAGTTTTACTTCCTTCGTCTAAAGCTCTTTGCTCTTCATCTGATTTTAGACGGTGGGTATCTCTCTTATCTCTTCTGTATTTCGCTGCTTTCGATTTACCTCCTTTTCCTTGTAATTTTTCTAAAGTCTCACGGATTTGATTTTTTACTTCTTCTTCTGTAGGCTCTACTTTTGCAACAATAGCAGGTCTATTCCCTTTTACAAAACCAGGTTTACCACCTCTATTAGCATTAAAACCGCCTCCAGTATTTGGAGTAATTCTATTTGGATTTGAAGCTCCAGACTCACCAGATGTGGATGGTTTAGCTACAATTCTTTTTCTTTTATTTTTTCCTGCATTAGCTCCAGCACCTGTCACACCTGGTTTATTTGGAGTAATTTTAGGATCTTCTTTTTTCTTTTTAGGTTTATTGAACTGAGATAGGTCTATTGTTTGCCCCGTCAAAGTAGCCCCTGATAATTTCTGATATTGGGTAGTAATTGTTTCGTCTACTGAAGATTCTTCTGATTTAACATTAGTTTTTAATTCTTCAGAAACCGATACTTTTTTCACTTCATTACCACCTAACTCAATAATTGGTTTTTCTTCTTTTTTGTCTAAAGAAACAGTAGTATCTACAACATTTGATTTAGCTACATCGGCCGAAGATGTACCTAGGTTTTTTTTCGGGTTTAATTCTATTTTTCCTACCTGAACTGGCCCTGTTACAATAGCCTTTGCTTTTATAACTTCTTGGCGTTGTTCTTCTTGTTTGCGTTTGTCTTCGATTTCTTGTTCACGCTGAATACGTAACGCCTCTTTTTCTTTTCTCTTTTCCTCACTTACTTCTTTCGAAGCTTCCTTATTCCCTTTATCGCCGGCAAACTGACTTTGTAGAATACCAAATTCACGTTCAGAAATTTTAGCGTTTGGATTTGCATCAATAGCAATTCCTTTATCTTTTAGATAGTCAACTGCTCTTTCTAACGAAATGTTTAATTCCCTTAAAACCTTGTTTATTCTTATTACTCTCTCTTCAGACATAAGTTTTTTTATTATTATCTTTTAGTTGTGTTTCTTGAGCTAAAACCTTCTAATCAAAGAAAAAATTAAAGTTAAGCTATTTTAAATTGTTTAATTATCAAACTCTTCTTTTAATATTTTGATTACATCTAAAATAGTTTCTTCTTCTAGATCTGTTCTTCTAACTAAATCTTCGACATCTTGATTTAATACACTTCTAGCAGTATCTAGACCTATCTTGGCAAACTCATCAATAATCCACTCATCAATTTCGTCTGAGAACTCTGTTAATTCAATATCATCCTCTTCACCGCTATCAGAAACTCCCTCTCTAATAACATCCAATTCATATCCTGTCAATAAACCTGCTAGTTTAATATTATGACCACCTCTTCCAATTGCTTTTGAAACTTCTTCTAATTTCAAGAAAACCTCAGCTCTTTTAGTTTCTTCATTAATTTTCACAGAAGAAACTTTTGCTGGACTCAAAGCACGAGTAATATACAACTGAATATTATTAGTGTAATTAATCACATCTATATTTTCATTCCCTAATTCGCGAACTATTCCATGTATACGAGAACCTTTCATTCCAACACAAGCTCCAACCGGATCAATTCTATCATCATATGAATCTACCGCAACCTTAGCTTTTTCTCCTGGAATTCTCACTACATTTTTAACCATGATTAAACCATCAAAAACTTCTGGTATCTCTTGTTCAAATAATTTTTCCAAGAATTTATCTGATGTACGAGACATAATAATTTGAGGCTTATTACCTTTCAACTCCACACTCTCGATAATCCCTCGCACATTATCTCCTTTTCGGAAAAAATCAGAAGGAATTTGTTTTTCTTTTGGCAAAACAATTTCATTTCCTTCGTCATCAACTAAAATAACAACTTTAGGTCTTACATGATGTACTTCGGCTGTGTAAATTTCTCCAATAATATCTTTAAATTGCTTATACAGATTTGTATTATCATGTTCGTGGATTTTAGAAATCAAATTTTGACGCAATGCCAAAATAGCTCTTCGTCCTAAATCAATTAATTTAACTTCCTCCGAAACTTCTTCACCAATTTCAAAGTCAGCTTCAATTTTTCGCGCCTCAGTTAATGTTATTTCTTCATTTTCAAGATCCAAATCTTCATCGGCAACAATAACTCTTCGTCTCCAGATTTCCATATCTCCTTTATCTGGATTGATTATAATATCAAAATTATCATCTGATCCATATTTTTTCTTTAATGCATTTCTAAATACATCTTCCAATATTGCCATAAGCGTTACACGATCAATAAGTTTGTCATCTTTAAACTCTGAAAATGAATCGATTAATGCTAAATTTTCCATGCGAATTTTTTATTAAAATGTTACTGTAACAATTGCTTCTTTAATATCTGTATAAGGAAGTTCTACTGTTTTTTGAACTGTTTCCTTTCCTTTACCCACTTTTTTAGGTTCTCTTGCTTGCCAAGACAAAGTTACGAATTCATTATTAGCCTGTACTAATTCTGCTTCGATATTTTCTGTTGATGTCTTCACTATCAAGGTTCTACCTACATTTTTTTTATACTGCCTTACCAATTTCAAAGGTGAACCAATTCCTACCGAAGCTACTTCCAACGAGAAATCTTGTTCTTCCCTATCTAAACTTTCTTCAATTGCACGACTCACGTCAATACAATCTTGCAACATCACCCCATTATCACCATCTAAGTTAACAATGATTTTAAAGGTATCTGTAATTGTAAAGTCAATTAAAAAAAGGTCTGGTTTACTTTCTAGACAATTTTCTAATACTGTATTTACCTTTTCTCTGAATGTCATAGTTGTATAAAAAGAGGGGACTTTCGTCCCCTCATTATCTAGATTTATTATTAAATAACAGCGCAAATATAAAAATTTTTTTTAATATTTTGATTACTCAATGATTTAAAATAGTACTTTATAAAAAACAACACTTGTAAAACGCACTAATAAAACGATTCAATAAATTAAATCTGTTCTTGAACTAATGTAATTATAGCATTCGCATCAAGTTCTCCTGATTGTCTCCAAACCATTTGACCTTCCTTATAGATCATAAGAGTAGGAAGCCCCTTTATGCGAAGTGCTTCAGCTAGCTCTTGATTTTTATCCACATCTATTTTTATCACTTTAGCTTTATCACCAAGTGCTGCAGCTACATCTCTTATTACTGGATGCATAGAAACGGAAGACTCGTTCCAATCAGTATAAAAATCAATTAACACAGGGATTTGTGCATTTATAAGTTCTCCAAATTTTGACATAAAACCAAAAATTTAATTAGTATAATCTGCTTAAAAAGAGACAAATATTTTACAAATGTAACATTTTTAACTAATTACACTACATTATTGCCTTTTTTTAGCTCTATTACGGTTATTTCAGGCATAATTCCAACCCTACCAGAGTAGGCATGAAAACCAAATCCTCGATTTACATACACATATCTTCCTTTGTTTTCATATAAACCTGCCCATTGTTTATACACATATTGTGCCAAACTCCATTTGAAATACCCCGGAATTTCAATTCCAAACTGCATTCCGTGTGTATGACCCGATAAAGTTAAGTGAAAATTCTTCTTGTGATGTTGTACTATATAGTCCCAATGACTTGGATCGTGGCTCATCAAAATTTTAAAATCGTTTTTATTTAATCCTTCAGAAGCTTTATCTATATCTCCTAATTTTTTAAAATTATGTCCCCAATTTTCAACGCCAACTAAAGCTATTTTTTGATCGTCTTTTTCAATAAAAGTATGTTCATTTAAAAGTAATTTGAAATCAATTTGACCATACAGGTTTTTAATAGCTTGAAAATTAGCTTCTTTTTCTTTTTCAGAAGGCCAAGTCACATATTCCCCATAATCATGATTTCCTAAAACAGAATATTTCCCGTACTTATGTTCTTTGATCCTATTAAACGTTGCTATCCAAGGAAGCATCTCTTTGGCATGCGTATTCACAATATCGCCAGTAAACAAGATCATATCTGAATTTTGTTGGTTTACCAAGTCTATCGCATAATTGATTTTTTCTGGATTATCAAAACTACCACTATGCACATCCGAAATTTGTGTGATTTTAAAACCGTCAAATTCTTCTGGCAAATCTGGGAAATAAATACGCTGTTTAATTACTTTAAAATTGTATTTCCCTTCAAAAATCCCATACAATAAAGACAAAAAAGGAATAGAAGCCAGCCCTAATCCCATTTGACTTACAAATTTTCTTCTTGAGGCAAAAAAAGGTTGTTCTTTCTTCTTTTTAGCAACATAATTTACAGAGCCTTTCCCAAGTCTAAAAAAATCTTCAGCCAACATAACTATTGCCAACACAACCTTAGGTAAATAAACAACCAAAGCAAATGCTAATACCAGCATTGTATACCTTGTTTGTCCAATGGAACGATCAAACTGGGAGATCGAATATATAAAGTAAAGTGCTAACAACAGTGAAATAGCTTGATACGAGACAAGTAGTTTCTTTCGTTCTAAAAGCGTTCGAAGGGCTTGGAAAGAAAACCACTCAATAGCACCCCAAATCAGGAAAAAAATTAATAAACCAGGAATCATTTATATAGTACGTTTTTCGGGAGCAAAATAACAACTTAATTATACAAAACAGACTTTAATTAATTAAAATTTAACGCTAAAAGAAAACTTTCGTTCGGTTTACTTATTTTTACAGATTAAAATTTTAGAACAAAATACTGATGTCTACTAAAAAACGACTTTTTCTTCTTGACGCCTATGCCTTAATTTTTAGAGGGTATTATGCTTTCATAAAAAATCCAAGAATTAACTCTAAAGGATTGGATACATCCGCTATTATGGGATTTATGAATTCCTTAATGGATGTGATTAAAAGAGAAAAACCGGATCATTTAGCTGTTGCTTTTGATAACGGAGGAAGTGATTTACGAAATGAGATTTTTCCAGAATACAAAGCCCATCGAGATGCTACCCCTGAAGCCATCAAAATTGCCGTTCCTTATATTCAAGAATTACTTCGTGCCATGCACATTCCTATTATCGAGGTAAAAGGATACGAAGCCGATGACTTAATAGGAACTATTGCTAAACAGGCCGAGAAACAAAATTACCAAGTATTTATGGTAACGCCCGATAAGGATTTTGCCCAATTAGTTTCAGAAAACATCTTTATGTACAAACCCGCCCGAATGGGTAACGGAATCGAAATTTGGGGAATTCCTGAAGTATTGGCAAAATTTGAAGTGGAACGCCCTGAACAAGTAATTGACTTCCTTGGCATGATGGGAGATACTGCCGATAATATCCCAGGTTTACCTGGAGTAGGCGAAGTAACTGCTAAAAAATTACTCAAGGAATTTGGTTCTATGGAAAACCTTTTAGCAAATACGGACAAGCTGAAAGGAAAAATGAAAGATAATATTGAAGCTAATAAAGACAAAGGAATTTTATCCAAAACTTTGGCAACTATCTTATTAGATTGTCCGGTTCAGTTTGACGAAACCGATTACGAATTATCTACTCCTGATGTGGATAAAACAGATGCTTTATTCAACGAGTTGGAGTTTCGCAGAATGGCAGAACAATTTGATGCCATTTTTAGAAAAGGAGAAACAGCTCCCGTAATAGACGAAGCCAAATTATACAAAAAACCTCAAGCGAAAACCGAAGAACAGTTTGACCTTTTTGGCAGTGCCATTGACGAAGGTTCAGAAGAAACGCGTAATCACTATTATAATTCATTAGAAAACACAACACATTCGTACCAAATCATTCAAGGTGATTTAGGAATTAAATTGTTATTGCAGAATCTACAAAACCAAACTTCGGTTTGTTTTGACACTGAAACAACAGGATTAAACGCTTTACACGCTGAGTTGGTTGGGATTTCATTTTCGTATGAAAAAGGGAAAGGATTTTATGTTCCGTTTCCTGAAAATCAATCAGAAGCTCAAATTTTAATCGAAAAATTAATTCCTTTTTTTGAAAATGAAAACATCCAAAAAATAGGTCAGAATTTAAAATACGATTTAAAAGTATTGTCGAATTATGGTATTACCGTAAAAGGAAATTTATTCGACACTATGATTGCGCATTATCTAATTAATCCTGATATGCGCCACAATATGGACGTTTTGTCAGAAACCTATTTAAAATATGCTCCTCAATCTATTGAAACACTAATTGGTAAAAAAGGAAAAAATCAGAAGTCAATGCGTGACGTTCCTCTCGAAGATATCAAAGAATACGCTGTTGAGGATGCCGATGTTACCCTACAACTTTCTGAACTATTCAATGCTGAATTAGAAAAAACCCACACCAAAAAACTATTTGAAGAAATTGAAATTCCTTTGGTTACTGTTTTGGCAAGTATGGAAAATGAAGGAATCAATCTGGACGTTCCTTTCTTGAAATCTCTATCCAAAGAATTGGGGGACGATATTACTCAATTAGAAAGTCGTATTTATGAAATTGCTGGAGAAAAATTCAATTTAGCTTCCCCAAAACAACTGGGCGATATTTTATTTGACAAACTAAAAATTGGTGGTGCCAAACAAAAGAAAACCAAAACAGGTCAATATGCTACTGGCGAAGAAATTTTAAGTTATTTAGCCAAAGATAACGAAATTGTGAGCGCTATTTTAGATTGGCGTTCGCTTGTTAAATTACAAAATACTTATGTAGAAGCTTTGCCGTTACAAGTGGATTCCAAAACGCATCGTGTTCACACTGATTATATGCAAACTGTTGCCGCCACAGGACGATTAAGCTCAAATAACCCCAATTTGCAAAACATTCCTATCCGAACCGAACGTGGAAGACAAATCAGAAAAGCTTTCGTTGCTCGTGACGAAAACTACACGTTACTCTCTGCCGATTATTCTCAAATTGAATTGCGCATCATTGCCGCTTTGAGCGGAGAAGAAAATATGATTAAAGCCTTTCAACATGGAGAAGACATTCATAAAAGCACCGCTGCCAAAGTATTCAATGTCCCTTTAGAGGAAGTCACCAAAGAACAACGTAGTCACGCTAAAACAGTCAATTTTGGAATTATTTACGGCGTATCAGCTTTTGGATTAAGCAATCAGACTTCGCTTTCGCGTGCCGAAAGTGCTGCACTAATTGAAGCGTATTATAATACCTATCCAAAACTTAAATCATACATTCAAGAACAGATTGAAAATGCAAGAGAAAAAGGGTTTGTGCAAACTATATTAGGCCGTCGTCGTTATCTTAAAGACATCAACTCAGCCAATGCAGTAGTGCGTGGTGCGGCAGAAAGAAATGCTGTAAACGCCCCAATTCAGGGAAGTGCCGCTGACATTATCAAAATCGCCATGATTAATATTCACAAGAAACTAATTTCAGAAAATTGGAAATCAAGAATGTTATTACAAGTACATGACGAATTGGTATTTGACGTTCACAACAGTGAATTAGAAAAAATTCAGCCGATGATTAAACACGAAATGGAACAGGCTGTTACATTAAGCGTTCCTTTAGAAGTGGAAATCGGGACAGGAAAAGATTGGCTAGAAGCACATTAATACAATAAAAAATCCATTCGTAATGAATGGATTTTTATTGTTATACTCTTGCTGTAGTTTCACGTTCTTTCAGTACCGTTTTAATGATTTTAGTTTCATAAGGCGGTTCTTCTTCTGAATCGTCTTCCAAACGTTTAATCAATAATTTTGCAGCCTCTTCTCCTACCTCAATTCCATGCTGACTTACCGTAGTTAAACTTGGAGATAATCTTCTTGAAGCTAAAATACCATCTGCGAAACCAATAATACAAAGATCTTCTGGAATTTTGTATCCTTTTTTCAATCCCATTCGCAAAGCGGCAACCGAATCATTTTCTTCTAAAGCGAAAATGCCATCTATTTTATTATTGGTAAAAACAGATTCCATTTTTTCTTTTAAATCTTCTTCAGAATCTGTTCTAATAATCAGGGAATTATTTACTGGGATATTGTTTTTTTCTAATGCTTTCAAATACCCCTCAAATCGCAATTTTCCTACACTCAAGTTATCTATCGAAGAGAGTAAAGCAATGTTTTTACAACCTAAATCAATTAAACGCTGGGTAGAATCTAAGGCTGAATCAAAATCATCCACCACCACTTTATCACAATCAATTCCTTCTGCAATTCGATCAAACATCACGATAGGTGTTCCGTCATTGATAATTTCCTTAAAATGGTCGTAATTATTTTGCTTTTGAGCTTCTTCAGAAACTGATAAAATAAATCCATCAATAGTTCCATTACTCAACATTTCGAGAGTATGTGCTTCTTTTTCAAGAGACTCATTGGAAATGCACATAATAACATTATACCCTTTTTCATCAGCCACTTTTTCAATTCCACTAAACACTTTGGCAAAAAACGAATTCAAAATATCAGGAATAATAACCCCTATAGTTTTCGTTTTTCTATTCTTAAGATTCAACCCAATAATATTCGGTTTGTAATTTTTAAGTTTGGCATATTCCTTTATCTTAATTTTCGTCTGTTCGCTAATTTCCGGGCTATCATTCAGCGCCTTAGAAACTGTAGAAACAGATACATTAAGTTCTTTGGCAATTTGTTTTAATGTTGCTTTAGCTTTCATACATGGAATTTAAAGCGCTAAAATAAGAAAAAAATTGGTTGAACAACTTGATTTAGCTAATGACTGCACGATTATTATTCGGAAAAGCATTGAAAAACCACGCTTTTTTGAAAAAATAAACCCAATTTTATCAAAAAAGAAGTTCAAAAAACACAAAAATAAAAACAAGCCCTAAAACAAATCCTTTAGCTGCTGATAATCAAGACTAAATAATATTTTAGGACAATTTGTATTTCAGAAAAATAATTGTACTTTTGCATCCCCTTTATTGGGGATGGAATGTTTAATTAAAAATAAAAATTGTGAACACATTAAGCTACAAGACAATTTC
>JACCDH010226050.1_pt1 | contig 13712 bp, 9 predicted proteins | sample 7442481 | NCBI WGS metagenome assembly JACCDH01 (sample SAMN15323433, study PRJNA562643) | freshwater metagenome | isolation source: river surface water | place: USA:Blue River Watershed | collected 2017-08-15
CAAATGACGCCACCGGTCGATGGTGAAGATTTGCAATTGAGCATCGACAGCAAGGTTCAGTTCTTTGCCTATCAAAAACTGCGTGAAGCAGTGTTGGAAAACAAAGCCAAAGCAGGCAGCGTGGTGGTGCTGGACGCGCAAACAGGCGAAATTTTGGCGTTGGCCAATTACCCCAGCTACTCGCCCGACAAGCGTGTGAACTTGAGTGGCGAGCAGTTGCGCAACCGCGCCTTGACCGACACCTTTGAGCCCGGTTCGACCATGAAGCCATTTGCCGTTGCGCTGGCGCTGGAAAAAGGCTTGGTCAAGCCGGAATCGCCCATTCAGACTGCGCCCGGTCGCATCACCATCACCGGGTCCACCATCACCGATGCGCATCCGCACGGCGTGCTCACGGTGAATGAGGTGATTCAAAAGTCCAGCAACGTGGGCACGGTCAAGATGGCCATGCAGTTGGAGCCACGCGAAATGTGGGAAATTTTTGCGCAAGTGGGATTTGGCCAAAAACCCCAATTGCCGTTCCCGGGTGTCGTCAGTGGGCGCCTGCGGCCCTACAAAACTTGGCGCCCGATTGAGCAAGCCACCATGAGCTATGGCTATGGTATTTCCAGCAGCTTGTTCCAGGTGGCCAGGGCTTACACCGTCTTCGCGCGCGATGGCGAAGTGGTCCCCGCCACCTTGATGAAAGCCGAAAACCAAGTGGCCGGTGTGCGCGTCATCAGTGTCGAAAATGCCAAAGCCATGCGCAAGATGTTGCAAATGGCGGCGGGCCCGGGCGGTACCGCACAAAAAGCCCAAACGATTGGTTATTCCGTTGGCGGTAAAACCGGCACCGCCCACAAGCAAGAAGGCAAAGGCTACGCCGGCAAAAAATACCGCGGCTTTTTTGTCGGCATGGCGCCCATTGAAGCGCCTCGCATTGTGGTGGCCGTGATGATCGACGAACCCACCAACGGACGCTATTACGGTGGGGATGTGGCGGCGCCGGTGTTCAGCCAAACCGTTCAACAAACCTTGCGTTTGATGGGGGTGCAACCCGACATGGCCGTCAAGCCACAGATCGTGGCGCACTCGGTTGAGGAGTCGTTTTGATGCAGCGGCTGCACAACGCCCCAGAAGCCGCCCGCTGGTTGCGCGAACGCGTGACGGGTGAGTTGCGCACCGACAGTCGCTTGGTGGGTGCCGGAGATGCCTTCATCGCATGGCCTGGCGCAGCAACCGATGGGCGTCAGTATTTGGCCCAAGCTTTGGCGCAAGGGGCCAGTGCCTGCTTGCTCGAAGACGAAGGCCACGCCCCTTGGTTGCAAGCTTTGCCTGAGGCCAGCAGCAACAGCGCTCGTTTGGCCGTCATGAAGGGGCTGAAGTCGCAGACCGGGTGGGTGGCCGATGCTTATTACGAACAACCCAGCCAAGCGCTGAGTGTCTTGGCCGTGACCGGAACCAACGGCAAAACTTCCACCGCATGGTGGCTGGCCCAAGCCTTGTCCTCGCCCGCACTGCAAGAGAACCGTGGCGCTGGTCGCGAGGGTTGTGGCTTGGTCGGCACGTTGGGCGTGGGCCAGTGGCCCCACGTGGTGTCCACCGGCATGACCACACCCGACCCTGTTTTGCTGCAGCGTCAATTCAGGCAATTTGTCGACCAAGGCTTGTCGTATTGCGCCATTGAAGCGTCTTCGATTGGTTTGTCCGAGCAGCGTTTAAACGGCACGCAAATTCGCGTGGCGATGTTCACCAATTTCACGCAAGACCACCTGGACTATCACGGGGACATGGCCCGTTATTGGGCGGCCAAAGAAATCTTGTTCAGCTGGCCAGGATTGCAAGCGGCGGTCATCAACATCGACGATCCGAAGGGCGCAGAGTTGGCGACGCGTTTGGCCGACTCGGGCTTGGAAATTTGGACTTGTTCGCGGCAAGGTCCTGCCCGGTTGCAAGCCAAAGCCCGGGCCAGTGCGGCCGGCTTGGTGTTTGATGTGACCGAAGGGGCCGAAGTGCAAACCCTTCACACCGGCTTGATGGGCGACTTCAACATTGACAATTTGTTGGCGGTGTTGGGCAGCTTGCGCGCATTGGGTTTTGATTTGGACCAATCGGCCGAGGCTTGTGCGCAGGTGACGGCAGTACCGGGCCGCATGCACCTGGTTTCGACGGATGCGCAAAACGATTCGTTGCCCTTGGTGGTGGTGGATTACGCGCACACCCCTGATGCCGTGACGCACGCCTTGACCGCATTGCGCCCACAGGCGGCAACGCGTGGCGGGCGTTTGTGGTGCGTGGTGGGCTGTGGCGGTGAGCGCGATGCCAGCAAGCGTCCGTTGATGGCCGCCGCCGCCGAACAAGCCGCTGACCGCTTGGTGCTGACCAGCGACAACCCTCGCTCTGAATCTCCCGAAGCCATCTTGGCCGAAATGGCGAGCGGCCTGAGTCGTCCCGATCTCGTCACGGTTCAAGTGGACCGCGCCGCAGCCATTGCCCAAGTTGTGGCATCTGCCGCTGCGCAAGACGTCGTTTTGCTGGCCGGCAAAGGGCATGAAACAGTGCAAGAAATCAGAGGCGCACGCGTGCCTTTTTCGGATGTGTTGCAAGCGCAGCATGCCTTGCAGCGCCGCGCGGCAGACACCACAAGAGTCGCCGCAGGGGGTGTCTTGTGACGGCACTGAACAGCAAAATGAATCTGCAATTGGCAACGGCCTTGGCGTGGTTGAGCCAAGGGCGTGGGGTGCAAGTGGCGTCCGTTGTTGTGGACCGTGTGCACACCGACAGCCGCAGCCTGCAAGCGGGAGACCTGTTTGTGGCGTTGCGTGGTGAACGCTTTGATGGCAATCAATTTATTGCACAGGCCAAGACCCAAGGCGCGGTAGCGGTGGTGTGCGAGCCTTCGGGTGAAGCGGCTGCGCTGGCTCATGGCTTGCCCGCCTTGGTGGTGCCCGATGCACGCCTCGCTTTGGGCGAGTTGGCAGCGGGGTGGCGCGCACAATTTGATTTGCCTGTGATTGCTGTGACGGGCAGCAACGGCAAGACCACGGTGACGCAAATGATCGCATCGATTTTGCGTGCCCATGCCGGTGAAGGGGCCCTGTCCACCCAAGGCAATTTGAACAATGACATCGGGGTGCCCTTGACGCTGTTCAATTTGCGCGCCCACCACCGCATCGCCGCCCTGGAGTTGGGCATGAACCATCCCGGCGAGATCGCTTACTTGGCCAAACTCGTGCGCCCAACGGTCGCGGTGGTCAACAACGCCCAACGTGAGCACCAAGAATTCATGGGCACCGTCGAAGCGGTGGCCTACGAAAACGGCGCTGTCTTGCAGGCCTTGGCTGCGCAAGGCGTAGCGGTTTTTCCAGCCGATGAAGCGTTCACATCGGTGTGGAAAAAATTGGCCGAACCTCGGGCGCAGCGCACCTTTGCCTTGTCGCCTGTTCAGGCAACAGCGAACCCCCAAGTGGCAACGCAAGCGGGCGCAAATACCCCAGCCGATGTTCAAGCCACTTCGGTGAATTGGCAGTCTGGCGCATGGCAAGTGACCCTGAAAACGTCAGAAGGCACGGCGCCGGTTCGCCTGCACATTGCAGGGCGCCACAACGTGAAAAACGCTTTGGCTGCCAGTGCATGCGCTTTGGCCGCGGGGGTTTCTTTGGCCGCAGTGGTGCAGGGCTTACAAGCATTTGAGCCCGTGAAGGGCCGCTCGCGTGCGGCAGTTTTGCGCATGCCGCATGGCGACATCAGCTTGGTCGACGACACCTACAACGCGAATCCAGACTCGGTGCGTGCGGCGATTGCCGTTTTGGCCGAGCTGCCTGCGCCCCGTTTGTTGGTCTTGGGCGATATGGGCGAAGTGGGCAACCAAGGCCCCGAGTTTCATGCCGAGGTGGGAGCTTACGCCGCTGAATGTGGCATTGAAGCGCTCTACACCTTGGGCGAGTTGTCGGTGCATGCGGCGAAGGCCTTTGGCCCTGCCCGACATTTTGCAGACATGGGCGAGCTCTTGCATGCGGTCACGCTGCAGCTGCCTGATTTTCAGAGTGTGGTGGTCAAAGGCTCGCGCTTCATGAAGATGGAGCGTGTGGTCGATGCCTTGATGTCACACCCCACAGCCGCGAAACCAATGGCCAATAACGATCACAAAGGGGCTGTGCATGTTGCTTAGTTTGGCGCAATGGCTGCAAAGTTTGTCACCCGAATGGGGCTTTTTGCGCGTTTTCCAATACATCACTTTCCGTGCGGTGATGGCCGCCATGACCGCTTTGTTGATCGGTTTGGCTGCTGGTCCCTTTGTCATTCGCCGCTTGACCGCACTCAAGATTGGTCAGCCCATCCGCGGTTACGGCATGGAGTCTCATTTGACAAAGAGCGGCACACCCACCATGGGCGGTGTGCTGATTTTGTTGTCGATTGCCATTTCAACTTTGCTGTGGTTTGACTTGTCAAACCGCTTTGTCTGGATTGTGTTGGTGGTGACCTTGGGTTTTGGTGCCATTGGCTGGGTGGACGATTGGCGCAAAGTGGTCAACAAAGACCCCGAAGGTATGCCATCGCGCGAAAAGTACTTTTGGCAGTCGGTGATCGGTTTGTTGGCCGCACTTTATTTGGTGTTCAGCATTTCTGAGGTGTCCAACCTTCGGGTGCTGGATCTGTTTGGCAAATGGGTCATGTCGGGTTTTGATGTCAACCTGCCGCCCAAAGCCGGTTTGCAAGTGCCGTTTTTCAAAGAGATCAACTACCCCTTGGGGGTGTTGGGCTTTGTGCTGCTGACTTATTTGGTCATTGTGGGGTCCAGCAATGCGGTCAATCTGACCGATGGGCTGGACGGTCTGGCCATCATGCCGGTGGTCATGGTCGGCTCGGCATTGGGTGTTTTTGCCTATGTCACCGGCAGCTCGGTTTATTCCAAATACTTGTTCTTCCCGCACATCCCGGGATCGGGTGAGTTGTTGATCTTCTGTGCCGCCATGGCCGGCGCAGGCTTGGCATTCTTGTGGTTCAACACCCATCCCGCTCAGGTCTTTATGGGCGATGTGGGGGCGTTGGCATTGGGCGCGGCGCTGGGCACCATCGCGGTCATCGTCCGGCAAGAAATTGTGCTGGCCATCATGGGCGGTATTTTTGTCGTGGAAGCCCTTTCGGTGATGGCGCAGGTCACGTACTTCAAATACACCAAGAAGAAATATGGTGAAGGTCGACGCATTTTGAAGATGGCCCCTTTGCATCACCACTTTGAGAAAAGCGGTTGGAAAGAAACCCAAGTGGTGGTTCGCTTCTGGATCATCACCATGTTGTTGTGTCTGGTGGGCTTGTCCACCTTGAAGCTGAGGTAAACATGCAGCTCCAAGGCCAACACGTGCTGATTCTCGGTTTGGGTGCTTCGGGCCTGGCGATGGCCCGTTGGTGCACGCATGCCGGCGCAGACGTGACGGTGGCCGACACCCGCGAAGCACCTCCCCAATTGGCGGTGTTGCAACAAGAGTGTCCCGCTGCGAAATTTGTAGCGGGCCCCTTCCAGGCCGGTTTGGTCGAAGGCACTTCGGTGTGCGCGGTGTTTCGCAGTCCCGGTCTGTCTCCCGAGGTCGTGGCGCCCGTGGTGGAGGCCGCAACGGCCATGGGTTTGTGGCAAGGCGGCGAGCTGAGTTTGTTTGCCGCGGGCTTGGCTGAACTGAAGTCAAACTTTGGATATGCGCCACAAATTTTGGCCATCACCGGCACCAATGGCAAAACCACCGTCACCTCGCTCACCGGTCAGTTGGTCGCCAGAGCCGGCAAGAGCGTGAAGGTGGCCGGCAACATTGGACCCACCCTGCTCGACACTTTGAGCGAGGCCATCACCGAGGCGACTGCCGAGGCTCAGCAAGCGGCGCAAGCCCAGCAGGACAGCGAAGCGGCTGAAAGCACGTCAGCCGAGCCAGTCCATGCACAAGCCCAAGCCGCTGAAAATGCAAAAACTGTGAATGCAGAAACTGTGAATGCAGTTGCTGTAAATACCGAAGTTGTAGATGCTGAACATACTGACGAAACGCACCTGACAAACGAGGCGGACGCATCGGCAATGCCTGTGGTGCCTGCCGCTGCGCCGGTGAGCGTGCACCCCATGGCGCAGGCTTTGCCTCAAGTGTGGGTGTTGGAACTGTCCAGTTTCCAGTTGGACAGCAGCACCGACTTTGAGCCCACCGCCGCGACTGTTTTGAACCTCTCGCAAGACCATTTGGATTGGCATGGTTCGATGGCCGCTTATGCCGCAGCCAAGGCCAAAATATTTGGCCAAAAAGCCTTGATGGTGCTGAACCGTGAAGACCCGCTGGTGATGGCCATGCGCCCTGCGCCAGTGCGGGTGAAATTGCAAAAACCGGTGGAACGTGCCGCTGTGACTTTCGGCGCAGACATGCCTGCCCAGCCGGGCGATTTTGGCATTGAAGTCACGAATGGCATGACTTGGCTGGTGCGCGCCCTCGAGGCGGATGAGACCCGTCGGCGTCGCAAAGACGAAGTGGAAGAGTTGCACATTCAAAGACTCATTCCGGCGGATGCCTTGCGCATTCGGGGACTCCACAACGCAGTGAATGCCCTGGCCGCTTTGGCCTTGGCCAGCAGCGCAGGCTGCGCCTTGGGCCCCATGCTTTATGGTTTGCGCGAGTACCGCGGCGAACCCCACCGCGTCGAGTCGGTGGCCATCGTCAATGAGGTGGAGTACTTTGACGACAGCAAAGGCACCAATGTTGGGGCCACCGTGGCGGCCTTGCAGGGCTTGGGTGCAGAGCGGCGCCTGGTGGTCATATTGGGCGGCGATGGCAAAGGCCAAGACTTTGCACCTTTGGCGGCGCCAGTGGCGCGGTATGTCCGTGCGGTTGTGTTGATTGGTCGCGATGGACCGCTGATCCGCGAGGCCTTGCAAGAAACCCAAGTGCCTTTGCACGAGGCCGCAGACATGGACCAAGCGGTGCGCACAGCGGCCGAATTGGCGCGCAGCGGCGATGCGGTGTTGATGTCCCCAGCTTGCGCGAGTTTGGACATGTTTGACCATTACGGTCACCGCGCCGAAGTCTTTTGCCGCGCGGTTGCCGGCTTGGCTGAAGAAGCCGGCGCATCGATGGGAGGTGCACTGTGAGTGAAGCCTTGACTCTGTCACAGCGCATGCAAGCCAGCATGGCGCGATGGACCGGCTTTTTCACAGGCCGCGTCAGTGGCGAGGCCGCCGGTGTGCAGAGTTTGCCCGTCAATTTGGGGGGCTACGACTATGCGCGTGCCAACGCGGGCGCCCCAACGCGCTTGCAAAGTGTGGACCAAGCATTGGTGTGGGTGGTGGTGGCATTGCTCATGTGGGGCATGGTGATGGTGTACTCGGCCTCGATTGCGATGCCAGACAACCCCCGGTTTTCGCGCTATTCGCACACCCATTTCTTGACGCGCCATGTGATCTCTATGGTCGTGGGCAGTGTCATGGCCTTGTTGGTGTTCCAGGTGCGAACCGAAACCTGGGAAAAAATTGCACGGCCCTTGTTCGTGGTGTCGCTGATTTTGTTGGCCTTGGTCTTGATCCCGTTCATTGGCAAAGGTGTGAACGGCGCGCGCCGCTGGATTTCTTTTGGCATCTTTAATTTCCAGCCTTCTGAGTTGGCGAAATTTGCCACCATCATTTATGCCGCCGACTACATGGTGCGTAAGATGGATGTGAAAGAACGCTTCTTCCGTGCTGTGTTGCCGATGGGGGCGGCGGTGGCATTGGCAGGCGTATTTTTGCTGGCCGAGCCCGACATGGGCGCCTTCATGGTGATCGCCATCATCGCCATGGGCATCTTGTTCTTGGGCGGCGTGAATGCCCGCATGTTCTTTTTGATTTTTGCGGTGTTGGTGGGGGCTTTCGTGATGATGATCGCCGCCTCACCGTGGCGAAGAGAGCGCATCTTTGCTTACCTAGACCCCTTCAGCGCCGAGCATGCTTTGGGCAAGGGCTACCAACTTTCGCACTCTTTGATTGCGATTGGCCGAGGTGAAATTTGGGGCGTGGGATTGGGCGGCAGCGTCGAAAAACTGCACTGGTTGCCAGAAGCCCACACCGACTTTTTATTGGCGGTCATTGGCGAAGAATTTGGCTTGGTCGGGGTCTCCATCGTGATCTTGATGTTCTTGTGGTTGAGCCGCCGCATCATGGTCATTGGTCGTCAAGCGATTGCTTTGGACAAAGTGTTTGCCGGATTGGTGGCCCAGGGCGTGGGCATCTGGATCGGCTTCCAGGCCTTCATCAATATGGGGGTGAATTTGGGGGCCTTGCCGACCAAAGGCTTGACCTTGCCCTTGATGAGTTACGGCGGTTCGGCGGTCATGATGAATTTGATCGCCATTGCAGTGGTGCTGCGCATTGACGCCGAAAACAAACAGATGATGCGGGGAGGGCGGTCATGAGCGCCAAATGCGCCTTGGTCATGGCGGGCGGTACGGGCGGGCATATTTTCCCGGGCCTGGCCGTGGCCGAAGCGCTGCGAGATGCCGGCTGGCGCGTCCACTGGCTGGGTGCCCCTGACAGCATGGAAAGCCAATGGATTCCGCCACGTGGGTTCGCATTTGAGAGCGTTGAATTTGGCGGTGTGCGAGGCAAGGGCCTCGTCACCTTGGCGCTGTTGCCTCTCAAGTTGTTGCGTGCCTTCTGGCAAAGCTTGCAAGTGGTTCGCCGGGTTCGCCCCGATGTGGTCTTGGGCCTCGGCGGCTACATCACTTTTCCAGGCGGCATGATGGCCAGTTTGTACGGCAAGCCCTTGGTGTTGCACGAGCAAAATTCGGTGGCAGGCTTGGCCAATAAAGTGTTGGCCCAAATCGCTGATCGCATCTTCACCGCATTTCCGCAGGTCATGAAAAATGGCCATTGGGTGGGCAATCCTTTGCGCCGCGCCTTTACCGAGCAGCCCGCTCCGGCCGAACGCTTTGCGGATCGAACTGGACCTCTGCGCATTTTGGTGGTGGGCGGCAGCTTGGGAGCCAAGGCCTTGAACGACATCGTGCCGCAAGCCTTGGCCTTGTTGCCTGCCGAGACCCGGCCTGTCGTGATTCACCAAAGTGGCGCCAAACAAATTGAGGCCTTGCGCGCCAATTACGAGGCCGCTGGCGTGCAGGCTGAACTCACGCCCTTCATTGACGACACTGCGACGGCGTTTGCACAAGCCGACTTGGTGATTTGCCGCGCCGGGGCCAGCACCGTGACCGAGTTGGCCGCGATTGGCGTGGCGGCCATTTTTGTGCCTTTCCCCTTTGCGGTGGACGACCACCAAACCACCAATGCCCAATTTTTGGTGTCACAAGGGGGCGGTTGGTTGATGCCCCAAGCCGAATTGACAGCGCAGTCGTTGGCCGAGCAACTGGCCGGAATGAACCGCGAAGCCTTGTTGCTTTGCGCAGAAAAAGCCCATGCACAGAAAAAAACAAATGCAACGCGGGAGGTTGTGATGGCTTGTGAGGAGTTGGCAGCATGAAGCACGCCATTCGAAAAATTCACTTCATCGGCATCGGCGGATCCGGCATGAGTGGCATTGCCGAAGTGTTGCTCAACCTTGGTTACCAGATTTCGGGTTCTGACTTGTCGGACAGTGCCACCTTGCACCGTTTGTCGGCCTTGGGCATCGCGACCCATGTCGGTCATTCAGCGGCAAATGTGAAAGACGCCGATGCGGTGGTCACCTCCACAGCCGTGAAATCGGACAACCCTGAAGTGTTGGCAGCGCGTGAGCGCCACATCCCGATCGTGCCGCGCGCGGTCATGTTGGCAGAGTTGATGCGCATGAAACAAGGCGTGGCCATTGCCGGCACGCACGGGAAAACCACCACCACCAGTTTGGTGGCCAGTGTTTTGGCCGAGGCGGGTTTGGACCCCACCTTTGTGATTGGCGGGCGCTTGAACAGTGCCGGTGCCAACGCCAAGTTGGGCACCGGCGAATACATCGTGGTCGAGGCCGATGAGTCCGATGCCTCCTTCTTGAACCTGTTGCCGGTGATGGCGGTGGTGACCAACATCGATGCCGATCACATGGAAACCTATGGGCACGATCTGGCAAGACTGAAGGCCGCGTTCGTCGAGTTTTTGCACCGCATGCCTTTCTATGGCACCGCCGTGGTGTGCTCGGATGACCCCGGCGTGTTGTCGATCGTGCAAGACATTGCCCGTCCTGTGACCACCTATGGGCTGAATGAAGGTGCACAGGTGCGTGCGGTGAATGTGCGCGCAGAACAAGGCCAGATGCATTTCACGGTGGAACGGCGCAACGGCGTGACCTTGCCCGATCTGCCCTTGGTTTTGAACTTGCCAGGCAACCACAACGTGCTGAATGCGTTGGCGGCTGTGGCGGTGGCCGTGGAGTTGGGGGTCGACGACGCTGCGGTGCAACGTGCGCTGGCCGGTTTCAAAGGCGTGGGTCGCCGCTTTCAGCGCTATGGCGATGTGGCACTGCCTCACAAAGCGGGCAGCTTCACAGTGATTGACGACTACGGCCATCACCCGGTCGAGATGGCGGCCACCTTGGCGGCAGCCCGTGGCGCATTTCCGGGTCGTCGTTTGGTGTTGGCCTTCCAACCCCACCGTTACAGCCGCACCCGCGATTGCTTCGAAGACTTTGTGAAGGTCATTGGCACAGGCTGCGACAGCGTGTTGTTGTCTGAGGTGTACGCCGCTGGCGAGGCACCGATTGTGGCGGCCGATGGTCGCTCGTTGGCGCGGGCGCTGCGCGTGGCCGGCAAAGTCGAGCCGGTCTTTGTCGATGCCATTTCGGACATGCCCCAAGCGGTGCTGAACAATGCACAAGATGGCGATGTGGTGATTTGCATGGGCGCAGGCTCGATTGGCGCTGTGCCCGCCAAAGTGCTTGAGTTGGGAGGTGCGGCATGAACACCCGCAATTTGGGCAAGGTGGCGGTGCTGATGGGCGGCCGTTCTGCCGAGCGAGAAGTGTCCTTGATGTCAGGCCAAGGCGTCTTGCTGGCCTTGCGTGCCAGCGGCGTTGACGCGCACGCATTTGATCCCGCCGAGCGCGATTTGGGGGCCTTGAAGCAAGAACAATTTGACCGTTGCTTCATTGCCTTGCATGGCCGATACGGCGAGGACGGCACTGTGCAAGGCGCGCTCGAGTTGTTGGGCATTCCCTACACGGGTTCGGGCGTCATGGCCTCCAGCATTGCAATGGACAAAACCATGACCAAGCGCGTCTGGTTGGCTGAGGGCTTGCCCACACCCGCCTATGTGTTGGTCAAGCGTGAGCAATTGGGCCAAGTGTCTCTAGAGCAGTTGATCCACACCTTGGGCTTGCCCATGATCGTCAAACCGGCACGAGAAGGTTCGTCGATTGGCGTGACCAAGGTCGTCACAGCGCAAGAATTGCCTGCCGCACTGGAAGCCGCTGGCGTGTGCGATGCCGATATTTTGTGCGAGCAGTGCATCGTGGGTGACGAAGTGACCTGCCCTGTTTTGGGCGAGGGCGAGCAGACCCATGCTTTGCCGGTCATCCGCATCGTGGCGCCGGCTGGCAACTACGACTACCAAAACAAATACTTCACCGACGACACCCAATACTTGGTGCCGAGCGGCTTGCCTCTCGCTGAAGAAAAAGCCATTGAAGCCTTGGTGGTGAAGGCGTATCAATTGTTGGGCTGCAGAGGTTGGGGACGGCTTGACGTGATGATCGACGCGAAAACCCGTCAGCCCTATTTGTTGGAAATCAACACATCGCCCGGCATGACGGGCCATTCTTTGGTGCCCATGTCAGCCAAGGCGGCGGGCATCAGCTACGAAGCTTTGTGTCAAAAGCTGTTGGCCTCGGCCAGCCTGGACCATGTGCAGGAGGCGCGCGCGTGAACAAAAGCATGCCACTGCCAATAGACATCCGTCTCATGAACTTCGCGGCCACGGCGTTGGTCGTGGTGTCTGTGAGCTTGATGTTGGCAGGGGGCATCGGCTGGCTGTTGCAACACCCGGTGTTCACCATCCAGTCGATCACGGTGCAAGGCGAGGTGACGCGCAACAACGCGGTGACCTTGCGCGCCAATGTGATGCCGCAGCTGAGTGGCAACTTTTTCACGCTGGATTTGAAGCGCGCGCGCGATGCCTTTGAGGCTGTTCCCTGGGTCAGAGGGGCGGTGGTGCACCGCGACTTTCCGAACAAACTGAAAGCGGTCTTGTTAGAGCACGAGCCGCTTGCCCTGTGGGGCGATGAGGGTTCGAGCAAGATGGTCAACCAGCAGAGCCAAGTGTTTGAGGCCAATATTGAAGAGGTGGACGTGGATGCCCTGCCGCGCCTCAAAGGACCCGACAACCAGTCTGCCTTGGTGGTGCGCATGTTCCGCGAACTGGTGCCCATTTTTGGCGCGGTGGACCTGCGCATCGACCAGCTTGAATTAACGCCCCGTGGCAGTTGGCGTGTGCTCACCGACAGTGGCGCGCAATTGGAATTGGGCCGGGGCAACGAAGTCGAAGTGGCAGCCCATGTGAAGATTTTTTTCAGAACGTTGTCGCAAATCGCAGCCCGCTATGGCCGCACGCCCAGCGCGTTGGCCGGTGCCGATTTGCGCCACAAAGATGGTTATGCCGTGCGCTTGCGGGGCGTGACCACGCTGGAAGCCGATGGCAAGAAGAGTCCTTGATCAATCAAGACGGAAGAATGAAACGGAAACGGTGATTCAAATGGCAAAAGAGTACAAAGATCTGGTGATTGGATTGGACATTGGCACCTCCAAAGTCATGGCGGTGGTGGCCGAGGTCATGCCCGATGGTGAGTTGAAGATTGCGGGTCTGGGCATCGCGCCAGGGAACGGGCTCAAGCGCGGCGTGGTGGTCAACATCGATGCCACGGTGCAAAGCATTCAGCAAGCGCTGAAAGAAGCCGAGCTGATGGCCGACTGCAAGATCACCCGGGTCAATGTGGGCATCACCGGCAGCCACATTCGCGGCATCAACTCCAGTGGCATGGTGGCCATCAAGGACAAAGAAGTCACCCAAGCCGATGTGGCGCGCGTGATGGAAACCGCCCGCGCGATCAACATCTCGACCGATCAGCGTTTGTTGTTGGTGGCACCGCAAGAGTTTGTCATTGACGGGCAAGAAGTCAAAGAACCGATTGGCATGAGCGGCATGCGGCTTGAGGCCAAAGTGCACATCGTGACGGGCGCTCAGAGTGCGGCCGAAAACATCATCAAGTGCGTGCGCCGCTGTGGCTTAGAAGTTGACCAACTCTTGCTCAACCCTCAGTCCTCCAGCTTGGCGGTCTTGTCGGAAGACGAGCGTGAGTTGGGTGCGGTGTGTGTGGACATTGGCGCAGGCACTACCGATGTGGCGATTTTTGCGAATGGCTCGATTCGCCACACCGCCGTGATCCCGATCGCCGGAGACTTGATCACCAGCGACATTGCGATGGCTTTGCGCACCCCCACCAAAGACGCAGAAGACATCAAGGTTGAAAGCGGATTCGCCAAGCAATTGTTGGCCGATCCCGATGCCCAAGTTGAAGTGCCCGGTCTGGGTGACCGCGGCCCGCGCATGCTGAGCCGCCAGGCCTTGGCCGGCGTGATTGAGCCGCGCATCGAAGAAATTTTTTCCTTGGTGCACCAAGTCATCCGCGAGTCGGGTTACGAAGAAGTGCTGTCCTCGGGCATTGTCTTGACAGGCGGCAGCGCCGTCATGCCCGGCATGGTCGAGCTGGGCGAAGACATCTTCTTGAAGCCGGTGCGCCGCGGCCTGCCCAAATACGC
>JACCDH011556377.1_pt1 | contig 13707 bp, 12 predicted proteins | sample 7442481 | NCBI WGS metagenome assembly JACCDH01 (sample SAMN15323433, study PRJNA562643) | freshwater metagenome | isolation source: river surface water | place: USA:Blue River Watershed | collected 2017-08-15
AAGGCACTTGAATCTGCAGACGATCCGTGGGCGTCATGAGCCCCTGCCACGCGACTGGGAGGAGCAAAAAAAGATGCTTGCCTTTGTGTGATTTGGCTCAGCTTGATTTGACTGCAAACGGCCAGAAGGTGACATTGGTGTTTCTACCTCTGCAGCTGGGTCAGGCTGGTTACAGTCTCCGAATCGGCTCAAGTGTCCGGCAGCAGCCGACCCGATTGCAGTCTTCCAGAGCTCTCCAAATCGGTCGCTTTTTTGATACGTAGGCATACAAACTGAGCCTCTCCGAAGCGGACGTTGGTGGTGAACCAACTATGGCAGACCAAGACCAATTTATCGGCTATCTTTTAAGACGCTTAAGCATCCAGCACCAATGAATCAGAGCGACAACCCGACACGCAGATCATCATTGACCTGCTGGTTGCCCGTTCTTCCTGGGAAAGGATACTGTCTCGATGATCTACCTCGCCAGCCAAAACCTTGGTTTCACAAGCACCACAGATGCCCTCCTTACAACTGTAGCTTGGAATGATGCCTGCATCAATCATGGCATCGAGAATGGTCGAACCAGCCGGCACTTGTATGGTTCTTGCACTGCGACGCAACTCTACGGTACAGCCAGCTGCATTGATGGGAGGTGCGCCATTTTGTTCCAAGGCGGCGAACCGTTCCAAATGCACGTGGGCGTATCCCAGGCTACTACAAGCCTGATGGAAAGCATCCAGCATGGGGCCAGGACCGCAACCATAAAAATGAGTCTCATCCGGATACCCCGTTAGAAGCATTCGCAGGTCTGGTGGGGCACCCACTTCGTCATCGAAGTGATACCGGAGCCTGATCTGTCCTGACGGCATTGATTCCAAATCATGCAGGAACGCGGCTTCCCGGCGTGATCGTGCGCAATAGAGCACGTCTGCGGATAGACCCAATGAAATCAATCGGTCAAGCATGCACAGCATGGGGGTGATGCCGATGCCACCGGCCAGCAGAACTGAATGCTGAGCATTTTCTTCAAGAGGAAAATTGTTGCGTGGTATCGAGATATCCAAGACATCGCCCACGCGAAGCTGCTCATGCACATATTTCGATCCTCCACGGCTTCGGCGATCCTTGAGTACCCCCAACACGTAGCGTTGTGAGTTTGTGGTCGGATTAATCAGCGAGTAGCTTCGCACCAAGCCGTTGCCCAAATGTAGATCGATGTGCGAGCCAGCAGAATGTGGTGGGAAGACCGTGTCTGGTGTAGCTGGCCGAAGCTCGACACTTACGATGCCCGGAGCTTCATATCTCAAGTTGTAGACGAGCGCTGAAAGTATAGTAGTTGGCATGGTAAAGGTGAAAACAGGAACCATGGGGAACATGCCCCCAAGTGCTACATGATGTGCAATCCACCGTCCACCATCAGCGTGGTGCCGGTGATAAAAGAGGCTTCGCTGGATGAAAGCCACAAGATTGGCCAAGCGATTTCTTGAGGATCTGCCCATCGGCCCACCAACGAGGTGTCCTTGCGCTCGGTCCGGAGTTGTTCAAGGTCCTTGCCCGCACCCTGGGCACGAACGATATGAAAGTCCGTTAGCGTCGATCCTGGACAGACCGCATTGGCCCGCACACCGTGAACCGACTCCTCGAAAGCCAAAGTCCGGGTATAGGCCAACTGCGCCGCTTTTGTAGCATCGTATAGCGCCATGCCACGACGGCCAGTGACGGCATAGCAGGATGAGACGTTGACGATACTGCCAGTACCGGACCGACGTAATGCTGGCAAAGCGGCCGCGCAGTAGTTGGACATACCCACCAGGTTCACGTCAACAATCGCTTTCCATTCCGCTGGAGTAGCGTTGGCAGCACCGCTGTAGTTGCGCATTGCGGCGTTGTTCACCAGGACGTCCACCCCCCCAAACTGCGAGATACATTGCTGCACTACCGTATGCGCGACTGCTTCGTCGGCTACGTCCGCGGTCGCGCAGGCTACCCGTGCCTCACGCCAGAACGTCAGGATCGCTGAATGAGTTCGAGCTAGTGCTTGCTCATCAGCATCCACTAGAAGTACGGCGGCGCCTTCGCGGCAAAACAGCTTAGCCGTTGCCGCGCCAATGCCGGCACCAGCGCCTGTGATAAGTGCGGTCTTGCCGCTCAGTCTGGGACCGCTCATGTCGGTTAACTCCATTTTGACGGCCTGCCAGACGCCTGAAGTGAACTGGTACTGGCAGACTTGGCAAAAAATACAGTGAGTACAACTGGCACGGTGAGCTTCTTGTGGAGCTTCATGTGGGTTTCAAATTTTTGCACGGAGGAAGTCAATTTTTTCAAAGGCTAAAGACCGGTTTCAGAGTACTGTTAGCGAGATGCTCGCGGGCCCATTCAACCGCGCTTTGTTCCTTCGGAAGCAGAACACCAGCTGGACGCACGCGCTGCTGACTTGCGTCCAGCGCAGGGGGCTCCAGTCCCTCTTCTAGGTTTATTGCCGCCTCATGCAACATGCGACGAGCCATTACGATTGCTTTGTCTGTTGGTAGCAGATTCTCGGCAGCGTGATCCTGGATAGTGCCCATGCTTTCTTGCAACGAATAGTCCTGCGCAGAGAATCCAAAGATCCCGCTGTAAGCACGTTTTTCTTTTTGTGCCAGCCGGTCCATGCCATAGTCGTTGTCGCGGTTCTGTTTCGGGATGAAGCTGCCCGGTGCCTCGTATTCGACATGAATACCCTTGCCTTCTTCCATCGCCTGGCGCTCTTCCGCGGTGAGCGGCTGTCCAGGCTGCCAATTGATGCTCCAGGCCCAGCAACTGTGGTCATCAATCGGCACCCACACGTGACCGCCGAGGGCGTGCTCGCCGAACGGTGCGATGAGGGTGAACCAAGGGAATAGCCACTGCGTAATGCGCCAGTAGTACGAGTCGGGTTCGCCGTTGCGGCGGCCGAACAGGCTCAGACCGAAAGGTGTCTTCTCGATCTCGAAAACAACGTTACCGTCGGCCTTGATGTATTCGAGTGCTTTCACACCCCGATGCATAGGATCGGTGTCTACTTCGAAACTATGCACATAGGACACGTGCGCGGTGTCAATACCGCCTTCCATGGCCTGCAGCCAGCTGCTGTACTGTAGACGCTTGGACACGAACACATGCTCAGGTGGCAGCGTACACCACTCCAGCTCGGGCGGCGCGGGCTGCTGGTCGGCCGGGCCCATGTAGGCCCATACGATACCGCCACGTTCAACGCAGGGGTAGCCCTTGATGTGCATGCGTGCGCAGGCCTGAGGCGAGGAAGGCACGTCCACACAATGTCCCATCCCGTCGAATTTCACTCCATGGTAAGCACAGCGGATGCCGTTTTCTTCATTGCGGCCGAAATAGAGCGACACCCCGCGGTGAGAGCAGAACTCGCCGATGAGACAGGCCTGGCCGTCGGTGTTTCGAAAAGCCAGAAGCTTTTCTCCGAGCAATTGCACACGTACCTGCGGCCCGTCGGCCTCTGGGATTTCGCTTGATGCCAGCGCGGGCACCCAGTAGCGGCGCATCAGATTGCCCATGCGTGTGCCGGGACCAACGCGGGTCAGCGTTTCAGACATTTCCTTGTTCATCGGCCTATCTCCATATGTCCATAGTATGATACATAAGTCCATTTTACGGACATATTTTTAGAAGTCAACTTTTTTTGATTTTTTCGTCCACATGGTGGACGTGTACGGAGTAATATCAAAAGATTAAACGTTGTATATAGCTATGAGCCAAACTGAGAAACTGGGAGACAGCGTCCGCGCGGTGGATCGTGCACTTGAAATCCTGATGGCGTTCACCGCAACTGACCATCAACTAACGGCAAGCGAACTGCTCAAACGCGTAGCCCTCAGTCGTCCCACTCTTTACAGACTTCTACGCACCTTGGAACAGAGCGGCTTCATCGTCTCTTCTGGCGATCCTCAGAAATTCGAGTTGGGCCCCTCAGTAGCGCACCTGTCCCATGTCTGGAGTTCAAGCTTGGACATTGCGACCCTGGCTCAGCCGATGATGAGCCGCCTGTGGGACCAAACAGGAGAGACAGTAGCCCTGCTCGTGCATCAAGGTAACAGTCGGATCTGCGTGGCTGAGTTGCCCAGTGCACAGCCTCTGAGCTTCAAGCGCGGAGTAGGCTACCGAGAAGATGTCACACTTGGCGCCAGCGGCCGCGCCATCCTGGCCCATGTGCCCTCGCCAGAAGCCTACCTAAACAAGGACGGTATACAAACCGTCGATGTACCAGCCTATCTTGATGGCTTGCAGCGCATCCGCGAACAAGGCTACGCGATCAGCCGGGATGAGCTGATCCAAGGTGCGGTGGCCGTCGCCGTGCCGTATTTCCTCGGCAACGACAAGGTCATGGGCTCTCTAGCCGTTTTTGGCCCAAGCGTGCGCGTGGACCAAGCGTGTGTTAACGTGTTCATCGCTCTGCTTAAAGAAGAAGCAAAGAAGCTCTCACAAGCTCTAGGACAGCGCTGACGCCAGCGCCGGCCCTTCCACACTTACACGCCGAGGTACTGCTCGAGCAAGTGAGGCTGGGATACGAGCTCGGTGGAAGAGCCCTCGAACACCGCCGCACCCTTAACCAAGATGACGTTCTTGTCGGTGATCTGGGTCACGAGTTTCCAATTCTTGTCCACGATGATGCTGCTGATGCCGCTATCGCGGATCAGCGCACAGATGCGCCAGATCTCACGTGCGATCAGCGGCGCCAAGCCCTCGGTCGCCTCGTCGAGTATGAGCAGGTCGGGGTTGGTCATGAGCGCGCGGCCGATCGTGAGCATCTGCTGCTCGCCACCCGAGAGCTGTTGCCCGCCATGGCCCAACCGCTCTTTCAGGCGGGGAAAGGTGTCCAGTACACGTTCGTAGGTCCATTCTCGCTGGCCTTGGGTCCCGGCGCGTGCCGCCATCAACAGGTTTTCCTTCACGCTCAGGTTGCCGAAGATGCCACGGCCTTCAGGCACATAGGCAATGCCTTTGCGTGCTACCTCAAACGGGGCCGCGCCGGTCATGTCTTGGCCCTTGATGTGGACCTGCCCGCTGCTGGGTTTGACCAAGCCCATCAGACTTTTGAGCAGCGTGCTTTTGCCCATACCATTGCGGCCCATGAGTCCAATGGTTTGGCCTGGCAGCACCTCGAAGTCAATGCCGCGCAGAATGTGGCTCTGGCCGTAGTGGGTGTTCAGGCCGGTGGCGTGCACCAGCGTGGTTGTAACGCTGCTCATCAGTGTTCTTCCCCGAGGTAGGCGGCTTGCACGGCGGTATCGGCGCGCACCTCGGCCGGCGAACCGCTGGCAATCACCTGGCCATTGACCATCACCGTCAGGCGGTCGGCCAGTGCAAACACCGCATCCATGTCGTGTTCGACCAAGCACATGGCGTGGCCCTTCTTGAGCTGGAGCAGCAACTCCACCATACGCTCGGCCTCGGCCTGGCCCATGCCGGCCAAGGGCTCGTCCAGCAGCAGAACGTGGGGCTCCGTGGCCAGCGTCATGGCGATTTCGAGCTGGCGTTGTTCCCCGTGGCTTATGATGGCCGCGACGGTGTTGGTTCGGGTGGTGAGGCCGGCGAGTTCGATGGCGCGCTCGCAGCTGTCGTTGGTGGCGGCTTGTGCATCAGCGCGTGTGAACCACTGTGCTGGGCTCCACGGCGCGTTGCGGCGGCGGGATTGTGCGGCCAGGCGCACGTTGTCCCAGACGGTGAAGCCGCTGAAGATGTTGGTTTTTTGGTAGCTGCGGCCAAGGCCCTGTTGCGACTTGGCTTCGGGGCTGTACCGGGTGGTGTCCACACCGCCGAGGATGACTGTGCCGGCCGTGGGCAGGATGTCGCCCGAGAGCATGTTTGTAAGCGTGGACTTGCCGGCGCCGTTGGGACCAATGACAGCGTGGATGTGGTCTCGCACCAAGTCGAGGTTGACACCGTTGACGGCTGCCAGTCCGCCAAAACGCTTGGTCAGGCCGCGTGCGCTGAGAAACACGTCGGCCAATGGGGTTGGGGTGGTGCTCATTTCCCATCTTCCTTATGGCGCACCAGCAGGCCCAGCAGACCGCGTGGCGCAAACACGACCACCAACACAATGAAGCCACCCATCAGCAACTGCCAGTGTTTGGTGATGTCCTTGAACAGGTGCAGGGTGTATTCGAAGGCGAAGGCACCGACGATGGCCCCGGCGAAGTTGCCCATGCCCCCCAAGATAACCATCACGATGGCGTGGGCGCTCATGTGAAAGCCCATCAGATCAGGGTTCACATAGCCGGTTTGTGCCGCCCACAGGTAGCCAGCGACACCGGCCAGGCCACCAGCCAAGGTAAACGCGGTGAGCTTGTAGCCGTAGGTGCCGTAGCCCACAGCGCGCATGCGGTGTTCGTTGGCGCGAATGCCTGCTAGGGCGCGGCCAAAGGGCGAAAACAGCAGGCGGCGCAACAAGAAGTAAACCCCCACTAGCACCAACAACGTAAGGTAAAAGAACGTAGCCTTGTTTTCAAGGTCAATGCCTTTCCAACCGCCGATGAAGGCCTTTGGTCTGAAGTTGACGTAGATGCCGTCCGAGCCGCCCAGCGCCTTGTTGTCAAAGAACAGGAAGAACACCATCTGCGCAAAGGCCATCGTGACCATGATGAAGTAGATGCCGTGGGTGCGCACTACAAAGAAGCCGATGACCAGCGCGGCCAGCGCGGCACCGAGCGCGGCCACCGGCAAAGACCACCACAAGCTGATGGGCGTGTCGGCCGGCGTGAGGAAGGCCAGCGTGTAGCCGGCTAGACCGAAGTAGGCGGCGTGGCCCAGTGACGCCAGGCCGGTGACGCCTTGCAGCAGGTCCAGGCTCATCGCGAAGATGGCTAGGATCATCATCTGCGTGAGCATCTGCAGGTAGAAGTCGCGCCCTTCCATGGGCACGTGGGGGAAGGCCGCCAAGGCCAAGCCACCGACTAGCAGTGCGATGTTGATGGCGCGCGGCAGGCTCTCCAGCGGGGCTTTGGAAGATGCACTCATGGGGGTCCTTTATCTCACTGTTTGAACAAGCCTTCGGGCTTGTAGAGCAACACCGCCGCCATCACCATGTAGACCAGCATGCCGGCCAGTTGAGGCACCAGCACCTTGCCAAAGGTATCCACCATGCCCACCAGTAGCGACGCTACCATCGCGCCGCGCACTGAGCCGATGCCACCGATCACCACCACCACAAAACACATAATGAGCACGGTTGAGCCCATGTTGGGGTAGACGCTTGAAATAGGCGCGGCGATCATGCCTGCCACCGAGGCCAGGCCCACGCCGATGGCGAACACAATGCCGTGGATCAAGCGGATGTTGATGCCCAGGGCTTCGGTCATGTCGTGGTTGAAGGCGCCGGCGCGGATCTGCATGCCCAGCCGAGTTTTGGAGATCAGCAGGTACAGCGCCAGCGCCAGCAGCACACATATGCCCGACATCACCAGCCGGTAGACCGGGTAGGACAGGTTGTCGGTCAGCGGGATAGCCCAGTCGAGAGAGGAAGGCATTTGCACCGCGTGCACTTCGTCGCCCCACAAGAGCGAGCGCAGCTCTTCAAAGATGTAGATCAGTCCAAAGGTGAGCAGCACCTGATCGAGGTGGTCGCGGTGGTAGAAGTAACGGAACAGCATCCACTCCAGCGCCCAGCCCAGCGCCACCGACAACACCGCGCCGACTACGATGGCCACAAACAAATTGCCGAACAGCGCCGAGATAGACCAGGCCATGTAGGCACCGATCATGTAAAAGCTGCCGTGGGCAAGGTTGACCACGCCCATGATGCCGAATATCAGCGTCAGGCCGGCGGCCAGCATGAAGAGCAACAGACCGTATTGCAGGCCGTTAAGCAGTTGGATTAGGAAGTTAGCAGAGTCCACGTACAAGGAAACCAAAGGACAAAGAAAAAGCGGCGGAACATCTTTTGGAGGAATTCCGCCGCTGGAAAGAAACGCAAAAAATTCAAGCCATACGGCAACCCGTAGCGGGATCTGCCACGGCTTTCTGTGCGATGCCGATGACCTTGTTATCTTTATTGACCACCTGGCGCAGGTACATGTCCTGCACTGGGTTGTGGGCCTTGCTCATAGTCCACCTACCGCGCGGGCTGTCAATAGTGGCACCTTCCATGGCGGCATACAGCGCTTTCTTGTTGGACAGATCACCCTTGACCGCATTTGCACCGGTAATGAGCAGCAGGCCAGCGTCGTAGCCCTGCACCGCATAGACATCGGGCTGGGCTTTGAACGCTTTGACGTAGTCGAGGCGGAACTGCTTGTTGCGGGGAGTGTCTAGCGAGTCGCTGTAATGGAGAGTGGTGAATACGCCATCAGCAGCATCACCAGCCGCTTCGAGCACCCCCTCAGTCAGGAAACCCGAGCCATACAAAGGAATTGTCTTGTTCAGGCCTGAGGCCGCGTAGTCACGCAGGAACTTAGCCGCGCCGCCACCGGCAAAGAAGCAGGCCACGGCGTCAGGCTTAAGGGAAGCAATCTCGGTCAGCAGGGCTTGGAACTCTACGTTGGGGAAGGGTAGACCCAGTTTCTTGATGATAGTGCCGCCGGCCGCGGTGTAGCTCTGCTCGAAGCCTTCAAAGGCCTCCTCACCGGCTGCGTAGTTCCAGGTGATCCAGACCGCACTTTTGTGTCCCCGCTCGACCATAACCTTGCCTAACGCCAGCGTGGGCTGGGCATTGGTGAAGCTGGTTCGGAATACATTTGGCGCACACTGGGCACGGGTGGCTACATGCACGCCAGCGTTGGGGATGATATTGAGGACCCCGGTGTCGCGCGCCACCTTATGGATGCCCATCTGTACACCAGAATGCACCGATCCAATCAGAACGTCTACCTTGTCGCGCTGTACCAGACGGGTCGCGTTCTCGATTCCTTTGGCCGGGTTAGATTCATCATCGACCTTGAAGAACTCGATCTCGCGCCCACCCAACTTGTCACCGTTTTGAGCCAGCGCCAGCCGGAAGCCGTTTTCAACAGCGATGCCTGGCTGGGCAAAGGTACCCGTGAAGGGCAGCATCAGACCCACACGCAATTTGCTGCTTTGTGCCTGCGCCCATCGGGGCAGCAGTATGCTGCTGGAAACTGAGCCGACCAGTGCGGCTGCACGTGTCATAACTAAACGCCGTGAATTCATCCGTGTGTCTCCTCTGTTAGTGGTCTTAGGGAAGATCAGACAGCAGTTTTTTCTGCTGCCAGCAACCCATCAATAATGCGACGAGCTTGCACGCCACCGCCATCGATGTTCAGATTCAGTAGCTTGCGCCCGGCGTTGCGCTCCAGGTTCTGCTGCTGCATTTCCAGCATCTGAAGGTCTTCGGAGAAAACCTTGCTCAGACTGCTTCGGATCTGTTCGCTCAACGCCTGATCCTGGGCGTTAAAGTTTCTTGCCATTCCCCAGAAATACCAAGTCGATGTCTCTGTCTCAGGTGTTATGAAGTCGATGACCGTGCTTGATGCTTTGACCTTTGGATCGGCATTGAACCCACCATTACCCGCGTGAGCCACCCCCACGTCGATCAGCACATGGCTAGGTGGATAAAAGCGGCAGATCTGCCAACGGTCTACCGGCACATCGTCGGCCAAGTTATTGCCGCGCAGACCCGCTCGCCAGAACGGCGGCGCCATAATTCCTTCCATATAGCGCTCGGTGATCGCGCAGTCTCCATCTACTCGCGTTTTGGGTGGTGTCTCGTCAATTTCCTTTTGGCCGATGCTGGTCGGATGCAGATAGGTCTCATGGGTCAGGTCCATGAGGTTGTCGATCATCAGCCGGTAATCGCACTTGACGTGATAAAGCCCACCGCAATACGCCCACGAGGGATCATCAGCCCAAGCCAGATGATGAATCTTCGAGGGATCTGCCTGCTGCTCATCGCCCGGCCAGACCCAGATGAATCCGTAACGCTCCACCACGGGATAAGTCCGAACGGCCGGGAATCCGCCCACGCGTTGGCATGGCATAGCCACCGTTTTACCATCGCAGCCCATTTCCAGACCGTGGTAGCCGCAGACCAGCCTGCCGCTCTCGACCCGGCCCAGCGACAATGGTGCCCCGCGGTGAGGGCAAAAGTCTTCCACCGCTGCTACTTGGTTGTCGGGTCCGCGGAAGAACACAATGGATTCGCCGCAAACCTTACGGCCCAAAGGTTTGCCCTCGATTTCGTTGGGCATCGCGCCCACATACCATGCGTTTTTTGGGAACATGAGTCAGTCTCTCCTATCAGTTTTGAAATAATCGTGTAGGCCAGTAGGTTCAGCCCATGGGGGACTTAAGAACACCCACGCTTTGGTAGATGTGCTTGATTTCGGTGAAATCGATCAGTGCGTCAACGCCATGGAGACGGCCAAGGCCGCTGCGGCGATAACCACCGGTCTCCGCCTCGGCATAAAGCTTGTTGTGGTCATTGATCCACACCGTGCCGTTGCGCAGTGCGCGCGCGATTCGCCAAGCGCGCGAACCCTGCTCGGTCCAGACGCTGGCGGACAAACCAAACTCGGTGTGATTGGCCCGCGCAACTGCCTCGTTCTCGGTTTCAAACTTTTCTAGCACCACAAGTGGTCCGAAGATCTCTTCCTGCACAAAGGATGCGCTGGTGTCCCGGTGAGCCACTAGGGTGGGCGAGATGAACCCGCCGCGCTGCAAAGCACCTGTCAAGCGCTCGCCGCGCAGGATGACCTCGTCGGCGGCTTCCATGGCCTGTTCAATGCGATGCTGCACTCGCTCGGCCGTACCGGGGTCGATCAAAGGCCCCATCTGGGCACCCGGCGTATTCCCGGGCGCTACGTGGATGGATGCCAGTGCGCCGGCCAGACTTTTCTTCATGGCCTCATAGCGCGACGCGTGAACCAAGACCCGGCGAGCAGCAGTGCATTGCTGACCTGAGATCACTGTAGCGGCTGCGGCCAGCTGCGGCGCAATGTGATCTATATCGGCATCCTCGAATACCAAGCAGCAAGACTTACCGCCCAGTTCAAGCGACAACTTTTTCATGGTGGGTGCTGCGGCGGCCATGATTCGCTGCCCCGTCAGGTTGGAGCCCGTGAAACTGATCACGTCCACATCCGGCGCAGTGGTTAGCAGCTGCGCCACTTCATGGCCCAACTCGCTAACTAAGTTAACAACACCGGGGGGCAACCCGGTCACATCGGCCAGCTCCTTGATCACCGCCGCAGTGATGAGGGCGGACTGAGGCGCGGGTTTGACCACGCAGGTGCAGCCCGCAGCAAGCGCCGGTGTTATCGACCGGATGAGTAAGATCACCGGTGCGTTCCACGGCACGATAATGCCAGCCACGCCAGCAGGCTCCTTGAGCATTGTGGAGAACACGCCTGGCTCCACCTCGAGTACATGGCCCTGGATGCTGCGGGCCAAGCCCGCGTAGTAACGGATCTCGGAGATGGCGCCCGCCACCTCGCCCCGCGACTGTGTGATTACCTTGCCGTTTTCAAGCGTGAGCAACTGTGCCAAGGCTTCTGCCTTGCGCTCGAGCCGGCTAGCCCATTCGTTCATCACGTTCTGCCGCAAACGAGGCGACTGTGACCACGCGGGCATTTCAAACGCGCGGCGCGCTGCCATGATGGCTGCCTGCGCATCTGCCGGCGTGGCCACACTGAAACGGCCGATCTCGTTTCCGTTGGCTGGGTCCAGACTTGGAGCTTCAACGCCCTGGCTGGCCGGCATCCAACGGCCATCGACCAAGAGTTCTGCTGTAGCGTGCATGGGCATCCTCAGTGCGTGACCGATCCGCCATCGACCACGATCACCTGCCCGGTGACGAAATCGCTGTCAGCGCTGGCCAGGTAAATTAGAGTGCCCGTCAGATCGTCTGGCACTTGATCGCGTTTGATAGACCGCGATGACACGATGCCCTCTGCTATCGCGCCCTGCCAGTCAGGATTGGCGCTGACGTTGGCGCTGAGGGTCAATCCTGGCGCAAGCGTGTTGACGCAGATGTTGTCGTTGCCCAGCTCACGCGCCAAGCATCTTGCCATAGCCACGACGGCGCCTTTTGAGGTGACGTAATGCAGAAACAGCGGCGTGCCCTTGAACACAGTGCCCGAGGCGATATTGATGATCTTGCCGTAGCGTTGGCGTCGCATCACAGGGCTGACCGCCCTGGCGCACTCGAAGGAGCCGCGCACGTTGACGGACATCACCTTGTCCCACTCAGCCGACTCGATCCGCTCGAACGGCTTGAGTGCCAGGTTTCCAAAAATCGCGGCATTGTTCACCAGCACATCGATGCGACCGAACGTCTGGAGTGCAGCCTCGACCATCTGCTCGACCGACTCGCGCGATGTCACGTCGGTGTGAACAAAGATAGCTCGACCACCGTTCTGCATGATCTGGTTTACCACCCCTGTTGCATCAAGCACATCGGCGCAAACCACCGAGGCTCCTTCCTGCGCCAGCGCGTGCGCATAGGTTTCCCCAATGCCTTGTGCAGCTCCAGTGACGATCGCAACCCTGCCGTCTAGCCTCGAATGGGTTTCCATGGGCCTCTGAGTCATGGTGTGCCTTTCATTTCTTAGTGGTTGCGTGTTTTTAGATTGGCGCTGAACTACCGGAACCCACAGCCACCTCTTAGGTTGAGTCGGGTCGCGAGGCGCAGTCGATTCCAAAATCTTTGTCCATCCATCGGACATGATGTTTATTCTATGGACATTTAGGATTTTGGAAATCAGGGTAAACGCGAACATCAAGACACTGGCCATGCTTGATGTCGGGACCGGCGTCTTCTAGCTCCTGCCCGACAACTAGCAGCCGAGATCATCGTGAAGACCTTGCTAAGTCGTGCTTCCAACATTCCGACATAACCTTTGAGCGTATGTGCGTTGGGGATGTTCGAATGCGGACGGTATTTCAATCGACGCTGGACTCGATGGTGAAAGTACAGCCTCCGACCTGAGCAGGACAATGAGTTACCTCTTGCCGCCAGTCAATGGAAAACGGAATTTGGCTTTGCCATAGTCAACTCATTTTTTCTCGTAGCTCTTCACGACCACTGGCTCAGCGAACCCCGGTAGGACTCATCCGGGAGCCCCCCAGCTTCTCCTTGACCTACTGGGCGCGCTTGGTTGGGATGAAGTTCGTGCACACGGGGAAAGTTTATTGCTGATGCCAATGAGAACGGCCCCGAAGGGCCGCATGGTGAAAGGAGTTAGATTGCTTGTTCAGCATGAGGGGTTTGACCGTCACCGAAACGCTTGTTGATGTACTGACGCAGCCACAGAAGACCAGGATCTCGGAGCCAGAGCGCATGCTCAACTCCGCAACCAGATTCGCACGGGTTCGTGGGATTGCGCTGCTCCTTGTTGACCATTGCAAAAAGCCAAAGCCAACGCCGATGATGGAAAATCTGCTCGAAACTTACTGAGTCGACTGACCGGTCTTGCCGAGGGCAGTCAGTTGAGGGGCAGAAGTTGAAGACTACAATTGCTGCATCTGAGTCAGGGGCCGGTTCACCGTGATGACCGCTTTGGGTCGGACTGAGACACTCACCTAACAGTGCCCGTAAAGGACATCTGGACTACAGAAACTTAGTGCCTGAGCATCAGGCAACTTCATCAGCGGCGAGCCAAGTGCTCGCCTTTTTTATTTGTGGCGGGGCATTGGCGAACCAGAAGTTTCCGCGTGGTTCGCCAATCGGTCCCTCGTATGTTCGCCAACCGAAATCTCCAATGACACCTGTTCCTCAACAACGTC
>JACCDH010086083.1_pt1 | contig 13705 bp, 12 predicted proteins | sample 7442481 | NCBI WGS metagenome assembly JACCDH01 (sample SAMN15323433, study PRJNA562643) | freshwater metagenome | isolation source: river surface water | place: USA:Blue River Watershed | collected 2017-08-15
GAGACGATCGTCACCTAGAGCTCACCCCGGCCGGCCGTATCGATGCCGTGCGCGTGATGCGAAAGCATCGCCTAGCCGAACGGCTCTTGGCAGACGTCATCGGCCTTGAATGGCAGTTTGTTCACGAAGAAGCCTGCCGCTGGGAGCACGTTATGAGCGAGCAGGTTGAACGCAAGATTCTCGGGTTGATTGCCCGATCAGACATTTCACCTTACGGCAACCCGATTCCAGGGCTCGAGGAGCTGGGGGTCGGCGCAAACCCTGACTTTGCCGCAGGAGTAACACCGCTGACATCGGTGCTCGCTTCGGCGGGTCAGGCCCACGAACTAACCCTCCTGCGCATTGCGGAAACAGTTCAAATTGACCCCGAGTTTCTAGCCAACCTTTTCGAATTGGGAATTGTGCCGGGTGCGAAGATCTCGGCGGAACACGCCGCTGGACGAATTTTTATCACCGCTGCCGGGCACGACGAAGGTGTGGCTCTAGACCACGATCTAGCGGTCCATCTGTTTGTCGCCGCCTAGTTTTCAGCGGATTCACAGCCTCACAAATCGTAATAATTTCGGTTCTCGGGTAAACTTAGAGATCCGGTAACCGAAGGACCTCGGAGGTTAACTTTGGCCAAAAAGCCAAGTGGTAGACGCCGCGCAGATGTGAAAGTAAGCATCCTCGATCAGTTCGAGTTGCGCAGCCGTCGATCCGTTCAGGAGAAGCAGAGCGCTAAGTCGCGCCGTGCCGAAGCAAAGGCTGCTAAGCAAGCCTTAGCTGCCGCCCGCCTGCAGGCTCAAGAGATTAAACCTTCGATCGACACACCAGCCTCGGGCAACTCGATTGTTCGCCCAGCGCCCAAGCAGAACGTCCTGAAGCGCAAGGTAATCAACTTCTCAACTATGGCTGTTTCCGCCGGTCTGGTAACTTCTTTCACGCTTCCTTCTTACGCATTCAGCCCCGCTATCGCTGCTCAGGCCGGAATCACCACCGCGACGGTGAGCGACCTGATCGAGGGCGAAGACACCCAAGAGTTCACCGTTGGCGCGATTGCCAAAGCCAAGTACGTTGCTGGCGAGGCTAAGTACAAGACCGGCAGCGCTTCCGCAGTTGTCTATCGCGAAACCATCAACGAATACCGCAAGTGGAACGGCCCGACCGCCGAAGAGTGGATCGCCAACCCTAAGTACCCGAAGATGACACCTGAACTCATCATGAAGGTGGCGGCCCAGTACGTGGGTACCCCTTACGTATTCGGAGGCGAGAACCCGCGAGGTTTCGACTGCTCCGGTTACGTGAAGTATGTCTTTGCTCAGTTTGGTATTCCGATGCACCACTCCGTGAGCGGCCAGGATTACATGGTTCAGATGGGTCTCGCGGTTCGCGTGAAGCCAGAGAACGCGCGCCCGGGCGACATCGTGATCTTCGACAACCTCAGCCACGATGGAATCTACGCGGGCAATGGCCAGTTCTACCACGCGCCTAGACGTGGTGACCACGTCAAGCTAGCGAACATCTTCGTGGAGAACTACCACTTCATTCGCGTCTTGAACCGTTAACCAAATTGAAATAAACGCGTAAGCGTTTTGAACGTTTTCTCGCGTACTGCGCGCATAATCTGTGACTATGCCAACAAAGCACGTTTATCATCTACACCATTCGCAAAGGGCTGAGAAGCTCTCTAGCTAGGCGCGTCGTCTCTGAAAAGAGTCGGCGCGTTTTTTGTTTAAGGAGTTACATGAGGACACTGGTTTTGAATGCGGGTTACGAACCGCTCGGAGTCGTTTCGTTCAAGCGCGCCTTGATTCTGGTTTTGAACCAAAAGGCAACTGTTATCGCCGGTGATACCGACCAGTTGGTTCACTCGGCCCGAGGCAGCTTCGAGCTGCCGCGAGTGATCCTGCTGAGTCGTTACGTACGCGTTCCGAACTCGAGATCCGTGCCATTGTCCAGGCGGGGTGTTCTTAGACGCGATGCCAACAAGTGTGCATACTGTGCCAGGCCGGCCAACACAATCGATCACGTTCAGCCCAAATCGAGGGGCGGCAAAGACACGTGGGACAACCTGGTTGCCTGCTGTCTAAAGTGCAACAACCTAAAAGGTGACAAAACGCTCCATGAACTGGGCTGGGAACTCAAGTTCACGCCACGAATGCCGACCGGTATGGCCTGGACGATTCGCGGTGCCGAGTCGGTGGATCCCGAGTGGGTGGATTTCTTAGAAGCCGCCTAAAGTGCCCCCGAGAAGAATCGAACTTCCGCACATGGTTTAGGAAACCACTGCTCTATCCACTGAGCTACGAGGGCTCGGTCACAAATATACCTTGATGCATTTTGCCGCTGCCTTACGAGGCTTTGGCGGCCCTCAAAGATACGCTTGAAATGTGAGCGAAACCCTACAAACTTCTGGTCAATTGGATGCTTGGGCTCGCGAAATTCGTTCGATTGGAAACTCCAATCCACTTCTTAACTTTGAGTCCAATACTTTCGGGCAGCTAAACCTAGAGAAAGCTCACCCCGGCGGCTTGGCTCAGTTTGCGACAGCTAGAGTCACAACTCTCTCGAGTCTGTTTCGTGAACCGCTTGCCTTCTCGCAGAGCTTGGCCGCGGCAAAGCGAATCGCCAAGCGCGGATCAGATTTAGTTCAGCAAGCTGGCCTAGAGACGGTCTATCTCGCCTCAGGCTTAGTAAATCTCAACCATGCCGGTTTTGATCTAGAACTGCCAATCATCCTTCGGCCAGTCAGCTTGCGTCGGAAAACGGATGACTACGAGGTGGCCTTGGTTGGTGGCCCAGCGGTTAACCCCGGGTTGGTAACCGCACTTGAAGTCAGTTACGGCGTTCACCTAAACACTTCAAAGCTCATTGAACTGGCAAACGCGTCTCAAGACCTGCTTCCAATCGAAGTCCTCGAGTATGTCAGCGAGCAGGTTGGGTCAGAGGCAAACCTTGAATCGAGCAGGCTCTTAGTCGTGGGTAACTTTGCCATCGAGCCGTTGCTGATGCAGAGTGATCTTCCAAAAGGTGAAACCAAACTTCTTCGCCAATTAGCCGGTTTAGCTGAGGTGGATGAACCTAGCGGCGATAAGCCCGCTGTTCGTTTGGTTGTCGATGCCGATTCGGTTCAAGAACTCATAGTGGCCAAGGCGGTGGCCGGAGACTCGTTTGCTGTCGAAACTCTCCCGGGTTGTGGTTACACCCAAACCGTCGTTAACGTGCTCGCGAACCTGGTTCAGAGCAGCAAGCGCGTCCTAGTTGTGACCCCGCGACGCCAGACACTAAACGAACTTGCGGACCGGCTTTCATCGATTGGTCTCGGTGGTCTCGGCATCCGTACGCATTCAACCTGGTTTGATTTGGTGGCTGCAATTTCGAGGCACGAGAAGGCTCAACCGGCCGACTTGGATACGGCGATTTCCGACCGAGAGAAGTCCGAACAGGCGGTTTCTGATTACCTAGACGCGTTGGCGCGGGTGAACCCAGACCTCGAGCACTCGATTGGCGAGATTCTTTCGAAGCTCGCGTCGATTAGCCTCATGCCGAATGCGCCAACGTCGGCAGCGAGGATCTCGAAGTCGAAACTAATCCAGCACAAGGACCCAACCCGGGCACTTGAATTGTTGACGAAGGCTAGTGAACTGGGCGAGTTCGACTTTGGACCTCAGGACACTCCGTGGTTTGGCGCTCGGTTCCAAAACGCGGACGAAGTCCAAGACGCGTCCGATCTTGCCAAGAGACTGTCGGAAAATTTTGATTCGCACTTCGCTGCGATGTCGGAATTCGTAAGCACTGCCGGCTTCAAGCCAGCCTCGAGTTTTGAGGATTGGGGCGTGTATCTGCAACTTGCCAGCGGTGTCCGCCTCACTCTTGACCGGTTCGTTGAGGATGTTTACCAGCGTGACCTCACTCCATTGGTCTTGGCAACCGGACCTCGGACCGCAAAGTCCGACATATCTGGTAGCGATCGAAGAAGACTGCGAAAACTTGCCAAAGAGTACCTTCGCCCGGGCATGCACGTTTCCGATCTCCACACTGCACTCATTGAAGTGAGAGAACAAAAGGAACTCTGGTCCTCGATCACGACAGGTGAGCGCACCCCTTGGGTTCCTGCAGGGGTTAGCGATCTCCAGGTAGCGCACCACGCATTCGCTACCGACCTCGCGGCAATTCAAAGGCGCCTTGATCCGAGCTCCGACGCTATTCCACTGGTGAAGTTGAGCCTGTCAGACCTGAAGTCGGCTCTTCACAAGATGGCAACCGACCTCTTACCGCTAAAGAACTTCGCTGAGCGAGCAAGTGTCGTCGCCGAACTTCGAGAGCTTGGTCTTGGCTCGGTCGCTAGAGACTTTGCCAGAATCCACGTCTCAAAAGAGCAACTGGCTTTGGAGTTCGACTTGGTTTACTGGCAGAGCGCACTCGAATACGCCGTTGCCAAGGACTCGCGTGTGCTCGCGTACACGCCCGAGCAAATCGAGGTTCTCGAAAGCGACTTCCGCGTTGCCGACGAAAACGTCGTTCGACTCGGCGCTGCAAGTCTGGCAGCTCAGCAGGCTGAACTCTGGAAGACGGCGCTGCAGGCCGGAGCCGAATCGGCAGCACTAAAGGAACTTCTTCGAACCAAGCGTGCAACCGTTGCCGAGGTTTCTGAGGTAGCACCAAACATCGCCAAACTTCTCTGCTCGGTAGTGCTTACCTCGCCCTTCGATGTGCCAGCCAGTTTGGCGAATCAGGAATTTGACGTCGCGCTTGTCTTGGATGCTGCCGGCACAACAACGGCGGAAAACTTAAGTGCCCTCAGGCGAGTTGAGCAAGTGATTGCTTTCGGTGACGAGGCGATTGCCTCGCCGCTTGGTTTTGAAATCGAATGCCTAGAAGCCCCGATAGCGCTGGAAGCAGCCGACCGGTCGATTTTCGCCGTCGTTCACGAGCTGTTTGGCAGCGTTACGCTGAGGAGGTCTTGGCGTCAAAATGGTCAGACTCTCGGCGCTCTTATTAACCGTGAGTTCTACCAAAACCGAATCAACTTTGAGCCAACCGCGTCAGAGTACCTAGGGGATTCGAACTTTCTTTATGTAAATGTGAAGTCGAGAAAGGCCGAGCTAGAAAAGACGGTCAGCCTAGTCCTCGAGCATGCCAGGAATCATCCGGAGCTTTCGCTGCTGGTCGGTACGGCATCCGAACATTTTGCTGAAGAGGTTCGAGGCGAGATACAGGCAAACCTCTTGCGTAATCCAGAGTTGGAGGAGTTTTTCGACTCTCACGGCCGAGAGAAGTTTGAGGTCGTAACGATCGCAGAACTCTCTCATCGGATTTCAGATGTTGTGATCTTTAGCCTTGGACTCACGGAGAACCCCGAGCTGCTGTCGAGCAGAGAGGCGAGAAAGTTTGTGGCGAACCTCTTGGTTTCGGCTCGCGCTCGCATCACGATGGTCTCCGCGCTCGAGAATCTGCCGGGTAACTGGCCCCTAGCTACTCTGATGAATGACATCCTTGGGCACTCGACGTCTGAGTCGGAAACGGAAACGGACGACGTTGTCGATCCGATGTTGACCGACTTAGCGCTGCGACTTCGAAAGCTAGGAGTTCGGGTGACCCTCGGCTACGGCGCCCGTTTACCGATGGTGATGAGTTACGGAAACAAGGCGGCCGTTGTGCAGGCAGATTGGCTTGATCTGGGTCAGCCGATTTCCGACCGACTCCGACTTCACCCAGCACTTCTCGAGGGCATGGGTTGGCAGCTCATAAAGGTGCACAGTTTTGAGCTGTTCAGCGATCCTCAAACCACGGCGATGAGAATCGCGTTAGCTCTGGGACTTCCGCTCGCCAAGAGTCAACCGGTTTTGTTTGACGAACGTTCTAAAGACGACTCCGATTTGGGCTGGGGAGAAGCTGGCTCGAGTAATGATCGCCGCCTAAAGGACGACAAACCGCCGCACTGGGGTTAGTCGCTCTTCGGGCCCGCGTTGTCTGTTCGGTAGAAACCGCTGCCCTTGAAAGTCACACCCACCTGACCGAAAACTTTACGAAGTTCACCTTTGCAGTTGGGGCATTCTGTGAGAGCTTCGTCGTGGATCGACTGCTGGATGTCGAACGCGTGCTCGCAGGCTTTGCAAACGTATGAATAGGTGGGCATTCATCTAGTTTAAGTCGCTGGTGCCTCAAAGATGTTCGAGCAGGAAACTAGCAGTGACACCTTTTGATCATTTGAATCAATCGGTACTGCGTCAAACACTTCTTCGTCGTGAACCGTGGCAAGCCGCAAGCCAGAAGTGCCAACAAGAGCTCGATCGTAGTAACCCTTGCCCCGCCCGAGGCGCGAACCGTCGCGACCAACTGCCAGAGCTGGTATCACAATCAGTTCGGCCTCGCTTAGCCAACGTGACTTCGACCCGCAGTGCCAGGTGAGGGAGGAGTCGTCAAGGATCTCTGGCAACAACACGTCCACCTCGTTCTCGCTGCACCATCGCCTAAGTAGCGAAAGGTCGGGTTCATTATCGAATTCAACGAACGCTGCAATAGTTTTGTATCCGCGATTACTGATCAGCTCAATGATTTGGTGTGAGTGGGCGTCTTTGCAATCAAACCCATGTTCACGTCTTTTTCGGGCGGATGTGCGAAGCGCGCGTTTCGCCTCCTGCACCGAAGATTCTTCCATGCGACTAATCTTGCCATCGTGCCCCTTAACTTCGCTTTGATCCACGGAGACGTTCGGTTGCGCCTGGTGCGCATGCGAGATGTCAAGGCGCTCGAGGCGCTGATTCTTGGGAATCGAAGTTGGCTTCGCCCATGGGAGGCCACTTCACCAACCGGACCAACCTCTTTCGACATCAAAGCAATGGTGCGCAACTTGTTGAAGCAGCTCGAGCGCAACGAGGCCTTGCCCTTTGTAATCGAGTATCGAGGCGAGCTTATCGGGCAGCTGAATGTCGCCAACATCCTCTACGGATCCGTCTCGAGTGCAGTCCTCGGTTACTGGGTAGCCCCTGAAGTTGCCGGAAAAGGCGTAACGCCAACGGCTGTCGCCCTGGTTACCGATTACCTGTTCGACAAGGAGCAGTTGCACAGAGTTGAGATAGACATTCGCCCAGAGAACTCCGCTTCGCTGAGGGTCGTGGAAAAACTCGGCTTTCGATTTGAGGGCCTCAAAGAGCGTTACATTCACATTAATGGAGCTTGGCGCGATCACTACGTTTTCGCCCTGACATCAGAAGAGGTCGTCGGGGGAGTTCTTAATCGCTGGATGCAGAACCGAGTGCCCAAAATCGACTACCCGTGGCGTGTGAAAAAAGTAAAGAAAAACGAACACGCAAGTTGAAATGCCACGGCCTTAAAGCGGCGTCTCATATCGTTGAAGCATGAACTTCTCTGCGGGATCCGGTGGCTTGATGCTCGTCGCTTTCGCGGCAGTCTGGTTCATCGTTTTTGTTCCGACCTGGGCTCGCAGAGGTGAGCCTAAAGAGCAGAGCACTTCGATTCGTAAGGCAGCCCTCAACCAGAAGCTAAATCGAGAGTCGCGTAACACAAACGCACGACTACAGGCTTTTCGGTTTGGCTCGGTTTTGCTAGCGGTTGCCGGAGCCATCACCACGCTCACAGCCGCGCTCCAGGCGCAGTACTGGCTAAGTTTTGCCGGCGCAGGGGTTCTGCTAATTGCTTTGACCGCTGTGAGGGTTAGCGTCGTTCGCGCTCGTTCGTTGAATGCGGATGGCTACTCTCGCCGCACCAAAATCCCCGCCGTTACTCTGCCCGCAAAAGCAATTGTTGAGAATGTGGACGCGAGCAACCCGCGAGCCTGGCGTGCCGAACAAGTGCCTGCTCAGACTTACCAGAGTCGAGTGGGAAAACTGGAGACACCGAAACTTGCTGATGTGGTGGAACTCGAAGTTCAAGAGAAATTGGACAGCGAAACACTGGACGAAATTCTTCGTCGCAGAAGAGCCAACTGACGCTCTTCCACTAAACTTACAAAGAACAAACCCCACCCCCAAATTTTTAAGTAGGAGTTACTGTGAGCATTTTTGATCGCGCGAAGAAGATCTTCAAGAAAAACGAAAAGAACCTCAAGGCTGCTGGTGCAGCTGCAAAGGCAGTTGTTGAAGATGTAGTTGAAGACGTTGTAGCCGAGGCTAAGGAAGTCCAGAAGGACGTCAAGAAGAACGTTGCCAAGACCACCAAGGTTGCCTCGAAGAAGGTAGCTGCGACCGCGAAGGTTGTAGACAAGGCAGTTGACAAGGCAGTTGAGAAGGGCGCTAAGGCTGTCGTCAAGACCACCAAGGTTGCAACCAAGGCTGCTGTAAAGGCTGTTGACAGCGCCGCTAAGAAGGCCGCAACCCCTGCTGCCAAGAAGCCTGCTGCCAAGAAGCCAGCCGCAAAGCCTGCCGCTAAGAAGGCTGCACCTAAGCCTGCCGCAAAGCCTGCTGCTAAGAAGGCTGCACCTAAGGCTGCTGCGAAGCCAGCTGCAAAGCCTGCTGCTAAGAAGGCTGCACCTAAGGCTGCTGCAAAGCCTGCCGCAAAGCCTGCTGCTAAGAAGGCCGCTCCAAAGAAGTAATCGCTTAGACGAAGCGCCTCGATGCATCGGCATCGGGGCGTTTTGTTTTAGTCTGTAAGTCGCGCAAAGGAGCAGAGTGCCTCAGACAAAAAAGCTAGGTTCGGCTTTCAACCGGTTGTGGGCGGCATTCTCCTCGGCGAAACTTGGCGATGGCCTTATGGCTGCAGCCGCTCCTCTGCTTGCCTATCAGCTCACCAAAGACTCGGTCTTGATCGCCATGGCTGGGGCGATGTATCTGTTGCCCTGGCTTCTCTTCGCAATTGCTATCGGCACACTTGTCGATCGGATTGATCGTCGTCGCACTCTCGTCGCTGTTGCGATCTTTAGAGCGGTGGTTGCCACGTTGCTTGCAATTTCGATCTACTTCGAGCAACTCAATATCTACGGGCTTTTGCTGGCGACATTCCTAATTGGAACCGCCGATGTATTCAACGACACTGCTCTGCAGTCGGTAATTCCTTCAATCCTCGGTAAAGAGAAACTCGAACGAGGCAACTCACGTTTTCAGATCAGCGACACGGTTTTGCAGTCGTTCATCGGGCTCCCGCTGGGCGCTGTCATTTTCGCTGCCGCCGCGTTCGCCCCTTTTGGCATCAACGCATTTGGTTTTGCCCTCGCTGCAATTCTCATCGCCTTGATTCCAAGAAAGTATTTGGTCAAGAAAGAAAAAGTCGAACAGCAACCGACTTTTCGTTCTCAGCTGACCGACGGCATGAAGTACCTGTGGGGTGAGAAGAAAATTCTGCGTCTCGTAGTTGCCACTGCCGCTGTCGGATTTGGCTTCAACGTAGCAACCGCAACCGCTGTTTTGTTCATGCGTGACACTCTCGGCGTCTCGGAGGCCGCCTACGGAGTCGTGCTACTTGGTGGCGCGCTGGGAGCTTTGCTTGGAGCAATCATCTCGCCAAAGCTTTCAAAACGCTTTGGCCGCGGAACCGTGCTTGCTTGGTCGATAACTCTGACCACGATTTTCGAGGCTCTGCAGGGGCTTTCGCCGAATGTCTATTACTTCATGGTGTTTTCATTCGTGGCCGGCTTAAACATTGCTGCCTGGAACGTCTTGCTTATGAGCGTGTACCACACGCTCATTCCAAACGAACTCTTCGGTCGCGTCCACGGCGCCAGAAGAACGCTGGTTTGGGGAATGATGCCGCTGGGAGCGCTAGTGGGTGGAATCATCGCAAAGGTTGATTTGCGGTTGCCCTACCTGGTCGGTGGGTTGCTATCTCTAGCTGTAGCGGTCCACTCGTTCAGATTTATTCGTCAGCTGGGCAATTCTTCCGAGAGCACGTAAGCCGAAGCTTCTTCTAGCGTCGGGTGGCTGAACACAAAACCAGATTCGATCAGGCGGTCAGCGCGCATTTTCTGGCTGCAGAGAAGTAGCTCCACGGCTGCCTCGCCGATGAGTAGTTTCATCGCCCAACTTGGCACCCGAAGCAGGGCAGGGCGCCTAAGGCCCTTAGCCAGAGACTTTACGATCTGCTCGCACGTTGCGGGTTCTGGAGCCGTGAGGTTATAGGCCCCCGATGTTTGGGTGTTGTTGATCAGGTGGAGGATGGCTGCGGCTTCGTCTTGGAGGCTGATGAATGCCCACCACTGCTTACCAGAACCAAGCGGCCCTCCGATGCCTAACTTGATTAGTGGCAAGAGTTTGCCGAGCGCGCCTTTGCTGCGTGACATCACCATAGTGGTTCTTACAAGGACGACTCTTGTGTTTGCCTTCTGTGCTTCGGCCTCCCACTGAGCGGCTAGGTCAGAAAGGAACCCGGTGCCTTTGGGGGAGTTTTCGTCCAGCCATTGGTCCCCGCAGTCGCCGTAAAAACCGGATGCCGAACCGCTAACCAAAACCGTTGGTTTCCGCTTCGCGCCGTTGATGGCTGCAACAAGTTTCTTGGTAGTTTCAAGTCTTGAGCTGACGATTTCTTCTTTGTACTTCTTTGTCCAGGGAATCTTGCCGGTAGTAGCACCGGCGAGGTTTACGACCGCGTCGATGGTCTCGATAAGTTCGGCAAGGTTTGGTTCGTCCCGCTCGAGTTTGATCGCTTCGTGACCTGCGGCTCTAAGTTGCTTTGCCACCTCGGTTCCCACCAGTCCCGTGTAACCAGAAATTAGTACTCTCATGTCTAGCTGAACTCCTCTGGGTTTGGCCCGGTGCGAAGCCCGGATTCGAGTGAAGCGATTTGTTTCAGGTCTTCGTGGTCGAGGCTGAAGTCGAAAACATCGATGTTTTCAGCCAGCCTGTCGGGATTTGATGTTTTTGGAATTACAAGGTTTCCGAGTTCGATTTGCCAGCGCAGAATCACTTGGCTAATCGAACGTGAATGCTTGTAAGCGATCCCGAGAAGTGTTTCGTTGTCGTTGAATCTTCCTCGAGCTAGCGGTGACCAGGCCTCGGTGGCTATGCCCGCACTCGCGTTGAACGAACTTAGTTCGCGCTGTTGCAGGCCCGGGTGGAGTTCGATCTGATTTAGAGCAGGGACAACGCTCGAGTGAGCAATCAGCTCCTCCAGGTGGTTTTGATTGAAATTGCTGACCCCAATGCCGCGAACTTTGCCGCTCTCTAGAGCCTTTTCGAGGGCCTCCCAGGTTTCGACGAATAGACCCTTCATCGGGCACGGCCAGTGGATCAAAAGCATGTCGATGTATTCGATGTTCAAGCGGGCCAGGGACTCATCGATCGCTTCGGTTGCGTTATCGAAACCGTGACGGTCGTTCCAAATCTTTGTAGTGACGAAGACGTCTTCGCGTGGCAGGCCACATTTGCGCAGTCCAGCACCGACCTCGAACTCGTTGTCGTAGAGAGCCGCAGTGTCGAATCGTCTGTAGCCGACCTCAACAGCTGCCTGAACCAGCTCGACACCGATGTCCTGGCCAACCTTGTAGAGTCCCAGTCCAAGCTGCGGAAGAACTTGTCCGTTGTTTAGAAGGATTCTCGGATTTTGTTCGGGGCTGAAAGTCATAAGGTTCTAAACCCACGGACCAATCACTGGATTCCATCCGTTGATAACTCTTTCACCAATGAATCCGGCGATGTCGAATGGGTCGTTATCTAACAGAGCGCTAAGTGCCTCAGCGCTTTCGGCACGAAAGATCAGAAGTGCGCCGGGAGTGTCGATAAGAGGCCCGCTGGCTAGTAGAACGCCCCGCTCGTGAAGCGAAGTCAACCATTCGCGGTGCATCGGTCGAATTTCGGCAAGCGCCTCTGGCTCGGCGGTGTAGAAGTAATTCACGGCGAAAGTGTTCAATGGTCTGCCTTGTTCGTTGATGGAGGGGTGGGGGTGAACGGAAGGGACAGCAGCGCGACAATCAACCCGAGCACGCCGCAGCCAGCTGCGACGGCAAATGCTGAGGTTGCCGAGATCGTGTCGACAAAGATTCCTGCCATAGCTGCTGCCGAGGAGTAACCAATCAGCTGCCCAGTTGAGATCCAGCCGTAGGCCTCGACGCTTTCGCCAGCGGGCAACTTGATAGCGATGATGCTGGCTAGCGCGGCGAAAATCGGGGCGATTCCGAGACCCGCGATAAACCAGCAAATCGCAACCCAGATAGCTGATGTTGGGGCGAAGAAAATCATTAGGTAGCCGACCGCGGTTAGCGCAAAGAATTTGCTCAAGGCGTACTTGGTTTTTGCGCGGTGACCGAAGGCGAATCCGCCGATTAGAGACCCGGCTGAAAGAGCCGCCAAAACAAGACCTGACACGTTTCGGTCGGTGATCACAGCGACAGTTCCAACTTCAGCGCCACCAAAGGACCCAACTAGGAGTAGTCCCATAATCACGTTGCTGAAAACAACGCGACTCTTCAGAACTCGACCCATACGTTTGGCGGACTTGTTGATTTGTGCGTTGCGCACTTCGGGGTTCGAAATGAAAAGGTAGCAACCGACAATCTGAATGGCTGCCATGGTGAAGAGCCCGACGTCGGAACCCGCGTTGGCTGCTATGAAGGTTGCCACAATTGGGCCAACAACCCAAATGAGTTCCTGCAGGTTGGCGTCCAGAGCAAACAGGTGGTTTGTTTGCTCTTTGCTAATCAGGCTTGGATAAATCGGTCGGACAATTTGCTGAATCGGGGGCGAGGTGAGTCCGATTATGAGTCCTAGGAAAATCAAATAACCCGGCATCGAGCCATCAGCCATGCCGAGCAGAACCATCGCTCCCGCGCCGATAGTCGATGTTGTGAAAACGATTGGCCGCACGCCAATTGAGGGAATCAGGCGCCCGAGCATTGGACCGGCGATTGCGGCACCGAGGGTCTCTGCACCGAGGGCGATGCCGGCGATTGCGTATGAACCGGTGATGGCCTGGATGTGCAGAACAAACCCCAGGCTGATCATGCCGAAAGCCCAGCGAGCAGCTAACTGCGAAAGCAGGATGCGGGTCACGCCCGGTCGTTTAAGAACAGCGGTGTATGAGCCCATGAGGCTTCTAGCCTAAATCCAAGAGGGCAACCACATGTGCGCCTGCCAAAACCAGAGCGGAATCTTGACGCCCCACCAAACGGGGATGAAGAAGATTGAAACTGCAGCCGCGAGCCAGAGGTAAACCCAAACCCAGTTCTTTGCTCGACTCGGACGGGTGGCTAAAGAGATGTTGCGTTTGAAGAGGAGGGCAATCGCCATCAAAATCCAAACCTCGAAAGCAATTGTGTAGAACTGGAAGACAGTGCGGTTTGGGTAAAGCAGCCAGGGCAGAAGGCCTCCCGCAAGACCGAGGAGGATGAGCGAGGCATTGCGTTCGAACTTGGTAATCCAACCGAGGAAGACGGCGATTACGGCGACAGCACCGACCCACCAGATCACGGGGTTTCCGATTGCTGCAATTGCCGTTGAGCAGCCTTGCCCGCAACTTTCGTAGAAGAACGAAGTCGGGCGAATCATGAACAACCAGGTGAGCGGGTTGGCCGAGTAGTCGTGGTGTGAGCTCAGGCCAACGTGAAACTTGTATGCCGAGACGTGGTAGTTCCAAAGGGCGATTAGCGGGTTTGCATCGGTGTCGCGAGCGTAGCCTCCAGAGGTAAAGAGCCAGCCACTCCAGGTTGCAACGTATGTGAGGAGTGCCACCGGAACAGTGAGTACGAATGTGGCAAGAGCCTTCTTAACTGAAGGCCAGACCTGCTTGCCGCGAATTGCATAACGGCCGACAGCGTAAAGGCAGAACGCGGCCAAGA
>JACCDH010057889.1_pt1 | contig 13702 bp, 7 predicted proteins | sample 7442481 | NCBI WGS metagenome assembly JACCDH01 (sample SAMN15323433, study PRJNA562643) | freshwater metagenome | isolation source: river surface water | place: USA:Blue River Watershed | collected 2017-08-15
GTCTTATGACAGTAGCATCAGTTGTGCCTCATGTCATAAACAAGAGTTTGCCTTTGGTGATCCTGCTCCTTTATCATCGGGGGCATTTGGACTGAAAACACATCGGAACGCACCTTCGCTGTTTAACATGGCCTACAGTAAAAGGTTTTTTTGGGATTTGCGTGTAACAAATTTGAGGGATCTCGTATTTGAACCCATTCAAGCTCACAATGAAATGGCAATGTCACTGCCGCGGCTAGAGGGTAAACTCAAAAATATTGCGCGATACAAAGAGTACTTTAATAAAGCTTTCGGACATGCGCCTAATTTGGTGGATATGGCAAAAGCCATGGAGCAGTTTATGCTCACAATAGTGAGTAGCAACTCTCGTTTTAACCGTTTTTTCCCTGGCGATAGCGTTCAATTGATGTCGCCATCTGAATTAAGAGGTGCATTTTTGTTCAACGGTTTGGTAGACTTTAAAAACGGAGTGACCAATGGTGCTGACTGTTTTCATTGCCATGGAGGAGAGTTGGTGCAACAGCAAAATTTGAACATGGGTGGCTTTGCAAACAACGGGCTAGACGCAGTGCCAACAGACAAGGGTTTAGGTGCTATCGACAACAAACCAACGAGTATTGGAATTTTCAAAACGCCTTCTCTACTCAACATTGAAGTTACAGGACCATACATGCATGACGGTCGTTTCAAAACATTGGACGAAGTGATTGACCACTATAGCGATAAAGTGAATTTTAATTCTCCGAATTTGCATCCTTTGATGGATCACGGTGGCATACATTTGAATCTGTCTGCTCAGCAGAAAGCTGATTTGAAGGCCTATCTGTTATCGATGACCGATCAGAAATTTCTCACCAATCCTGCTTACAGCAATCCGTTTAAAAAGTAACTTGCTGAGCGATTAATATCCAAGTACGGGACTCAACCATCGTTCTATGTCTTTGAGGGACATTCCTTTCCTTTCGGCATAGTTTTGAACTTGGTCTTGACTGAGTTTACCAACTGCAAAATATTTCGATTGTTCATTGGCAAAGTAAAAACCGCTTACACTTGCTGCTGGCATCATGGCCATGCTTTCGGTTAGAGAAATTTGCAATGGGAATTGTTGTTCAAATAGAGTGAACAAGGTGGCTTTTTCAGAATGATCAGGACAAGCTGGGTAACCTGGTGCAGGGCGAATACCGCGGTAGTTTTCACGAATTAATTCATCGTTAGACAAACTTTCATTTGCTGCATATCCCCAGTATTCGGTTCTCACTTTCATGTGTAAATATTCAGCCAAACTTTCAGCCAATCTATCTGCCAAAGCCTTCGCCATGATGCTATTGTAATCGTCGTGATTGGCCTCGAAGGCATCAACAATTGGTTTCAAGTTGATTCCAGCAGTGACCGCGAATCCCCCCAAATAATCCATCTCCATAGGAGACAAGAAGTCTGCTAACGATAGATTTGGAATTCCGTTCGATAATTTACGTTGTTGTCTCAGAAAATGAAATTTGGTAAGTTCTTGAGATTGATTTTCATGGTGGAATACAGTTACGTCATCATTAGACCGTTTAACCGGTAAAATAAAGTAAGAAGCTTCACATTGAACGCTCTGATTTTTTGTCCATTCATCCAACATTGCGTTGGCATCATGAAACAATTTTTGAGCTTCAATCCCTACGATTTCATCCTGGAGAATGTCTGGATATCGTCCGGCTAATTCCCAAGTTTGGAAGAAAGGTGTCCAGTCGATGGTTTCTCTTAACGTTTGAATATCAATGTTTTTCAATTGATAGAACCCTAATTTATTTGGTTTAGAGACAACATTGTTGTGAACAAGGCCATTTTTCAAGGCTTCATCATAGGAGATAAAATCTTTGATTGATTGTCGTTTGGCATGATTGTCAGCCAACTCGCTGTACTCTTGGCGTAATTTTTCAGAGAAAATTTGGTAGGTATCGGGATTAAGTAATTGTCCAGCCACAGGTACAGACCTGCTCGCATCCAATACATGAATCACGGGGTAAGAAGTTTGTGGGGCAATTTTCACTGCAGTGTGAACCCTAGAAGTTGTAGCGCCACCGATTAAGAGTGGTTGCTTCATGCCTAATCGGTTCATTTCAGATGCCACATGTACCATTTCATCTAAACTAGGGGTAATGAGTCCGCTCAAGCCAATGATATCCGCACCCCATTCTTTGGCACGGGCTAATATTTTATCGGCAGGAACCATCACACCCATGTCTTCTATTTCGTAATTGTTACAAGCAAGAACAACACCCACAATGTTTTTGCCGATGTCGTGTACATCCCCTTTTACGGTAGCAAGAAGGATTTTTCCTTGAGCACGTGCATTTGGATTGTTGAGTTTTTGAGCTTCCAAGAAGGGTTGCAGATAGGCCACAGATTTTTTCATGACACGGGCCGATTTTACCACTTGAGGCAAGAACATTTTTCCTGCGCCAAATAAATCACCTACGTAATTCATTCCAGCCATCAAAGGGCCTTCGATCACCCCTAAAGGGTCATTTAAGAGATCCAGAGCTTCTTGTGTATCTTGATCTATGAATTCGGTAATTCCTTTTACAAGGCTATGTTTCAATCGTTCTTCAACAGGGAAAGAGCGCCATTCTTGTTCTTCAACTTTTTCAATCTTTTTGCCTTTAACGGTTTCTGCAAAATTGACCAAACGTTCAGTGGCATCGGGTCTGCGATTTAGGAGAACATCTTCGCAGTGTTCAAGCAATTCTTTCGGAATTTCTTCATACACTTCAATCATTCCAGCATTCACAATTCCCATGTCGAGCCCCGCTTTGATGGCATGATATAGAAATGCAGCATGCATGGCTTCGCGCACAGGGTCGTTACCACGAAATGAGAAAGAAATATTCGAAATACCACCGCTTACTTTCGCACCATGTAAGTTTTCCTTGATCCAACGGGTTGCATTGATAAAATCAACGGCGTAGTTGTTATGTTCATCAATTCCGGTTGCAACGGTCAAAATATTCGGGTCGAAAATGATATCATTGCGATTGAAATTGGCCTCATTTACAAGTAAATCGTAACTTCTTTTGCAGACTTGAATTTTGCGTTCAAATGTATCGGCTTGTCCTGTTTCATCAAATGCCATCACCACAACGGCAGCACCGTAGCGTTTCACCAATTTGGCTTTTTGGATAAAGGCGGCTTCTCCGTCTTTGAGGGATATTGAATTGACAATTCCTTTTCCCTGCAAGCATTTAAGTCCCGCTTCAATCACATCCCATTTGCTGCTATCAATCATAATTGGCACTCTGGAAATATCTGGTTCTGAGGCAATTAAATTGAGGAAGGTTGTCATTGCTTGAACACCATCGAGCATCCCTTCATCCATGTTAACGTCGATAATTTGAGCACCATTTTCTACTTGTTGGCGGGCAATATCGAGGGCAGTGTTGTAATCTCCCGATAAAATCAAACGGGCAAATTTCTTACTACCAGTAACATTGGTTCTTTCTCCGATATTGACAAAGTTGGTATCGGGGGTTAGGGTAAATGGTTCTAAACCACTAAGTCTTAAGTAAGGATGTATAACGGGTTGGTTCACAGTATATTAAAATAAACTCGGCCATTTTGAAGGATTTGCTTCATGCATCATTTGATAGATGGTAGCGTACACTTCATCGGCACTTGGTTTTGAAAAATAGTCACCATCACTGCCGTATGCCGGACGGTGTGGTTTGGCGGCAATGGTGATTGGTTTGCTATCTAGATATTTGTAAGCTTCTTGATTTTCAACCACTTGTTGCAACATATAAGCGGAAGCTCCACCAGGCACGTCTTCATCTAAGAACACCACCCTGTTGGTATTTTTGATGCTTTCCACAATGCTATGGTTTACATCGAAAGGCAACAATGTTTGAACGTCAATGATTTCAACACGAATGCCCGCTTCTGCCAACATATCAGCGGCTTCTGCAGCAATACGGCAGCAAGAACCATAGGTTACCAAGGTTACATCTTCACCGAATCTCAAAGTTTCAGGTTTACCAAAAGGCACTGTAAATTCGGAAATATTGCTTGGTAATTTTTCTTTAATACGGTATCCGTTTAAGCACTCTACAACCAATGCAGGTTCGTCGGAACGCAACAAGGTGTTGTACATACCTGCCGCCTGTGTCATGTTGCGTGGAACACAAACATGCATACCTCTTACGGCATTGATGATCATTCCCATAGGAGAACCACTGTGCCAAATTCCCTCCAAACGATGACCGCGGGTTCTCACAATTACCGGAGATTTTTGTCCACCCTTGGTTCTATATTGCATGGTAGCCAAATCATCGCTCATTGGTTCGAGCGCATAGAGTAAATAGTCGAGGTATTGAATTTCAGCAATTGGGCGAAGTCCGCGCATTGCAGCACCAATACCTTCTCCCAAAATACTCCATTCTCTGATTCCTTTATCGGTGACTCTGAGTTCACCAAATTTTTCTTGCAATCCAGAGAAACCTTGGTTAACGTCGCCAATTTTACCAACGTCTTCACCGAAGGCAAAAATACGCGGATCGCGCTCCATATTGGCTTCAAAGCAAGCCCTAACTACTTGATATCCATCAACAATCTCGTCGGTGTATTGCGCAGGAACTTCTGCAACATTGAGCACATTCAATGAACTTTCGCTGGTCAAGTGAGAGCTGTAGCGAGCGCCATTGATTTCATTGAAATGTTTCAAATAATCCAAAAGGGGTTGACGTGCTGAAGCTGATTCATTCACGGTAGCGCGCAAACATTTATGGAGTGCATTTCCCAAATCACGGCGGATTGGGTCTTTAATTTCTTGAATATTTTTTGCAGTTTCCGCAACAATTGGAGCGGAGATGCCAGCATTTACTGCACTTTGAAGTGCATTTACAAATTCTGCAACGTCTGACTTGATAGAGCTTGCAAAATTGTTCCACGCTGCTTTTTGAGAATTTCTGACAGCTTCAATGGCTGTTTTTTCAAGGGCATCGAGGTCGTTTGGTTGCGAGAACCCACTTTCAATGATCCATTTTCTCATTTGTGCAATACAATCGTATTCCACTTCCCATTCCAAACGTTCTTTCGATTTGTAACGTTCATGTGAACCGCTGGTTGAATGACCTTGAGGCTGAGTCACCTCGGTTACATGCACCAATACTGGGGTATGTTTTTCGCGGCAGATATCTGCTGCTTGTTTGTAAGTGTTGCAAAGTTCTGCGTAATTCCAACCTCTAGCGGTGAGAATTTCCATTCCTTTGCCATTTTTATCGGTTTGAAATCCGCTTAAAATGGCAGAGATATTTTCTTTGGCAGTTTGGTATTTTGCGGGAACAGAAATACCGTATCCATCGTCCCAAACGCTCATGAGCATAGGTACTTGCATGACATTGGCAGCATTGATTACTTCCCAAAAAATTCCTTCAGAAGTAGAGGCATTTCCAATGGTACCAAAGGCAATTTCATTTCCTTTGTTCGAAAACTGGGTATATTGATGCAATTCTGTGTTTTCTCTGTACAACTTAGAAGCAACTGCCAAACCCAACAAACGTGGCATTTGACCTGCAGTTGGAGAGATATCGGCACTCACGTTAAAACGGTCGTTTTGCGACAACCAGTTGCCGTTTTCATCGAGCAAACGGGTTGCAAAGTGACCATTCATTGAACGACCGCCACTTGCTGGTTCGTTTTCTACAGAGGGGTCTGCATAGAGTTGCGCAAAGAATTTTTGAACGTCCGACAAACCTTTGGCAAACATAAACGTTTGGTCGCGGTAATATCCACTTCTCCAATCGCCTTTTTCAAAAACTTTCGCCATTGCGAGTTGGGCAACTTCTTTGCCATCACCAAAAATTCCAAATTTTGCCTTACCGGTAAGTACTTCTTTTCTACCCAATAGTGAAGCCTGACGGCTTTCAAAGGCAATGCGATAATCTTCAAGAACTTGTTGAATAAATGCTTCTTTGCTGAGTTCTTCTGGTTTTTTTGCTACCTCTTGCATTGCTGCAAAGATACGCAAAATTCTATCTCCATTTATTGGATTTTAAGCGTTCTGTGAACACCGTTAAATAGGCGGTTAAGGTTTCATTCATCTTATTGTAAACCTTTCCGTTATGTGCCAATTTTGTTGGCTTTGGGTAATTTCGAATTTGCTTCTGAAACACCTGTACTTCCCCATTTTCATTCATCCCCATTGAATACGGATATTGAATCATGTAATACAACCCTTTGTCGTAATGCATCGAATATCCCTCGTAATTTTTATCGTACGCATTTTTACCCAAACCGGCATAGTGAATTTCATTGCCCATTGCGGCCGCAAGCGTAGGCATGATGTCGCATTGAGAAACAGATTTTTTAATTTTTTGAGGGACAATTCCTGGGGAATAAATCAAGAATGGAATTTCATAACGTCCTGATGGACAATAGAAATACTCCAACAATCCATGACTCGTGTGATCACCTGTGATCACAAAAACGGTTTCATTGAACCATGATTTTTTCGAAGCATATTCGAAGAAATGTTTCAAACTCAAATCGGTATATGCAATGGCCCGGTGTATGGTTTTCGGATGAAAAGGAAGCGCTTTTTCGTATTGTTGAGGGACAGCATACGGGTGGTGCGATGATAGCGTAAACACTGCATTGAAACAAGGTTTGTGCATGGTATCGATGCAGTCTGCAACGTATTTCAAATATGGCTCGTCCCATATTCCCCAATTTCCATCATAGTCGCGGTCTTTGTTGGGGTATTCATTGATGCCGAAATAATGGTCTACCCCAGTTTGCTTGAGGAAAGATTTAAATCCCATTGTGCCATTGTTTGATCCATGAAAAAACCCAGATGCATACCCAACTTTTTTGTGCTTTAAAAAGGCATTTTCAATGATGTTGGTGTTGTAGGTCGACATGATATAAGGCTCCTCCATGAGGTTGGGCAATCCCGCAAATATGGCAGGAACCATGTCGATGCTCTTTGATCCATTGGCAAAGCAATGGGTGAAATTGATGCTTTGTTTCGACAAAGAATCCAAAAATGGCGTATATGGCGATTGATTCAAGAAGCCGGTGTAATCGCGCGACAAACTTTCTACCACCAGTACCACAATGTTCTTTTTGTTTTTGACCTGATCTTCAGCGGGTTGCAACAATCCAAGTATGGCTTCTGCCTGTTGCAGTGACATGGTATTTTGCTTGAAAAACTTCCCTTCTCTGTCCCAAGTGCTCATGATATTCAGTGGGGTTGAGTAAACGAGAGGACTGATATTGGCATCTACATAATTGCTGGCGTCGATACTGCGAATGGGTCTCAGTTGTAGTCCGCCGCGAGCTGCGATGATCCACACAAAAAGGATGGCCGGTGTGGTGATGAGGTTGCGAAAAATGCGGTTTTTTTTCCATAAAAAAGTTGCATTTCCCGCGGTTGGTGTAAGTTTATAGATGAGAACAAAAGAGGTGATGAGCGCAATGAGCGATGGAATGTTGTCGGTGAGGTAAGGGGCAATGTGATTTCCTTCGTCCCCCGCCAAAGAAAAGAGTTCAAATCCGCTGCGTTTGCCATTGATTTTGGAGAAACCGGTATCAATTCCATTGAGAATGAGGCAAAGTATGTTTGGAATTAGGAACAATATTTTGGTAACAATGGGGTTTTTGAGGCTAAAATTGGGGAGGGCAAGCTGCCATATGAAGAGAGGGGCAAAGAGGTAAGCGATGACGGGCAGATCGAAATAAAATCCGTAGAGGAAAGCTTTGATAAACTCAGGAATACCCACTGCTGGGAGCCAAAATTTATTGGCAAAAAACCAAACGAGACGAGAAACAAAAAGGATAAAAAGGGCAAATGCAATTTGCCTTAGGATGTTTGATTTATAGAGTGCATGAACGGGGCCGAACACCTTCATTCACACAAAGGTAACGATATGTTTACAGAAAAGGATTAACGGTGGTAAATTTCAATACCAGCGCGTTGAATGTGTTCGATGAGCGCAGGTTTTTGGACGGTGTGGAGGGCGAGAACATCGAAATTACTTTCTGTAATAAAGTAAAGATTTGGATTTATAGCTAGTAAGAACGGGAATAAAAGCTCTGTAATGCATATTGAATAAATTACTTTTTGCTTTAGCATATTCCCAATCTGTCCAAGTGATAATGTAATTTCCAATAGAACTTCCTAACATTAATAGATTACAAGTAGCTCTGATTATTATAAAGGAATCTTTGAATGAGACTTTTAATTTGTGTTGATATCCTCCATTTGCTTTAGATGATTTTTCTGCTGTTGTTATCGTATTAAAAGTTTTGTCAATTATAGCCAAAGTGTAACCATTGTCAACAAGATGTTGACCAAAGGATTCAAAATTATATTTAACTGTGGAATCAGTTTTTATTATGATTATATTGTCTTTTTTTTCTGGAAATTCAGATTGACAAAATATTGTTTGTGTGTTAAGTAGGGTGAAAATTAGTAATAATTTTGAAATTATATTCATAATATTCAAATTTAACAAAATATTATAATGATTGATGCAGGTTGTAAAATTTATTACAATTTTAAGTTATTGATTTTTTAAAAAGGTTTTATATGTTCACTATGTTTTTTCAGATTCCATGTAAATAACCCAACGCAATCTCTACAGCAAGTGCATTTTCCAAAAGAGAGATGACTTTGGAATAATTGTTAAATCGTTGTTTCCAACGAATATCAGCGCTATCCATGAAATGTGAAGTATTAAACTATGAACAAAGATAAGGATTCGGTGGTGAAATTTTTATGTGTTACAATTGAGGTGCAGTGATTTGTTTTTCAATGTTTAGACGCCAATTATCTTGTTGAGCCAAAGCCTTTTTTATTTTTTCAGTATAGAAAATGTGATACCAAATTGTAGCATTGAAATTTAGTTTATTGTTGTATGTTTTTTCCGAATGAACAATAAGTTTTTGTATGAATTCATCATTGGGTTCACGATGTTGATTCATAATCTTACTCAATAAGTTTGCTGGAATATTGATGTCTTCTGCAAATTGTATTCTTTTGCTATATAAACTATCTATGTATAATTTTAGAAAGTAAACAAAAGTAGATTCATCTTTTTTTGGTAGGAATTTGTTTTGTAGAAAATTCTCCATCTGAAGTTTCAGTTGCATCAATTGAGCTTCTAAAATTTGAGTAGGGTTCAGATTTTTCATTCTTTGAATTCTTGATTCCAATAATTCAATGGAATCAATTTCTTGTTGTCTTTTTGAATTGTACCTTGAATCGACGCCAAATTCTGGATCTAATGTGATTTTGCTTTCTTTGTTCATACTTAAGAATATTGATTAATTAGTTCAATTATTTCTGGCACTTCTAAACTCAAAGTAGTCCCCGTAATTTTCATTTGATATTTTTGAATATAAAAATCTGCCAAAATACTTTTAGGTCTAAGCGATATACATGCTAAATGTCCAAATTCCTTGACAGCCAATTTTGCAACATGTGCAATTAGATTTCCAGCAATGTTGTCAAATCGTTTTCCATTCCCTTTATTTTCAATTGAAACAGTGAGTAGACGAATATGAATTCTCCATTCTTCTGGGTATCTTTCAATTGAAATCAGTCCTAAAATATCTTCAGTGCCAAATATTGTTAACTTGAAAATTTCATTTTTTTGTTCCTCTTTCCAATTAAAATAATATCTAGCTTTTGTGATGCTTTTGAAATCAGAAAATTCAACTGGAGAAACCTCTGCATCGAAATATTGATTTGTTCTAATTTCTAAAATCTTCACCTAACGAATATACTAATTAAATTCCATATTTTGGAATCTAATCTTTAAAAAATTCCATATTTTGACACTTCCATCAACCCTGCGTCATTTTTTTAGCGATGTTACATTCATTTCATTCAATGGCTACCTTTGTGGATGCAATTTTTTAAATCGCACTTTTTATTTGCATTTTTTGCAACAGCCTGTGCCCAGCTATCAGCACAAGTCCCTCATCTAACAAAAGATATCAATCAAACTTACCTAAATGGCTATCCAACAGCATTTTGCGAAGTCAATGGATACCTTTATTTCAATGGTACAAATGTTACTTCCGGAACAGAATTGTGGCGCTCCGATGGAACCACCGCAGGTACCAAGTTGTTTGCCGATATCGTCAAAGGACCCTCTTCGTCTGATCCAGTTGCCTTAACCAAAGTGGGCAAAACCCTCTTTTTTATTGCAACTACTGCCGATTATGGACGCGAACTTTGGAAACTCGACAGCGGTGCTACCGCTCCAGCTTTGGTCAAAGACATCCGTGCAGGTGTTGGAAACTCCGGTGTGGTGAACTTGTTTGAGTATAAAAACAAACTGTACTTTTCTGCAGGAGCAAGCGCAAGCGGCGATTATGAGTTGTACACCAGCGATGGCACCGATTCGGGTACCTACATGGTGAAAGATATCAACCCAGGAACCGCAAATTCTCAACCAATTTTGTTTACCATCTGTAAAGATATTTTGTATTTTGTGGCGACGTCGAGCGTGGGACAAGAACTTTGGAGAACCGACGGCACTTCAAGCGGCACCTATTTGGTGAAAGATGTTTACTTGGGGGCTTCGGGTTCTTACATTTCGTCATTGGCCGCTTACAAAGATACCTTGTATTTCAACGCCACTACTCCGGGCTCTCCCGGAACATACCTCGGACTTTGGAAGTCTGATGGAACAGATTCTGGCACGAAAAAAGTGCCTTCCGCTACTGCAACAGATTATTCCAGTGTGAATTACCTCACTGTTTGTAATGGTTGGTTGTACTTTACTGCTTATAATGCCACTGTGGGACAAGAATTGTTCAGAACCAATGGAACCTCTGTGATGTTGATGAAAGACATTGATGCGGGAAATTCTGGTTCTTCGCCCATGAGTTTGGTTGCGGTTGACACCATATTGTATTTCACAGCAACAGGTTACAACGGAAGAGAGCTTCATCGTTGTTTAGGAACTTCCTCTGGAACTGGCCTGATTCGCGACTTATATCCCATCCAAACGGATGCCCAAATTAACAACATGACTGCGGTTGGAAATACCTTGTTTTTTACCGCTCAGGAATCTCCAAATTATGGTGATATTGAATTGTTCAAGTGCAAAGGTTCATCGATTTCTAGGGTGAAGGACATTTGGGCCGGTGCTGCTGGTTCAAGTCAACCCACCAATTTTTACACTTGGAATGGCAAACTCTATTTTTCTGCCAACGACAATATTGTAGGTCGCGAACTTTGGGTGAGCGATGGCACTGCTTCAGGAACATCCCTCCTGAAAGACGTGAACAATGGCACTCTTGGAAGTGGCATTTCCTCTATCGCAGAATACAAAGGTGGGGTGCTTTTTAATGCCAATGAACCTGGTTTCAAAGATGAATTGTGGCGCAGTTCTGGTGATTCTTCTCGCACTAAATTGGTGAAAGATATTGGTACCAACTCACCTTATTCTTCAGCACCTCGAAAACTCACCAATGTTGGTGGAAAGGTCTTTTTTACAACGGAACCGTATTCCTCTTACGGTGATCATTTTTACTCAGATGGGGTGAACGTAACCGAGGTGACAACAAGTAGTAGTTATTATGGGCAGGCCGACAATTGGACATCCTTCAATGGAAAAACCTATTTTACCTGGAATCAAAGTGGTTTTTATCCCGATTTATACTATGTTACACCCACCAATTATGGTTCGAAAGTAATGACTTTAGACATCAGTAAACTTGGTGATAAAGTGGGAAATTTAACCGTTTTCAGAGACCAATTGTTCTTCAGCGCCTCTGATGGCACTTCGGGAACCGGTGTTGAATTGTATAAAGCTTCGAAATCAAATTCGGTTTCTTTGGTGAAGGACATTTACTCGAGCTATTATTCAAGTAATCCTTCTTATTTAACTGTGCTCGATACCGCTCAAATGTTGTTTTCCGCAGGAAACAACACGTATGGTACAGAATTGTATACCACTGATGGAACCACGGCTGGGACGAAACTTTTGAAGGACATCCTCACTGGTGCGGGAGGTTCAAGTCCCTCGAATTTAAAAAAGTTTGGAAAATACGTCTACTTTTCTGCCAACACAGCAAGCACAGGAAGGGAATTGTACCGTACCGATGGAACCGCCTCTGGAACAGAATTGTTCCTAGACATTGCATCGGGAAGTGGCAGCAGCAATCCCACGAAATTCGTGGTGGTAGACACCCTCATGTACTTCTTGGCCGATGATGGAAGCAATGGAAACGAATTGTGGGTGACAAACGGAACCACTGCTGGCACTTATTTGGTGAAGGACATTCAAAAAGGATCGATTTCTTCGAATGTATTAAACATGACAGTGGCGGGTAAGTGGTTGTATTTCAGTGCGAATGATGGTGTAAACGGTCAAGAACTGTGGCGTACAAACGGCAAAATTACAACCATGATTCAAGAGGTTTATGAGGGATCAGAAAGCACGAACCCATCATTGTTGACCTTGCACAACGATACTTTGTACTTCACCGCAGACCACCCAGAATACGGAAATGAACTTTGGTATGTGTATACCAAATGCATGAAGGTGAATTTTAAATATTCTCAAACCTGTGCAACTACACCCGTTGAATTTACAAATACATCGGACAGTTTTGGGCGTAAAATCACGGACATTGCTTGGGATTTTGGGGCAGACACTTTGGTGAAAACCATGAATAAAACCACCCAATGTGTGTTTAACACAAGTGGCAAATACCAAGTGAATTTAATTGTAACCAACGAAGATGGATGCACCGAAAATTGGTCTGATTCAATCACGGTTTTTGAAAAGCCCATTGCCCAATTTTTAGTCAATAACGACAGCCAATGCATCACAAACAACATGTTCAGTTTGACGAATAAATCAACGCCGATTAAGGCATTAAAGCATCAATGGACTTATGGTGTTGGCGGTATTGATACGTTAAAAAATGGATTGAAAATTTATGCCGCTCCCGGTATTTACCCTGTGAAATTGGTGGAGCGTTTGGGGATGTATTGCATTGACTCTGTGATGGATACCTTGGTGGTTTTCCCGAAACCAGTTGATGTGAACATTGTGGGCAAGGCCACCACTTTATTGGCACAAGACACCTTCAATGTGGTGGTTGCCAAGAACAAGTCGGTGTACAATTGGGTGATTACTGGCGGTACAAAGTTGAGTGGTGGAAACAGCAGTCAAGTAGTAATCAAATGGAATACGCCACCGATTACGGCCACTGTTAAAGTGACGGAAACCGATAGTTTTGGCTGTTTGGGGACTCAAAAATCGAAGACGGTGACGGTTCAAAAGCCTGCTTCAACGAATGACTTTGAAAGTGTTGGTATTCAAATGTATCCGAATCCTGCGTCGCAGAAAGTGCACATCTTTTCTCCATTATTTTTTGTGAAAAACGCAAATATTCTGGTGATGAATGCTGGGGGCAGTGTGGTACACAAAGGCATCATGATTGCTGGCAGATACGAACTCAATTGCACCAATTTTGCTGCGGGTATTTATGCGGTAATGGTAGAGATTGACGGCAAACAGTATTCGCAAAAGTTGATCATTGAATAATCGAAGAAGCGAAAATTCGGGGCATTTTCTTTGTAACTTTGCGAAATGCCCGAATTTAATTTAGAGTCACCCTTCACGCCTAAAGGCGATCAGCCCCAGGCAATTGCGCAATTGGTTGAAGGGATTCATGAGGGACTTCGGGCGCAAAC
>JACCDH010796985.1_pt1 | contig 13702 bp, 4 predicted proteins | sample 7442481 | NCBI WGS metagenome assembly JACCDH01 (sample SAMN15323433, study PRJNA562643) | freshwater metagenome | isolation source: river surface water | place: USA:Blue River Watershed | collected 2017-08-15
CTAAGGGATTTGCATCCATAATTACTGGTGTTCCAAATACAGGATCTGGCATTGATTTGCCTAAATTACCAGCTAGCACAACAGGCCCATACAAAAAGGCAATTCTATTTTCATTATCTGGCATTGATTCAGTATACAGATGCATTTCAAATTCTATCGTTAATGCATCATTGTTATTCCATTGTCTATTCACTATCAAAAAGCCATTTTCATCTTGGGTATTTGTAAAGCGAACATTGTTTACCAACAATTTTACAGACTTACTCCAAGATGGTTTACGAATTTTAATAGCAAATTTTTGCGATTGTTTACCTTGATAGATAATTTTTGTAGTATTATAATTGGGGAAAGAAGTTAGTTGAATAATTTTTGATTTCTTGGCAGTCCAATTTAATACAGATGGAATAAATAGATTTACATACAAAGACCCATCATTACCTTGAAAATAGATAGACTCTTCATACTTTGAATGATTTTCCATACCACTTCCCACACAACATGTAAATGTATTGGTTGAATCACTGAACTGCTTTGCAGTTCCCATTCTTAAGGGTAAAAAATAGGTCATCATACCCGATTTAGAATGTTGTGATGCTAAAATATGATTGTACAATGCTCTTTCATAATAATCCCCCAATTTTGCATTAGGCTTCCAAGTAAATAAATGACTTGTTAACTTTAACATATTGTAAGTGTTACAAGTTTCACATGTTGCATCACTCAATCTATCATTTAGCTTACCAGCATCTCCACAGTATTCATAATTACTATTTCCCCCTATAACATAACTATGATTTTTCACCATTGTATGCCAAAAAAAAGAAGCAATGGTTGAGTCTTTTAACGATCCAGTTAATTCGAACTGTCTTGCAGCAGCAATTGCTTTTGGAACATTAGTGTTTGAGTGTTTCCCTGGCATTGGATCAATTTGATTAGCCAATTTACCCATCACAAAATCATCTTGAAATAAATGAGCAGCTTTCAAATATTTAATATTACCTGTAACAGCATAAATATTGGCCAAAACTTCATTCATGCCGCCATATTCACAATTCAACATTTTTAACCTTACACTATCAGATAATGGAGCCACTAAAACATATGTCCAATCTGCTAGTTTGATAGCCACTTCTAAAGCATGTTTATTTTCTGTAAAATAATAAGCATCCATCAAACCAGCCATCACTTTATGCACCGTATACCAGGGTGACCATGAACCATTTAAATCAAAACCACTGGATTTTATCTCGCTTCTTCTAATTTTTGCCCATATAGTATCTTCATTGGGAATTGCTCCTACATATCCTGTTCCTCTGGCTTTCTGACAGATTTCTAATTCTGATACTATATAATCTATATTTTTTTTAAATGCATTATTTCTTGTTGTAGCGTACATCATGGACGATGCAGATAAATAATGACCTAAAGTATGACCAGACAACCCATCTGATTCCCATCCTCCATAGACTGAATCTTTTACTGGCAGCCCTGCATTCTTATGAAAACGATGTAATAATCTATTAGGAGATAAGGATAATATATATCCACTATCTAACTTTTTAGCATTAGAGAATGAACTGCTTAAAAGTTGTACATCTTTTATAGGAAACCTTGTAGCTTTTAATTTTTGGGAGTGCACAATATTACCCACCAATAAAAAAGAAACTATTAAACTATATTGAATGTATTTTGAACTTAATTGCATGATCAATGATTAATAGTTAACTTTTACATCTTTAAAACTAGTTGGAATCCATACCTGCATTTCATTACTACCTCTATTACACCATGTATAATATGGAATAGCTCTAACTTTCTGTGTTTCATTTTTAACAGAAGCACCATTTAAATCAATTTGAATAGTAGGTAAATGAGCAACTAAGCTTACAACTTTCTCGTTCAATACGCTAAAATCTTCTTTGACAAAATTCAATTGACTTGGAACAATAACATTCCAAGCCTTCCCATTATTATCAGCTCCTTCTATACAATATACCAATGGGCCTCTTTGAAAAGCTACCCTATCATTATTAAACTTAAGTTCATTTCTTGAAACCACTTTTTGAATATTCATGGGTAATTGATATTCTATTTTATCGTTATCCTTCCAATTATGATTCACCATAACATAACCATCTTGTATTTGATATTGGACAGATTCGCCATTAATAAGTAATGTTGGCATTGTATTATTTGTCTCTACAAAAGAATACAAACCGCCAGGAGCAACAGTACCATTCGCCCATCCAGGTAATCTAAGAGCAATAGTTGCATTCATTTTCTTCTTCATATTTAATGTACATTGAACATTCCCCTCCCATGGATAATTGGTATTCATGGCGAATTGCATTTCTCCTTTTGGCAACACGAATGCGGTTTGACTTCCCACAAATAAATTCACATAAATCTTATTATCCTTATACCCATAGATATAATTACCCAAAGAACTTATCAATCTAGCAATATTGGCTGGACAACAAGCAGTACCAAACCACTCTCTTCTAGAATGTTTACCATTAGAAGCTAAAGGATTTCCATAGAAAAATCTATCCCCGCTTAAAGATAATCCATCAAGAGCGCCATTGTACAAACTTCTTTCAAGTACATCTATATATTCAGCATTCCCAGTCAAACTATTCATTCTTTGATTCCAGAAAACCATCCCAACAGATGCACAAGTTTCGCAATAGGCTTGCTCATTTGGCAAATCATAATCATTTGAGAATCCTTCATTACTTCCTGCAGAACCTATACCTCCAGTGATATACATATTTCTAAAAACAACATCTTCCCATACATTTCGCATTGCTTTTAGATAATCCGCATCCCCCGTATGAGCTGCAACATCTGCTGCACCCGTATACATATACATTGCTCTAACTGCATGACCAGTGATATCTTTTTGCTCTTTTACTGGAACACCGTCCTGTGCATATAAAGTATCTTTCCAATCCGTCCAAGTATAACCCACTGCTAATTTCTTACCTCTTTCAGATAATAACCAGTCTGCTAATTGTAAGTATTTTTTATCATTAGTTACACGATGTAGTTTTACCAATGCTAATTCTAATTCTTGATGGCCCGTTACCCAGTGTTTTTTATTTGGGCCAAAAACCGAATCAAAATAATTTGCCCATTTAATACAGGCATCTAATAACTTTCTTTTTCCTGTAGCTTCATAATAGGCCACCCCTGCTTCTATCATATGACCTGCATTATAATCTTCATGCATACTCATATCTGTCCAGCGCTTATCTAATCCATTTAAAGTATAATAAGTGTTTAAATAGCCATCTGGTAATTGTGCTGCTACTACCTTATCAATCCATTCATCTGCTTTGACTTCTAGCTTAGGATCTTTATTGGTCTTAATCGCATAAGCTATCGCTTCTAATGCTTTAAAAACATCTGAATCATCATAAAAAACACCTTCGTGCGCTTCACCTTTATTTCTAGCTACTTTTTCGAAGTTTCTTATTCTAGCTGTCTTTTGTTCAGTTTGATAAATACATGCATCCAATGTTTTGGTTGCCACTAATGCCATTTTAGGCTTCCAAAACGGATCATTCACCACTACTTTTGAAAAATTAACTGGTTCAATTTTTACATTTTGAGCTGATGAAAATATGGGAATTGACATTATTAATATCGATGAGAAGCCCTTTAATGAATTATTCATATTAAATTGTTTTAATTATTTTTTGATATACATCTAAATCCTACTGTTGAATTTCTTTCAAAACTTTGACTTACTCTTAATAAATATTGAGCGTAAGTAAGTTCTCTAGGTCCAGCTTGAACATACCACCAACTTCCAGATGGCTTAAAGTAGCTTCCACCTTTCATAATAATATATTCATAACTACCAGATCTGTACTTGTCTTTTGTCAATTGCCAAACAGATCCTACTAAATCTAATAAGCCATTTGGATTAATACCTTTTGGATATGATCCAACAGTATCTAAAACTCCATTTCCTAAATTAGCATAAGTAGGATCGATTCCATTTAATTTAATAACGCTAAGTGTATTTGTAATTTCTTCATATTCCCTTGTAACTGGAACATCTTGTTTCCACGGCCATTCATTTAAATCACCTGTTTGTGCTGCATATTGCCATTCGATTTCAGATGGCAATTCTTTATGATTAAAATGAGCGAAAGCGGTTGCATCTTCGTAACTAATATTCACAACTGGTTTATTTAAATCCGAATCTAGAGGCTTACCATTTACCCAATGTTTTAAATAATTTACAGTATCCGAAGGTTTGTAATTAGATAAATTAATAAATTCTAAAAATAATTTATTTGTTACCGGACTTTTATCCATCCAATAACTATTCATATTTATTTCAGATGTATCATTATTAATTGGATATGAAATAAAATTATCTCCATGGGTTTGTTTGAACACAAATTTCCCTGAAGGAATTAATACCATTCCTTCTTTGTTTGATTCAACAGTAGTTATTTTATTTTCTTTTGTCCATTTTAATAATGGAGATCCAGGTGTAATTTTAATAATCTGTTCGTCCAATAATGTATTTCTTTGATGAATAGTTTGAACTAATTGAATAATGAACTTTCCCTCAAATCTCTCCTGAAGATCATCTACATTGATATTTTGAGATGTAAAAGAATATTTAATGGGCTCTTTTTGAGTGTTAGAAGTATATATCCAAAATTGCTTATTAGACTTATTTGTATCATTTATCTGAATAATTAATTGATTCCCCTTTATTTTAACATCAAATAAAGTGGGAAGTTGTGCGATACAACCAATGGCTCCCTCATTATTAGTTCCTAAATATTTAGAATGAAAAGCGGCTGTTTCGGCATCTATATTTGCCTCTCCTTTATCCCAATTGGGTTTAATCAATTCATGATTCAAAATATCAACAAAATGATATCCTGCTTTATATTTTGCTTTGAATAATGGTCCTTTATGTCCAGAAGGAATAATACTATAAATGGTATAAACTTCAGAAGCTCCCGATGGCCATTTATTCACCCATATACTATCTTTCAATGTTGGAACTAAAAAACTTGATTGATTACTGTTAAAATTGTCAGAAAAGAATCTTAAAATTTGAGATGTTTTGTGCAGCATTTTATACTGATCTTCTACCCATTCAGGCTGACCAGCTGCCATAATATTTAATTCGGTGCCATAACCATTAAAAAAGCTAGTGGCAAATTCTCTTTGTATGGGTTCTTTAAATAATTCAGCTACTCTATATATAGAAAAGCCAGGTTGAATAAATTTGTTAAGATTTAACATCGGAGGATAGTATAATGCATTGTGAACCCTACCAGAAATAATTCCTTGCATATCTTTAGGTACAGCCATTCCCTCACTATACATAATTACCCCTTTTCTTACACTATCTGCAGCTATTTGTAGTGAATCAGTAGAGCTACCATAAGTATCTAATACTACCCCATCTGCATTGGTTTGATCAATTAATTTAGCTAATCCTGTATAATGATTAAGGGATCTTGTATCTATATCCCAAGGATTATAAGAAACAAAAAGATGCTTATTTTGATTTGCTAGTTCATTACTAATGGATTTGATACTGTCTAGGCCACCTGGCAGATCTTTAAATAAATCAAATTGATTTCTTTGATCCAGGCCCAATGTTGGCCAAGTTGGCCATATTGCAATTATGTCATCTCCGCCATATAATCGATTACCTCTTTGAACAAAATCTTTAATTAAATATTTTTTGTTGATTGGATCGTAAAAGAATTTGTCCCATGCCATCATTAAATGCATTGTATAAGTATTTCTCATCCACATCAAATCTGGCCTCTTATATAAACTGTCATTAAATTGATCAACATCATATAATTTACGATCTCTCAATACTTTTAATAAACCATTTTGCCAACTACCTACATAAGGTTCTAGCCAAATTGTATATTCAATACTTCCTCCAGGATGTAAAAAAGTTTCAAACCTTTTTAACTTACCATTAAATAATGAAGCTTTATTTCTTCTAGAAAGTCCATAAATTGAAATACTATCTTTTAAAGGAAATGTATTGTATCCAAGCTCCCATGCATTATCTGGAACGATTACATTTATAGGATTTCGATCAGGGATGAATAAATGAGTTCTAGATAAAGCATGTTCTCCTTTCCCCGTTATAAAAACCTGCTCCTTGCTAACTTTAAAAGGAACAATGTTGTATAATGACAAAGTATCAGAACTAATATTTGAAAACATTAATTTAATCCTAATGCCATCTTTATGCCTAGAAATTTGCTGAATAACTTGTTTTATATATTGATTTTGTAAAGAATCTGGAATTATATTATTACCAATCTTCACATTATAACTTACTAAAGATTTGTTTTGTATAATCCCTTTATTATTCAATAAAATACTAGTTATTCCATTACTGTCTTTACTTAAACTAATGTTATTTAATTTTTGTGCACCTAAAGCGTCAAAGAATAATAGAAAAATTGAAGTAATGATGAATCTGTATAGATATGACATTATAACCATTAGGCAATCGCTTTGATAAGAAAGTTACAAAAAAAGTCCTACAATTTTTGTAGGACTTATAAATATTTGATAAATAGATCTATTCTTTGCCAATTCGAATAAAATAGACCACTTCATTATGCGTCATATCTGTATTTAATAAGATCTGTTGTCTTCTACCAGATTTTTCTGTTACAAACATTACAGCTGTATTTGGAGGCTCTGAACCAAGATTTTCAGCAACCATCACCAACTCATTGTATTTTTTATTCTTGTCTACTTTCAATTTAAATCTAATTGGTCTATTTACCTTTAGTTCTTGTTTATCTACAACAATTCTATTGTTATAAATAATTGAAACTGAATCATTATCATGAATTCCATTATCATATATTTCAATATCAACAGAATCTGAATTAACAAATACATCAATAGGTTTTTTGTTAATTCTCTTAGTTAAATATTCAATAATTCTTTCTTGTTCTCTCTTTAATTTAGCTAAAGAATCTAAAGCTTTTAAAATTTCATCTTTACTAATCTCATCATCATAATCACTAGATTTTGCAACAATAGGATTAGTAGATTTAAGAGTCGAATCTTTCTTCACAACAGGTGGTACAACCTTCACCACCGTATCTTTCTTCACTAAAACAGGTTTAACCACTTTAGCAATAGTATCTTTCTTCACAACAGGTGGTACAACCTTCACCACCGTATCTTTCTTCACTAAAATAGGTTTAACCACTTTCGCAATAGTATCTTTCTTCACAACAGGTGGTACAGCCTTCACCACCGTATCTTTCTTCGCTAAAATAGGTTTAACCACTTTAGCAATAGTATCTTTCTTCACAACAGGTGATACAACCTTCACCACCGTATCTTTCTTCGCTAAAATAGACTTCAGCTTAACAGTAGCTTCTAAAGTATCTTTTATTATTTTGGTTTTTTTGAGAGTAGAATAAACGGTATAAAAAGAGCTACCTCGCATCTCTTCTAATTTAGCCCAATCATTTAATTTATTTTCACTAAGTACTATCTCAGCTCTTCTATTTAATTTTTGATCGTTCTTACGTTTATTTAAATTACATGGTATAATAGAATAGTTTTTAGAATACGCATTTGAAATAATTCTATTCTTATTAAATCCATTCTTTGTCAAATATTCAACAATATGTGTAGCTCTTTTAATAGATAATTTTGTGTTATATTTAAATGATCCAGCACAATCAGTAAAAGCTCCAATAATAACATTTAAATTAGTATCTCTTTTTAACCTAGACAATAAACTATCTAAAACTCTATATTCTGACATTGCAAGTCTTGACTTGTCAAAACCATAGTATACAATAAATTTATTATTTAAGTTCATCAATGCAATACTATCCAGTTTTTGTTGGTTAAGTCTTGCAATTAAATCTAATGAATCATTTATTTGTTTTGGACTCCTACCTCGAATCACTAATGGATAAAATAAATTTGATTGATTTGGTTTTGTTGATATAGACAAAAACTCAGTTACACTATCTCCATTTAAAGTAACGAATTGATATTCTCTATTTGGTTTACCAATGAATGTATATTTAGCATTATTATCTGTAAGTAAAGTATCAATTACTTGATTTGAAAAATTATCAAGTAGAATAAATTGATGATTTTTAGCTAGACTATTGTCATTCTTATACCTTAATTCACCAACAATATTATAGAAAATTGGATTATACTTTAATTGAATGATATCAAAATTACCAGACCTATTTGAAGTCAAATTAAAGAAATTAGAAATATCTTTTTTCAAACTCACTTCATCTTTTTCTGAATTTATAGGATACCCTAAATTAATTATTGGAGATAACGAGTTCATTTTTGAATAAAAAATATCAAATCCTCCTAATCCTCCAACTCTATTTGAACTAAAATATAATGTATCATTATTTATAAAAGGACTTAATTCATCAAATGTAGAATTTACATTTTCTAATTGATTTAAATTATAATCCCAAACCCCATTTAATTTATTGATATAAAACAAATCATAACCACCTTTACTTTTTTGGGTGTTACTAGAGAAATAAAGTCTATTACCATCCTTTGATAAATATGGATATAGATAATCAGCATACTTATCTTTAAATATAATTTTATGTCTATTTATTAACCTACCATTTTTAATTTTAGCTTCCCAGAGTTCCCATCTTTTCTTTTGACCATATTTTAAAGAAGATTCTTTTGAGTAAATTATTAAATTATTTATTTCATCAATTACAAAAGCCTGATTCGTTGAAAAATGCTTGAATTGTAACTCTACTTCATTCCAATTATTTCGTATTTTTTTATAATTAAATAATATATCATTATCATTACTAGTAGCTGGCGTATAATCATGATTTTTTACAGTAAAATCATACGTTTTAGATGTCGATTTTTTTGAAAAAACTTTTTTATTTAATGTATCAATCAATTGAAAATGTGAGTCTTTTGTCCAATATATTTTATTAAATAACAATTTAGTATTGGATAATGGCTTATCTGATATATACAATAAACCACCTTTGTAATTAATAGGAGAAAATTCATTAAACCTTGTATTAATATTAAGTACTCTTTCTTTAAAATCATTTGAATCTCTTAATAATAAAGTTTTGTTATTTTGCGCTAATGAATTAATACTAACTAAAAATAGCAGTAAAATAATTTGAATATGTAGTTTTCTATTATTCACAACTAGTATATTTTAAAAGATTTACTGTTAGGAAATAAACTACCAAATTCAAGTCTTAAAAAGATCTCACTTGTATTAGGAACTCTAAATGGCATATCGTAAGAATATCCAAATCTTAATTGTGGCGTTAATTGTAACTCAATCATACCAAGAATTGATTCTCCAGTTCTATATGAACCACCAATACCTATTGTATTTCTATACCAAAGTCCCATATTAATATCTGCTTCGACAGGAGCCCCACTTGCCATTTTAAGCAATACAGAAGGTTTTACAACTATATCTTCATCAACATTAAAAGAATAACCTGTGGTCATGAAATAGTGAACTTCATTAACTTGAAATAAACTAGAGTCTGTCTTATAGTTTTTTACTTGTGAGAGTAGAATCAAATCTGGAGCCGAAACTCCTAAATAAAACTTATCACTATTATAATATGCTCCCACCCCCATCAATGGTATAATCTTATTAAAATTGGAGGCATATGCCATATCATATGATGCAATTTTACCTAGATTAACAGAAGTCAATAATTTAAGATCGTTGTAAAAACCGCCTTTTACACCAACACTCAAAACCCCACGATCAGAAATGGGTATTTTAACATTATAAAATAAATTCATACCAGTTCTTCTGATAACATTTGCATATCTATCATCAAAAACTTGAACTCCTAAACCATATTTCTTATTTTTAGTAGGCGCATCTAAGGTTATTGACTTTGTAGAAGGAGCACCTGACAAACCTGCCCACTGCTCTCTCCATATAAAAGCTAAGGAAGGCACTCCTCTATTACCAGCATAGGCAGGATTTATACTAGTCATGTTATACATATATTGAGAATACATGGGCGTAGACTGTCCATAGCTTTTTAAGCTCAATAATAGCAAGGCGCATATTTTTATATATCTTCTCAACTCTTATCTTTGAATGATTACACTACCTTGGAATGTTGTTATTTTGCCACTAGATTCAACAGCTCTTACTACATAAAAATATCCACCATCAATTAAATCTATGCCTGCAAAATTGGGGGTACCCCCTTTTCCATCCCAATCATTTTTATAGTTACTATTTTGATAAACAATATTACCCCATCTATTAAATACTTCTAATTCTATTTTAACATATGAAGGTCTAATAATAATGTAAGTATCGTTAATACCATCATGATTTGGCGAAAATCCTTCAGGAATACTTACAATAATATCCTGAACATTGTATTTTGTAGCATTTTTAGATTTTTCCTCAAGCCTAGACAAAGAAGAAGATTGCATTGTAACATTACCCCATATAGTTTCAGCATTAACAAAGGCTATATTTGACAATTCACCGCTATAACCATTGGGTGTCAAATTCATAATAAATGAAACTGAATCTTTTGATAAACCTTGAAGTGAACTAGAAGGACTTGTAATATTAATATCAATTGAACCATTAAAATTAGAATTTGCTATTAAAGAATTTCCTTTATTCACCTGACTTACAATAAAATTAGAAATAGCAGGTGCTGAATTTTGAAGGTTATCAGTAATTACAACTTTCTTAAACTCATATGGCGTCAAATTAGATACAATAAATTTGAAAGGATAATTAAATGTAGAATTAGCAAGAAGCTTTGCACTATCAACAATTTTTTGCAAATGAATAACATCATTAACATCAAGCATTCTGACATTAAATGATATTGTGTCACTCTCAATATTATTTACTACTTGACTTAAGCAATATCTAAATACGCCAATAGAAGTTGGAAGATTAGGAACGTTTACATTGCTATTACTTTGAATATAATATTTAGGAGTTGCATTAGATAATAAAATAAATTGATTGGTGACATTTTTAGGATTTACTTTTAATCCAAGTATATATGTTGAATCACTAACTATTGGAACAGGTGGTTTTATTGTTATAGTATCATAAGAATATCGATCACTATATAATAAACTAGTTGTATCATATGATTTTAATGCATATATATATCTGCCAATTTCTTTTGGCGTTTTTGGTGCTACAGTATCACATTGTGCAGTTACAAGATTACACCATGTTGGTATTGTTCCAATTGGATATGACTTAACTAAAGGCCTGATTGATTCTGGTGTATTAGGTGCATTATATACATAAGCATAATTTATTACTAAAGGAGGGTCAGGTATACTAAAATTAATATAACATCTGGTAAATTGTTTTTCCAATGTTTTTCCATCACCGTTTGGATCTGGTTCTGCGCCATCAGTTGATTGGTCAAACAAAATAGAATCACCTATAGTTGCATGAGCGTAAGCATCTATATAATTCAACCAAGTATATTTTATTTTATTTGTTTTGACAAAAACATCATATTTTATTACAACAGAATCATCTAATGACAAAAGTCCATCTTTTGTAACAAGCGACTTTTTATCATATCCATTAAATAAAGTGTCAATTATTAAGTGATCATTTATTGTTGGTTTTCCTACTACATATGCTGAATCTGGAGTTGGGAAAGTTTTTGTAAAATCGTGAATAATTGATAAGGAATCAATATTCATATTTGAATAATTTTTTACTCTTGTCTCAAAATGATATACATAACCTCCATTAACAACTTCAGCATTAGAAGATTTCATTGCTGCGCCTATTAAATATTTAGGGAATAACGAAACATAAGTTGGAGTAGGCTCACCAATATCTATAATATCTGGATGTAAATCAGGATTTGTAGCGTCATGTGAAAATGCAGCAGTTGCTTCAGAACTAGTTGTGTAATCAGATTGATTTAAAACTCCCTTTCCACTTGAATTAAATTGTAAAATTAACGGAGTAGTAATATTAGTCTCTGCTATAGAAAAATAGAAATTAACTTGACCTTCGTATAAAATTGGCAATTGCACACCATTGCTAAATAAATAATTACCTGGTAATGTTGAATTTGACTTTATATTTGAACTACTAGCACTAAATCCAGTTGAACTATTTGAAGTATTTGAATTACCTAAACCATTGTAGTTGGGATTAATAAGTAAATTGCCTGATGCAACTTTAACACTATCTAATACATATACCATTCCCTTGGGAAATACATTTGAAAGATTTGCATCAACCTGAACATCATTTAAATCTAACTGACCTTCATTCTTGATTTTCATGATAAGTTTCAATTTGAAGGAATTATCAGGTTCTTGAATAGGCGGATCTGCAGACAGTGTTAAAGCAATTTTCGGAAATAAAATAACAAGGTTTACTGTATCTTTTGTAAAATCTGATATTCTAGTTAAACCATTAGCATCAATAACTTTATTTAACTTATAACTGGTATTAACTTGTCTAGAAGGCAAAGTAATATATTGACCACTTTTTATATTTGCAAAATTATATTGTATATTATCTGTAGTATTTGTTAGATTAATCTTAAATGGTGAAACTCCATTTTGAATATCTACTTTTATCTTTACACTATCCGACGCTAACAATGAAGGATATTTTAAATTAATAGATGCTTGTGGCAATAAAACTAAAGGTTCAATAATTTCAAAAATAAATTCTTCTGAGCTCGCACCATTATGAGTTGAATTTGATGCGAGAGTTGCAATCACTTTATACTTTCCAACACTTGAAGGAGGAGTTGTACTTGGTCCATAAGTAGTACTTCCTGTTCCGCTGTATGTATACGTTATTAAGCCATCAGATCCAGTAACGATTGATGAATTAGGTCCCAATGTATTTCCTGTATATGTATAAGTTGAACTTCCAGTAACTGCAATTGTAGAATTCAATAACGAAGTATTAATTATTGTAAGGCTAAAAGATTCTTGCGTAGATGTACATGTAGCATTTTTAAAACTTATATTAAAAGCATATGTATTAGGAGTACTTGCAGATATAGTAATTTTAATAGGACTAATTGAAGGCAGATTTTCATTTGTAATGTTTGTAAATCCACTTAATGCTGGACTTGCAGTACTTAATGAGAAAGTTAAAGGTCCTCCTCCTACTATAGTAAACGGTATTTCAAAACTTGTAGCTGAATTTGTAATTTGACTTATTGTACCTAGAGTAACAGCAGGTGTTACAGGCTGAGAATTTATTCTTACATCAGAAGATTGAATTGATGTGCAAGATCCATTACTTACAACAAAAGTATAAGTACTACTTGCCGTTAAACTATTTATAGTCGTTGTTGAGCCAGTTCCAGTTACTGAGTTTGAACCATATGTCAAAGTCCATGCTCCAGAAGGCAAACCACTTAAAACAACAGATCCTGTTGCTGTGCTACATGTTGGTTGTGTAATAGTTCCAATAATTGGTGCAGAAGGCGCTAATGGCTGTGCATTAATCACAGTATTGGATGATGTACCTGAAGTACAAGATCCATCATTTACTGTAAATGCATATGTTGTGCTAGCAGTTAAACTATTTATTGTCGCTGTTACACCAAATCCAGTTACTGAGTTTGAACCATATGTCAAAGTCCATGCTCCAGAAGGCAAACCACTTAAAACA
>JACCDH010623454.1_pt1 | contig 13700 bp, 12 predicted proteins | sample 7442481 | NCBI WGS metagenome assembly JACCDH01 (sample SAMN15323433, study PRJNA562643) | freshwater metagenome | isolation source: river surface water | place: USA:Blue River Watershed | collected 2017-08-15
CATGGCACAGGCGTTCACGAAGAGATGCTCTCGCCATCGTTGAGTGGACAAATCCTGCTGATTGAAAGCACCTTTGCGCCCGGAACCGGAACGGGTGACCGAGGCAGAAAACGCCAGGGGGAAGAAGCCGGACTCGTGTTGAGCGGTGTGCTTGAACTCCACCTGGAGGGCGAAAAATTCATCTTGCAGGAGGGCGATAGTTTTGCCCTGCCAGGCGAGGGGACCCACCGTTGCTTCAATTCGAGCAGCGAGCCCGCTGTGGTGCTTTGGATCAGCACGCCTGCTGCGTATTGAGGCGGCATGTTGGACGTTGCTTTGTGGAATGGCTTGGGCTATCCGGCGCTGGTGGTGCTGCTGGGGTACTGCGTCTTTGGCCTGACAGGTTTTGGTTCGGCGCTGGTGATCATTCCTCTGCTGTCATGGCAGTGGCCCCTGAGCGCGATTGTCCCGACGGTGTTGTTGCTGGATATTCCAGCATCCATCGCGCACACCGGTATGAATCTGAAACATGTGCGATGGACCCTGGTGCCAAAGGTCATGCCTTTTGCAATCGTCGGTGCCTGGCTCGCAAGCATGGCCCATGCATGGGGTGACAGTGCTTGGGCGCTGTCTGTTTTGGGGCTTTACATATGCTGGGTCGCTGCGCGTGGACTGCGGGGGCAAACCCAGCGATTCGAACCCTCAAGCCCCTGGGTCAATTCGATGGCCGGAACCCTGATGGGGCTGATCGAAACCCTTTTTGGCACAGCCGGTCCCGTCGTCATGGCATGGCTCACCCGTCAAGAACGCAAGATCGAGGACGTCCGTGCGACTGCGCCGCTTTTGATTTTGATCACGGTGTGCATCGCTTTGTTCAGCAACGGCCTGTCAGGGCGCAGTGACATGGATCAGGTCTTGGCCCAAACCCTCTGGCTTGCGCCCATGGCCGTGTTGGGCGGATGGCTGGGACACCGTTTCAATGCACGTATCCAGCCGGTCACCGCGAGAAACACGGTCCATGCGGTCCTTCTGCTCAGCGGGATCAGCTTGCTGCTGCGGAGCATTGTCTTGGTGTGATGGTTCCCGGTCATCACACAAACGCCTGGACGCTCAGGGCGATGGCCTGTGCACCGGCGTCGTGATTTGACCGTCCCACCCCTCGACGGTTTCTCTGATCAGCCTGGAGACGATTCGGCTGGCCTGGGTCAGCTGTCCTTGTTTTGGGTGGGCCAGCGTCACATAGCGCTTGAGGTCGGGGCCGATGATCTTGGCCGCTTGAAGCTTGCCCGTGCGCAACTCCTGATCCACAGAAAACGGGCCCAGCAGGGCATACAGGTGGGGGTTGTCGGCAATCAGTTCTTTTTGCACCCGCAAAGAATCGGCTTCCAGGGTGGCTTGCAGATGGAATCCTTTGCTTTTGGCGGTCTCGTCGAGGATGGATCGCCAGTGCGCAGGCCGACGGGGCAGCACCAGCGGTAGCCCCTCCAGCCGACGGAATTCCACCGTGTCAGCATGGGTCAAGGACAGTCCCGGGCGTGAAACCAGATAGGTGCTGGCGGTGGTGAGCAATGTCTCTTCAGGGTTGTGGGGCTTGTCGTAGCGAAAGAGGATGGCCATGTCCACGCTGCCCGCATCGAGCATGGCGTCCAGCTCTCCGCCTTGGCCTTCGCGGATGTTGAGCGCGATTTTGGGGAACTCGTTTTGCAGGCGTTTGAAGACCTGTGTCATCAGCGGGTGCGCAGCAGAAGGCAAGATGCCCAGGCGCACCTCTCCCATGGGGACGCGGGCGGTTTGCTGGATATCGGCAAAAAACGCGTCGGTTTCGCGGACCCATTGCCGGGCTCTGAGCGCAACGTGGGCTCCAAACTCGGTCAAGGCCACACCCCGGCCGGTGCGCCTGAACAGGGTGCCACCGCAGGCCTCTTCCAAGGCGCTGATTTGTCGGCTGATGTGGGATTGCACCGTTTGGCGTTGTGCGGCCACTTTGGTGAAGCTGCCCATTTCGGCCACTTCCAAAAAGAGCTTGAAGTCCTGAATCTGCATGCGCCTCCTTTGATATGCCAATTTGGGCATATCTGAAATCTCGGATTGGATTCTATGCACATGGCATTGATCTGCCTAGACTTTGTCCCAGAGTCATTCATGCATCGACAGGCGGTGCGCGTTATCCGAGGAAAAACATGAGATTTGTCAGCTTTGAGTACCGTGGCAAGGCCAGTTATGGCCTTTGGAAAGATGAGAGCAACTGGTTGCAGGTGCCTGCTGCCTTTGCCGCGCAATACCCTGATTTGAAATCGGTCATCGCGGCCAACCAGCTGGACGCTTTGGAGACTGCAACCGTGCAGGCCGGGGAGCCCGTCAAAGCCAGCGATGCGCAACTTTTGCCCGTGATTGCGAATCCTGGCAAAGTGTTTTGCGTGGGTCTGAACTACAAGACCCATGTCGCTGAGATGAAGCGTGCCGACAGTGAGCACCCCGCCATCTTCACCCGTTTTGCAGACAGCCTCAGTGCGCATGGTGCGCCACTGCCCAAGCCCGCGGCCACCACGCGTTTCGATTTCGAGGGCGAGTTGGCCGTGATCATTGGCCAAGGTGGGCGCAACATTGCGCAGGCAGACGCTTGGGACCACATTGCGGGCTACGCCTGCTTCAACGACGGCACCGCTCGCGACTGGCAGCGCCACACGCACCAGTGGACGCCGGGCAAGAACTTCCCCGCCACAGGGCCTTTGGGGCCTTTCATGGCCACGCGCAAGGCCATTCCCGACGTCAATCAGCTCACCCTTGAATCGCGCCTCAATGGCCAGGTCATGCAGCACGCCAGCGTGGCCGACCTGATCTTCACCTTGCCCGTGATCATCGAATACCTCTCGGGTTTCACCAATCTGTCTCCCGGTGACGTGATCGCGACCGGCACGCCGGGCGGTGTGGGCGACAAGCGTGAGCCACCGGTGTACATGAACGCAGGTGACGTCATTGAAGTCGAGATCACCGGGCTGGGCACCTTGCGAAACGTGGTGACCAACGCTGGTTTTTGAAGGAAACAAGATGACTGCAAACAAGAAATCACTGCGCATCGCGGTGGACATCGGCGGCACGTTCACTGACATGGCCTGCTTTGATGAAGAGACGGGTCAGATCTCTTTTGGCAAGGCGCTGTCCACCCATGGCCATTTGCATGACGGGATTCAAAACACACTGGACGGTGCAGGCGTTGACCTGACCAACGGCTACCTGTTTTTGCACGGCTCCACGATTGCCATCAACACCTTGCTGGAGCGCAATGGCGCTAACACGGCCTTGCTCATCACCGAAGGGTTTCGGGACATCTACGAAATCGGACGCGTGAACCGGCCTGATGCCTACAACCTGTTTTTCTCCAAGCATGTGCCTTTGGTGCCGCGTTCACAACGCCATGAGGTGAGCGAGCGTCTGCGTGCCGACGGCTCTTTGCACAAGCCGCTGGACGAAGAGGGCGTCCGTGTTTTGGCTCGTCAGCTCAAGGCTGAGAACATCGAAGCCGTGGCGGTGTTGCTGCTGCACTCGTACCGCAACCCTGACCATGAGCGCCGCGTCAAGGCCATCTTGCAAGAAGAGATTCCAGGTGCCTTCGTGTGTGCTTCGCACGAGCTGTCTCAGGAATACCGCGAATTTGAACGCGTCTCGACAGCGGTGGCCAATGCCTATGTGGGTCCGCGTGTGTCGGCCTATCTGGGGGAGCTCGAAGAGCATCTGGAAGCCAAAGGGTTTGTCGGTGATTTCTATGCCGTTCAATCGACGGGGGGGCTGTTCCCGCTGGAGCATGCTCGCCGCGATTGTGTGCGCATGCTGGAGTCCGGCCCTGCCGCGGGCGTGATTGGCGCACAAGCCATTTGTGCGCAGCTGGGCCTGCCAGATGCCATCGCTTTTGACATGGGCGGCACCACCGCCAAAGCCGGGGTGATCAGCGAAGGTCGCCCTCTGACCACGGGCAGTGCGCTGATTGGGGGCTATGAAAAAGCCCTGCCGATTCAGATCCCGATGATGGACATCTTTGAGGTGGGCACCGGCGGTGGGTCCATTGCCCGCGTGGAGCTGGGCAATTCACTGCGCGTGGGGCCACGGTCAGCGGGCTCGATGCCCGGGCCGGTGTGCTATGGCCGGGGGGGTGAAGAGCCCACCGTGACCGATGCCAACTTGATCTTGGGTCGCCTGGATGAGCACAACTTTCTGGGGGGCGAAATGCCGCTCTACTTGGACCGTGCCCGCGAGGCGATGGACAAGAAAGTGGCCACGCCTTTGGGCCTGGACGCGACCCGCGCTGCCGATGGCATTTTGCGCATTGCGGTCACGCAGATGTCGCACGCCGTGAAGGCAGTGACGACGGAGCGTGGCCTGGATGCCGGCAGTTTCACCATGGTGACGTATGGCGGTGCGGGTCCACTGCATGCGTCGGCCATTGCCCGTGAAATCGGTATCCGGAATGTGCTGATCCCCTATGCGCCTGGTTACTTCTCGGCTTACGGCATGCTGTTTTCCGATTTGCGTTATGACTATGTGCGCTCGGTGTTTCGCCGTCTCGATGGTTTGTCTTTTGAAGAAATCGAAGCCATCTACAAAGAGATGGAGGACGAAGGTCGCGCAGCGATCGGCGCTTCGCAGATTCGTCCCGAGGAGATCGTGTTCGAGCGTGCCGGTGACATGCGCTATTTCGGTCAGGAGCATGCTGTGACGGTGGACTTGCCACGGGAATTCTTTGACCGCAAGGACCGGGCGGGCATCAAAAACCATTTTGATGAGGTGCACAAGGTCCGTTATGGCACCTCGGCACCCAAGGAGGCGGCAGACATTGTGAGCCTGCGCGTCACGGTGATGGGCCGCATGAAGAAGCCGCCACGCAATGAGGTGGCCGCTGGACAAGAAAAGCCTGATGCACAAGCCCTGCGTGCGCACAAGCCCGTGTATTTCCGCAGTGCGGGTGACTATGTCTCGACAGCGGTTTACAAGCGAGATCTGCTCAAAAACGGCAACCTGATCCAGGGGCCAGCACTCATCGAAGAGCATGCGTCCACCACGGTGGTTCAGCCTGGGGACACGGTCCGTGTGGACCCGTTCGGCAATTTGCAAATTTCCATTGGGAGCGACCGCTCATGAGCACCAACGCACTTCAAACCCCGACACAGACGGTTGATCCCGTCATTGTGGAGATCATTCGCAACGGCCTTTTCGCCGTGACGGAGGAGATGAAAACCAACCTGATGCGCACGGCCTACAACCTCATCATTTATGAGGCGCTGGATTTCACGGTGGGCCTGTTCACCAAGGAAGGGGACACGGTCTCCATCGGCCTGGGTCTGCCGATGTTCATTCGCGGCATGTCCGAGACGGTGAAGTCCAAGATCCGGCACTTTGGCTACGAGAACATCCACCCCGGCGATATCTTGGTGACCAACGATGCCTACACCACCGGCAGTCACCTGAATCACTTCACCTTCACCATGCCGGTCTTTCACGAAGGGGAGCTGATTGGCTTTACTTGCTGCATGGCGCATTGGCTGGATGTGGGCGGCAGTCTGGGGCAGATCACGACGGACATCTTCTCTGAAGGCATTCAGATTCCCATCGTCAAGTACCAGAGCGCGGGCAAGGTCAATCAGGATTTGATCGACATCATCGCCATGAACGTTCGGATGCCTGAGCGTGCATTGGGTGACTTGCGTGCACAGATCACCGCCATCACCACGGGCGAGCGCCGTTTTCTGGAGTTGGTGCAACGCTACGGCAACGACGATGTGCAAGCCTCGATCCGCGAGATCATGAACGCATCGGAAGCTTTGGCTCGCCAGAACACCTTGACGATTCCTGACGGCGTGTACGAGGCCGAGTCTTTCATGGATGACGACGGGTTGGACGTGGGCAAGCGCATTCCGATCCGTGTGAAGGTCACCGTCAAAGGTGATGAGATGGAAATCGACCTCTCGGATGTGAGTCGCCAGGTCAAGGGTTTTTACAACTCGGGTTTCACAACGGGCATCGCCTGTGCGCAGGTGGCCTACAAGTGTTTGACAACGCCGACCGATTACCCGGTCAACGATGGCAGTTTCCGTCCTCTGAAAGTCGTGATGCCGATGGGCACGGTGATCAGCGCCGAGCGGCCTTACCCGATGCGGGTGTGGATGACTTTCCCGATGACGGTGATCGACACCATTTTCAAGGCACTGGCACCCGCCATCCCCGATCGCGCCATCGCCGGGCACCATGCCGATCTGGTCTTTCCCAACATCCACGGCATTTCACCCGAGGACGGTCGCCTCTTCATCGTGGGCATTGGCCCGCTGGGCGGCGGCTGGGGTGCCAAGAGCCGTGAAGACGGTGTGTCGGTCACGGTTTGCATCAACGACGGCGACACGCACAACAGCCCCACAGAGCAGCTCGAGGCCAAGTACCCGGTGCTGGTGGAAAGCTACAAAATCCGCCAGGACAGCGCTGGGGCAGGCGAATTCAGGGGAGGCCTCGGCGCTGAGATGGTGGTTCAAGCCCTCTCGCCGTTTTCGGTCACCACGCGGATTGACCGCATGCATTGCAAGCCTTGGGGACTCGAAGGGGGCGGTGAAGCCGCCGGCAATGGCATTGCCATCCGCCACAAAGGCCAATGGGCTGAAGACCTTCCCAACGCCAAGATCTTCAACGTGCGCCTGGAACGCGGCGACGCCTACAAGATGCTCTCGGGCGGTGGCGGTGGCTTTGGCCATCCGTTCAAGCGCGACGCACTCAAGGTGGCGGAGGATGTTCGCGAGGGTTATGTGAGCCGAGAGGCCGCAGAAAAGCTTTATGGGGTGGTGCTGGATGACCAGTACCAGGTCAATGAAGCTCAAACCTCGGCTTTGCGCGCCCATGTTTGAAGTGATGGAAGAGAACACCACGCGTGCCCAAGCCACCTATCTGGCGGAGCTTTGGCACCGCCTGTCAGCGCAGCACATTGCGCTGGGGTGTTCTTGCTCCATGAGTGGCATCAGTGTGACGCTGGAGGATTTCGAGCGTGACATCGCTGATTATTTGTGGGCCGAAAGCGAGCGACTCGGTGCGCCAGAGGTGGTCGCTTTTTTGCTCGCGCCAGGCCCGATTTGCGAACAAGACAAAGCCGTCAGAACTATCTTGGCGCGTTTGCAGGCGGGTGAAGCAGATGATGGGGTTGCGCAGTGGTTGCTTGCGCGAATGACCAAAACCATCGAGTCTTACGCCAAGTTGCACGGCCCAGCAGTGGAAGCGCCTTTGCTGGGTGGCTCAAGGGCTTGGCGTACCGGGTATCGAGATTGAGTTTTTTCTACAAAAAAGGAGACATTCCATGTATCGGATGAAACGCAGATTTGCCGTGTTGACCTTGCTGCTGATGGGGACTGCCGCTGCAGCGCAAACCAAATTCCCGGAGGGCCCCATCAAGATGGTGGTGCCCTTTGCCGCTGGTGGGGGCGTTGACAGCGCTGCACGCTTGCTGGCCAAGCAACTGGGCACGAATCTCAATGTGCCCGTGGTTGTGGAGAACAAGCCCGGGGCCAATGGTTCAGTGGGCGGCAAGTTCGTGCAAACGTCCAATGCAGATGGTTTGACGCTTTTGTTCTCCGCTTCGACCCATGCCTTGGCCAAGCAAGTCATGGCGACTGCGCCCTATGACCCACAGACCGATTTTGCGGCCGTGGCCCGTGTCGGTGAAGCGCCGCTGATGATGGTCATTTCCCCCAGCCTGCCCCAGACAAAACTCCCCGAAGTGATCGCGGCGGCCAAGCAAAGCCCGGACAAGTGGACCGCCGCGCTGCCGGCACTGGGTGCAGCGAGTCATTTGGGAACGCTGATGTTTGCCAAGCAAGGCAATCTGCCCAATTTGGTGACTGCCGTCTACAAAGGGACCGCACCCGCGTTGACAGACGTGGCAGGCGGTCATGTGCAAATCCAGATCGACGCCATCATTGCGCTGCAAGGGATGGCCAAGGCCGGCAAGGTCAAACCGATCATGGTGACTTCCGCCAAGAGAAGTTCGGTCATGCCCAATGTCCCCACGGCGGTAGAGAGCGGGTATCCCAAATTCGTGACGGAGTCCTGGTACGGTGTTTGGGCACCTAAAGCCACGCCAGCTGATCGTGTGCAGTCGCTCAACAAAGTAATCAACGAGGCTGTTCAGCAATTGACCAAAGCCGGCGCTTGGGAGCCGCTGGGGGTTGAACCCGTCACCGAAAGCAGCGAGGACTTCCGCAAGTACATGGCGACTTATGTCATCGAGAGTGCTGACTTGCTCAAAGGCGCGGGCTTCAAGCCGGAGTAATTTCTTTTGCACCAGTGAATGGCCATGGGGGCTGGGTAATATGCTGGTATTCCCTTCAAAACCCATGACCTTCCAATACCATGCGATCAATCACTGCGCTGATGGCCTCTTGTTTGCTCACGGCTTGCGCCACGCCCCCAATGCCTTTGAGTGCTGACCCCATTGCCGTGGTGGCCGCTGGCAGCTTGCGCGAGGCGATGACGGACATCGCCAAGGCGCATGAGGCCCGCACTGGTCAAAAACTGAGCTTGTCTTTTGCGGCCTCCGGCTTGCTGCGCGAGCGCATCGAAAAGGGCGAGGCGGCCCAAGTCTTTGCCTCGGCCGACATGGGGCATCCGCAAAAGCTGGCCGACGCCGGCAGCTGGAGCCCGCCACGTGTGTTTGTGCGCAACCAACTGTGTGCGATCACCCAAGCGAACCTCAACCTCACGCCTGAGCGTTTGCTGACCGCCTTGCTCGATCCGGCGGTGCGTGTGGGCACCAGCACCCCCAAGGCCGACCCGGCCGGTGACTACGCCTGGGCGCTGTTTCGCAGGGCCGATGCGGTCAGCGCTGGCGCTTACGCCACGCTGGAGCGCAAGGCTTTGCAGCTGACGGGTGGCCCCAGTTCGCCCAAAGCACCGGCGGGTCGCGGCACTTACGCTTGGGTCATGGACCAGGGGCAGGCCGACGTTTTCTTGACCTATTGCACCAATGCGGTGTCGGCCCAACAAGAGGTGCCCCGCCTGAAGATCGTGGCGGTGCCCCCCAATTTGCAAGTGTCCGCAGACTACGGCCTCACCGTGCGCCGCGGCACCCACCCCGCCGTACAGGCTTTTGCCGACGCCTTGCTCGAGCCCAGCGCACAGGCTGTGTTTTCGCGGTATGGGTTTGGCAGTCCTTGATTTGGGCTTCTTTTCTTGTCATCCCGGGCAAAGACCCTTTTTGTCATCCCGGGCGAAGACCCGGGATCCACTGGGCGGTGTGGCCCTTTGCAAATGCTGGTTGTGCACCATGGATCCCGGATCAAGTCCGGGATGACAGGCTGAGAGGTAGTCCGGCATGACATCTTGAGAGGTGGTCAGGATGACATCTTGAGAGGCTGACTCTTTTTGTCATCCCGGGCGAAGACCCGGGATCCACTGGGCGGTGCGGCCCTTTGCAAATGCCGGTTGTGCGCCATGGATCCCGGATCAAGTCCGGGATGACAGGCTGAGAGGCGGTCCGGGATGACATCTTGACCGGGATGACATCTTGAGACGCCGTCCGGGATGACATGATTTGTGCAAAGATCCTCCACTTCGTCACACCCATTCAAGGAGCCCTTTGTGAACCACGATCTGATTCAGGATGCCCAAGCTTTGCTGGGCAAAAGTTCGTTGGACGGCAGCACGCGCCGCCAAGCTTTGCAGATGGCGCTGGGGGTGGGTTATGCCGCTGCGGCGGGCACGGTGATGGCGCAGACGGCGATCAAGACGCCATCGACCGGCCTGGTCACGGGCGAGGTGACCATCGATGTGAATGGTTTCAAGATGCCGGCTTTTCGCAGTGCTCCGGTGGGCAAGACCCATTTGCCGGTGGTCTTGGTGATTTCCGAAATCTTTGGCGTGCACGAGTACATCGCCGATGTGACCCGCCGTCTGGCGCAGGCCGGTTACATGGCCATTGCGCCCGAGCTGTTTGTGCGCCAGGGCGATCCGAGCGAATACGGCGAGCTGGCCAAGCTGCAGTCCGAAATCATTGCCAAGGTGCCCGACGCGCAGGTGATGGGCGACTTGGACGCCACCGTGGCTTGGGCCGCAGCCAACGGCGGCAACACCGACAAGCTGGCGATCACCGGGTTTTGCTGGGGTGGCCGCATCACTTGGCTGTATGCCGCGCACCAGCCCAAGCTCAAGGCCGCTGTGGCTTGGTATGGCCGCTTAGTGGGGGCCGCCACGCCCCAGACGCCGCAGCACCCCGTGGCGCTGGCAGCCAACATCAAGGCGCCGGTGCTGGGCCTGTATGGTGCGGCAGATACCGGTATTCCCCTTGACACGCTTGATAAGATGAAAGCTGAGCTGGCCAAGGGTACGGCCGCTGGCAAAGCCAGCGAGTTTGTGGTTTATCCTGAGGCCCCCCACGCGTTTCATGCCGACTACCGGCCCAGCTACCGCCAAGCGGCAGCCGAGGACGGTTGGCAGCGTTTGATGGCCTGGCTCAAGCGGCAAGGCGTGGCTTGATGATTGGATGAAAAACCGCCCTTTGGGGCGGTTTGTTTTGGGGGTGACAGGTTCACCCCGGATGGAAAAATGACTCTTTTGGCAATTTTGATCGGCACCTTGGTGGCCGGTATCGGCAGTGTTTGGTTAGCGGCCTGGCTGAGCTTTGGCGTGATCAGCCGTTACACGCAGCACATGCTGAGTTTGGCCGCAGGGGCTTTGCTGGCCACGGCGTTTTTGCATTTGCTGCCCGAGGCGTTCGAGTCCGATGTGGGCCCGCATGCGCTGTTTTTGACGCTGCTTTTGGGCTTGGTGTTTTTCTTTTTGCTCGACAAGGCAGAGCTGTGGCACCACGGGCATGAACACCACCACGGGCACCACGACCATGACCATTCAGGCCATGCCCACCATGGCCACGCACAGAACGACCATGCACACCACGACCATGCGGGCCATGCCCACGGCGGTGAGCGCTCAGCAGGTCATTGGGCGGTGCTGGCGGGCGACAGCGTGCATTGCTTTGGCGATGGCATTTTGATTGCATCGGCCTTCATGGCCGATTTGCAGTTGGGTGTGATCGCGGCATTGGCCGTGCTGGCCCACGAGGTGCCGCACCACATGGGCGACTTGGTGGTCTTGCGCCAAGGCAGCAGCAACCGCAAGGCGGCGGTGCTCAAGGTGTCGATGGCCGGGGCCATCACGGCTTTGGGTGGGGCGGTGGGCTATGTGCTGGTCGATGCCTTGCACGGCGCCTTGCCTTACTTTTTGGTGGTGGCCAGCAGCAGCTTCATTTATGTGGCGCTGGCCGACTTGATTCCGCAGTTGCAAAAGCGCCTGAGCGCCAAAGAGACGGCCGCGCAAATCATTTGGCTGGTGGGCGGCATGGCCATGGTCATGGCGGTGAGCCTGTTGGCCCACCGGGGCTGAGCCGCTCAAAAGCCGGTCGTTCAGCCTTGGGCGCAGGGCAGGCCGGGGGTGCGGCTCCATTCGCTCCAGCTGCCCGCATAAAGGGCTGTGGGGCCATAGCCCGCCAGCTCCATGGCGATCAGGTTGGGCACGGCGCTCACGCCGCTGCCGCAGTGGTGCACCACGGTGCTGGCGCTGCGGCCAGCCAACACGCTGTCCCATTCGGCCTTGAGCACGTCGGCGCTTTTGAAGAAGCCTTCGGGTGTGAAGTTGTCGGTGAAGGGGCGGTTGAGTGCGCCGGGAATGTGGCCCGCAATTGGGTCCAGCGGCTCGACCTCGCCACGGTAGCGCGGGGCGCCACGGGCATCGACCACGGTTTGGGCGGGGCGGCCGAGTTGTTCCACCACGCTGTCGATCATCACCAACTGACGCAAAGGCGTTTTGACGGCAAAGTTGACTGTTTCACCAGCCGCTTGTGCGGGGCCTGAAGCCACAGCGCCACCAGCGGCTTTCCAGCCTTGCAGGCCGCCGTCGAGCACGGCCACGGCGTCATGCCCCAGCCATTTGAGCATCCACCACAGGCGGCCGCAGTAGTTGCCGGCTTGGCGGTCGTACACCACGACCTGGGTGTCGTTGCCAATGCCTTGGCTGCCCAACCAGGCGGCCACTTTTTCGCGGGCGGGCAAAGGGTGGCGGCCGCCATTGACGGCGTCTGCGTCATGGTGGGCACTGAGGTTGCGATCCAGGTGCGCTTGCAGGGCACCGGCAATGTGCTCTGACTCGAACATGCTGTCGGCCGTCTCGGGCTTCATCAGGTCCGAGCTGCAGTCGAGCACGGCCACGTTCTGGCCTGACTGCTTTAAGGCTTGCAATTGGGCGGCGTTGATCAGCAAGGGGTACATGGTCAATCTCCTGTGTCAGTGTTCTTCTGCGGGGGCTTGGGGCAGGGCGCGTTTGCGCAGGGCGGTGGCGGCGATGCCGCTGGCGATGATCAAGGCCATGCCGATCCAGCCAATCAGCGGGATCAGGTCGCCAAACAAGAACAGGCCATACAGCGCAGAAAAAACAATGCCCGAATATTGCAAGTTGGCCACCATCATGGTGGCGCCCCGGGTGTAGGCCTTGGTCATGCACAGCTGGCCCAATGCGGCCAGCAGGCCAATGGGCAGCAGCCACAGCGCATGCGGCCAGACCCAGTCGCTGGCGCCGGTGAACAGCATGGCCACGCCGCCCACGATGGTGGTGCCGATCGAGAAATAAAACACGGTGCGCGATTCGGGCTCGCCCATGCGGCCGAGAGCGGCCACCTGCATGTAGGCCATGGCCGCGCCCAGGCCCGAGAGCAAGCCGATGACGCCAGCAAACAGCTGGTTTTGTTCGATGGTGGGGCGCAAGATCATGATCACCCCGGCAAAACCCGTCAGCACCGTGAGCACCACGGGGCCTTGGCGGCTGGCGTCTTGCAGGCGGCCCATGACCAAGGTGCCGCCCACCAAAAAGGCCGCCACCCACACGCCGCTCATGTAGTTGAGCGTCATGGCGGTGGCCAGGGGCAGGTGGGCAATGGCGTAGAACCAGGCCGACAAGGAAGCCACGCCGATGACCGAGCGCCAGACGTGCATCAGCGGCACGGGCGTGCGGATGGACACGCCCTGTGCCCGGCACAGGCTGGCCATGACGACCATGCCGATCAGGCCTCGGTAGAAGACCAGCTCAAAGGTGTTGAAGTGGCTGGCCGCGAACTTGATGCACACGCTCATGGTCGCAAAGAACAGCGACGCCAGGATCATCCAGGAGGCTTGCATCGGGACAGTCGGCTCAGCGCGTGTTCATCTGGCGGCGGTACCACTCGTGGAAGTGCTGCATGCCGTCTTCCATGGGGCTTTGGTAGGGGCCGACTTCGTTGTCGCCGCGTGCCAGCAGGGCTTTGCGGCCCGCGTCCATGCGCTCGGCGATCTCGTCGTCCTCGATGCAGGTTTCCATGTAGGCCGCTTGCTGGGCTTCGACGAACTCGCGCTCAAAGGCGACGATCTCTTCGGGGTAATAAAACTCCACCATGTTCAGCGTTTTGTTGGGGCTGATCGGGTGCAAGGTCGATACCGTGAGGACATGCGGGTACCACTCGACCATGATGTGCGGGTAGTACGTCAGCCAGATCGCACCGCGCTCGGGCAGTTGGCCATTGCGGTACTTGAGCAGCACCTCGTGCCACTTTTTGTAGGTGTCCGAGCCGGGCTTGCCAAAGCCGCCCGAAATGCCCACGGTCTGCACCGAATAGTGTTCCTTGAACTCCCAACTCAAGTCTTCGCAGGTCACGAACTGGCCCAGTCCCGGGTGGA
>JACCDH010089705.1_pt1 | contig 13694 bp, 9 predicted proteins | sample 7442481 | NCBI WGS metagenome assembly JACCDH01 (sample SAMN15323433, study PRJNA562643) | freshwater metagenome | isolation source: river surface water | place: USA:Blue River Watershed | collected 2017-08-15
CCCTCGATCGACTACGTCGTCACCAAGATCCCGCGCTTTGCATTTGAAAAATTCCCGGCGGCCGATTCGCGCCTGACCACGCAGATGAAGTCTGTGGGCGAGGTGATGGCCATGGGCCGCACCTTCCAGGAAAGCTTCCAGAAGGCCCTGCGGGGCCTGGAGGTCGGCGTCGACGGCATGAACGAGAAGACGCAGGACCGCGAGACGCTCGAGAAGGAACTGGGCGAGCCCGGTCCCGAGCGGATCTGGTACGTGGGCGATGCGTTTGCCATGGGCCTGTCGGTGGCCGAGGTCCATGACCTCACCAAGATCGACCCCTGGTTCCTCGTGCAGATCGAGGAGATCGTCAAGCTCGAGCTCGAGATGGACAAGCTGGCCGCCGCGAAAGGCGAGGGGGCCTTGGCCTCCCTGGATGCCGCTACCCTGCGCATGCTCAAACGCAAGGGCTTCTCCGACCGGCGCCTGGCCAAGCTGCTCAAGACCACCGACAAGGCGGTGCGCGAGCAACGCAAGAAGCTGAAGGTGCGCCCGGTCTACAAGCGGGTGGACACCTGCGCCGCCGAGTTCGCCACCAACACCGCCTACATGTACTCCACGTACGAGGACGAGTGCGAGGCCGAACCGACCAGCAAGAAAAAGATCATGGTGCTCGGGGGCGGCCCCAACCGCATCGGCCAGGGCATCGAGTTCGACTATTGCTGCGTCCATGCGGCCCTCGCGATGCGCGAGGACGGCTACGAGACCATCATGGTCAACTGCAACCCGGAGACGGTGTCCACCGACTACGACACCTCCGACCGTCTCTACTTCGAGCCGCTCACGCTCGAAGACGTACTCGAAATCGTTGACAAGGAAAAGCCCACCGGTGTGATCGTGCAGTACGGCGGCCAGACACCGCTGAAATTGGCGCTGGGCCTTGAAGCCGCCGGCGTGCCGATCATCGGCACCAGCCCCGACATGATCGACGCCGCCGAAGACCGTGAGCGCTTCCAGAAGCTGTTGCACGAGCTGGGCCTGCGCCAGCCGCCCAACGCCACCGCACGCACCGAAGCCGAAGCGCTGACCCGTGCCGCAGAACTCGGCTACCCGCTGGTGGTTCGCCCCAGCTATGTGCTGGGTGGCCGTGCCATGGAAATCGTGCATGAACAGCGCGACCTGGAGCGCTACATGCGCGAAGCCGTCAAGGTGAGCAACGACTCACCCGTCCTGTTGGACCGTTTCCTGAACGACGCCATCGAGTGCGATGTGGACTGCCTGCGCGACCCCGAGGGCAAGACTTTCATCGGTGGCGTGATGGAACACATCGAGCAGGCCGGCGTGCACAGCGGTGACTCCGCCTGTTCCCTGCCGCCTTACTCCCTGTCCTTTGATACCGTGGCCGAGCTCAAGCGTCAGTCGGCGGCCATGGCCGGCGCCTTGAACGTGGTGGGCCTGATGAACGTGCAGTTCGCCATCCAGCATGTGGGCGGCAAAGATGTGATCTACGTGCTCGAAGTGAACCCGCGTGCCTCGCGCACCGTGCCTTATGTGTCCAAGGCCACCGGCATCCAGCTGGCCAAGGTGGCCGCGCGCTGCATGGCCGGTCAGACCCTGGCCGCGCAGGGCATCACCAAGGAAGTCACGCCACCGTACTTCAGCGTCAAGGAAGCCGTGTTCCCCTTCGTCAAATTCCCGGGCGTGGACACCATCCTCGGCCCCGAGATGAAGTCCACCGGCGAAGTGATGGGCGTGGGCAAGACTTTCGGTGAAGCCTTCGTCAAGAGCCAGCTGGGTGCGGGCACCAAGCTGCCACGCGAAGGCAAGGTGTTCCTGACGGTCAAAAACGGCGACAAGCCACGCGCCGTCGAGGTGGCGCGTCAACTGGTGACCCTGGGCTTTGAACTGTTGGCCACCAAAGGCACGGCCGCTGCCATCGAGGCAGCTGGTGTGCCGGTGACGCAGGTCAACAAGGTGACCGAAGGCCGCCCCAACATCGTGGACATGATCAAGAACAACGAAGTGGTCATGGTCATCAACACCGTTGAAGAGCGCCGCAACGCGATTGCTGACTCTCGCCACATCCGTACTTCGGCTCTGCTGGCCCGCGTGACGACATTCACCACGATTGCTGGCGCCGAAGCTGCTGTACAGGGCATGAAGTGCATGGATAAATTGGATGTGATTTCTGTGCAAGAAATGCACGCACAGCTGACCGCCGCCTGATTGTTGCCAACCTCATGGGCCGCGTTATCATGCGGCCCATCCGCCGCCGAGGACCACTCGGCGGTTTGCTTTTGGAGAGAGACTGATGTCCACCATTCCAATCACCAAGCGCGGTGCCGAGAAGCTCAAAGAAGAGCTGCATCGCCTGAAAACCGTTGATCGTCCAGCCGTGATTCAGGCGATTGCCGAAGCGCGTGCCCAGGGCGATCTGAGCGAAAACGCCGAGTACGACGCCGCCAAGGACCGTCAGGGCTTCATCGAAGGCCGCATTCAAGAGATTGAGGGCAAGTTGTCGGCTGCCCAGATCATTGATCCTGCCTCGGTCGATGCCAGCGGCCGCGTGGTGTTTGGCGCCACGGTCGAGCTGGAAGACGAGGACAGCGGCGATCAGGTCAAGTACCAGATTGTGGGTGAAGATGAGGCTGACCTTAAGCTGGGGCTGATCAACATCAGCAGTCCGATTGCCCGCGCCTTGATCGGCAAGGAAGAGGGTGATGTGGCTGTCGTCATGGCGCCGGGGGGGGAGCGGCGTTACGAGATCATCGCAGTCCATTACCTTTGAAGTCGACTGCCCATTGACAATGAAAACCGTCGACAACACGGCAAGGCAGTTGCTCAGTTATGCCTACCAGCAGTGGCGTTTGCTGGTGCTTGCATTGGTGTTGTTTGTGTTGGGTGCCGCCATTGAGCCGATGATCCCCGCATTGTTGAAGAAGTTGATCGATTCGGGGTTCAGTGATGGCTTGGACTATCCGCTGTGGATCGTCCCCGTGGTCGTGATTGGCCTTTTCCTGGTACGCGGCGTTCTCAATTTTTGTGGCACCTACGTGGTGCAATCTGCCTTGGGTCAGATTGTGCTGGCTTTGCGACTGGACTTGATGAGGGCGCTGTTGCGTGCCCGTTCTGACTTGTTCACCAGCCTGGGGCCGGGACAGGCGGTCAACAAAATCATCAGTGACCCGAGTGTGGCATCCCAGGTGTTGGGCAATACCTTGATCAGTCTGGTCAAAGATGCCACGACCTTGTTGTGCCTGGTGGCATATTTGCTCTTCTTGGACTGGCAGTTGACTTTGATCTCTTTTGTCTGCATGCCTTTGCTGGGCGTGGCGGTGCTCAAGGCCAAGAAGCGGCTGGATCGGGTCGGGCAGGCGCAATACCAATCGCAGCAGCGATTGGTCAATATCGTCGATGACAATGCCCGGGCCTGGCGTGTGGTGCGCACTTTTGGCGCAGAAAAATTCGAATGGAGTCGCTTCGAAAACGAAGCCCAACATTTGCGAAAAGTGTCAATGAAACAGGTCGCCACAGGTGCTTTGGTTGCACCTATGACGCAAGTGGTTGCCGCCGTGGGCGTGTCGATCATCATTACCCTGGCGCTTTATCAAGCCAGTCAAGGCGCGAGCACGGTGGGGCAGTTTGTGTCCTTCATTACCGCGTTGCTGATGACCATATCGCCATTGCGTCATTTGTCGGACGTGTTTCAACCGGTTGCAGCGGCCTTGGTCGCCGCGAAGGGTGCATTTGAATTGCTGGCAGTGTCGGATGAATCCGATACGGGCAACTTGAGTCTGTCCCAATGCACTGGCGCCGTGGAGTTCAAACAGGTGACTGTCCAATTTGAGAGGGCCACTCGACCGACCCTTCATTCGTTTGACCTTGCTGTACCTGCCGGGCATACCGTGGCCTTGGTTGGGGCCTCTGGCGCCGGGAAGTCCACGGTAGTCAGTGCGCTGTTGCGTTTTGTCCCTCTTCAAGCTGGTGAAATCAGCCTCGATGGCATCTCCATCACGGATCTTCGCCTGGCCAGCTTGCGCCAGCATTTTGCGGTGGTTTCGCAGGACATTGCTCTTTTTGATGGGAGCATTGCCCAGAACGTGGCCTATGCCAGTCAGGACGGTATTGATCGTGCCAAAGTTCAGTCCTGCTTGCAGGCGGCCAATCTTTGGATGCATGTGGCGTCATTGCCAGACGGTATGGACAACACGATCGGTGTCAATGGAAGTTTGCTCTCTGGTGGTCAGCGCCAACGCCTGGCGATTGCACGAGCCATGTATCGGGATGCTGCAATTTGGATTTTTGATGAAGCCACTTCTGCCCTGGATTCCGAGTCGGAAGCCATCATTCAGAAGTCCATTGAAACGTTGCGGCACCACAAAACTTTGATCATCATTGCGCACCGTTTGAGCACCGTGCGCAACGCCGATGAAATTTGTGTCATGTCTGAAGGCCGTATCGTCGAACAAGGAACGCACGATGCCTTGTTGGCCCTGCAAGGGACTTATGCCGGTATGGTGAACCTGCAGAACGGCTGATTTTTCAGTGCGAGCACCCGAGGCAATCGGGTGGTGGGGTCAAAAGCTTGTGGCTTCAGTCCAGTGGTCTGCGATCCAGGTAGCAGGTTTGATGTAGCGAAAACGACGATTGCGTCGGCCAACCAGGGCATCTGGTGGATTGCATTCGCCGTGGAAAATAACGACCCGTGCGCCGTCTGGAATGAAGGGCTGTTGCCAGAAATTGCTGGGCCAGGAAGGGATGCAATCGTATTTGAAGCTGGGGCACCAGGCTTTGGGCCAATAAGCCAAGAGACCTTGTTGGTTCATGTAGTCCGACAGGTAGGACTGCTCGTTGCGAAAGCGCTGGCGGATGCTGTCAAAGTTCTTGCGGAAGTTGTCCAGCACATCGGGGTGTGCACCCAGCTCAAACCGGTAGACCGAGGAGTTGCCGGTGATGCGCCCTGGATTCCAGAAGCGGTCGTAGTCCTTGATGATCAGGAAGCGGCCCGGCTGCTCGAAAAAACCATCCAGGTTACCTACAATCACAACGTCCACATCCAGAAACAGTGCCGTACCCTTCAGACCGTGCAGATCCTGGGCGAAGGTCACCAGCTTGGTCCAGCCGCGTTCAGGGCTGCCTGGCGGAAGGTCCAGCGGGGGAATCGGCAGGCAGTGCACACCTGGGTGGATGCCGTCGGCGTTGTCGGTCAGGCACACCATCTGAAAATCCAGCGACAAGTGCCTGTTGACCATGGCATACAGCCGGTTGACGTATTCGGGGCCATACTTGGTGCCCCACTTCATACAGATGATGTAGCGGTTATGCTGAGCTGTACTGGTTGTCATGTTCAACCAAGTTGGCGTTTTTTGACCGATTTTTGTTTGGGTTTGGCACGCTTGATCTGGCCGCCCGAGGTCAGGCGCTGGTTGCCCAGCACTTTGACGTGCTTGACTTCCGGCTTCTGGCCGCCCCGTTTGCTGAATTTGAGCACCTTGAACTCGCGCGGACCGGGCATGCGGTCCTCGTCTGCAGTTTTCTCTTTTTCAGGCTGTGGGCGCCAGAGCACCAGCAGCTTGCCGATATGCTGGATGGGGGCAGCGCCGAGCTGGTCGGCCAGTTGCATGTAGATGGCTTCGCGGGCGGCGCGGTCATCACCCAGCACGCGGATCTTGATCAGACCATGCGCCTTGAGCGCGGCATCGGTCTCTTTGACGACGGCTGGGGTGAGGCCATCGTTGCCGATCATGACCACAGGGTCTAGGTGGTGGGCATCGGCGCGATGAACTTTGCGCTGGGCGGGAGTCAGTTGAATTTGGGGCATGCGGCTATTATCCCAGCTTGGACAGGAAAACATGAAAGTCAAGACCAAAAGCAAGAAGGTCAACAAGGCGTGGCTCAACGACCACGTTAATGATCCTTACGTCAAGCTCGCCCACAAAGAGGGCTACCGCGCACGCGCGGCTTACAAACTCAAGGAAATCGACGAAACCCTGGGGCTGATCAAGCCTGGCCACAGGGTGGTGGATCTGGGGTCGGCCCCCGGCGCCTGGAGCCAGTATGTGCGGCGCAAACTGTCGCCTCAAGGCGCGGCCGTGGGTGAACTCAACGGTGCCATTGTCTCGATCGACTTGTTGCCCATGGAGTCCATCGAGGGGGTGCAGTTTTTGCAAGGTGATTTTCGCGAGGCCGAGGTGTTGGCCCAGCTCGAAGCCCTGTTGGGTGGACACAAGTTGGACGCGGTGGTTTCGGACATGGCGCCTAACCTGTCGGGGGTGGAAGCGGCAGATACCGCCCGCATCAGCCACTTGATCGAGTTGGCGGTCGATTTCGCCCAGCAGCACCTCAAACCCGAGGGCGCTCTGGTGGTCAAGGTTTTTCACGGTAGCGGCTACAGCCAATTGGTGCAGCTGTTCAAAGACACCTTCAAGGTGGTCAAACCGGTCAAGCCCAAGGCCTCGCGTGACCGCTCATCCGAGAATTTTCTGGTCGGGATAGGCCTGAAAAATGCCTGAGCCGGTCCGATTTTCCTGAATTGACAAGGCCATATGGTGCCGCTCGCGCGAAACTGGCAGCGGGCAGCCCTAAAATGGCCTACTTATTGGTTTTGCAAGTTTTCGACTGGAGCCCCGCTTGAATAACCCCTGGTTTTCCAAAATTGCCGTCTGGATGGTGATTGCCATGGTGCTGTTCACTGTTTTCAAACAGTTTGACAGCCGAGGCACCGCTGGTGCGGGCTACATGGGCTATTCTGATTTCCTGGAAGAGGTCCGAGCCAACCGCATCAAGAGCGCAACGATCCAGGAAGGGCAGGGCGGCACCGAGATCGTCGCCACGACCACCGACGAACGCCGCATCAAGACGACGGCGACCTATCTGGACCGTGGTCTGGTGGGCGATCTGATCGCCAACGGCGTCAAATTCGACGTCAAACCCCGCGAAGAAGGCTCGTTGCTGATGACCTTGCTGGTCAGTTGGGGGCCGATGCTGCTCCTGATTGGCGTGTGGGTGTATTTCATGCGCCAGATGCAGGGCGGTGGCAAAGGTGGCGCATTCAGTTTTGGCAAGTCCAAGGCGCGAATGCTCGACGAAAACAACAACCAAGTCACTTTTGCTGACGTCGCGGGTTGCGACGAAGCCAAGGAAGAGGTCAAGGAGGTGGTGGACTTCCTGAAAGATCCACAGAAATTCCAGAAGCTCGGCGGTCGCATCCCCCGTGGCCTGCTGCTGGTCGGCCCGCCGGGTACCGGCAAGACGCTGCTGGCCAAGGGCATTGCTGGCGAAGCCAAGGTGCCATTCTTCAGCATCTCGGGTTCGGACTTTGTGGAAATGTTCGTCGGCGTTGGCGCGGCCCGCGTGCGTGACATGTTCGAAAACGCTAAGAAGAACGCCCCTTGCATCATCTTCATCGACGAAATCGACGCGGTCGGTCGCCAGCGTGGCGCCGGTTTGGGCGGTGGCAACGACGAGCGCGAACAAACCCTTAACCAGATGCTGGTTGAGATGGATGGTTTCGAGACCAATATGGGCGTGATCGTGGTGGCTGCGACCAACCGCCCCGATATTCTCGATGCTGCTTTGCTGCGCCCAGGCCGTTTCGACCGCCAGGTTTATGTCACGCTGCCCGACATCCGCGGCCGCGAGCAGATCCTGAACGTGCACATGCGCAAGATTCCGATCGGTCAGGACGTCAAGGCCGAGGTGATCGCCCGTGGCACGCCCGGCATGAGCGGCGCCGATCTGGCCAACCTCTGTAACGAGGCTGCCCTGATGGCAGCACGCCGCAACGCCCGTGTGGTCGAGATGCAGGACTTCGAGAAAGCCAAGGACAAGATCCTCATGGGCCCTGAGCGCAAGAGCATGGTCATGCCTGAGGAAGAGCGCCGCAACACCGCTTACCACGAAGCTGGCCACGCCCTGATCGGCAAGCTGCTGCCCAAGTGCGATCCTGTGCACAAGGTCACCATCATTCCGCGCGGCCGTGCGTTGGGTGTGACCATGAGCCTGCCCGAAAAAGACCGCTACAGCTACGACCGCGAGTACATGCTCAACCAGATCAGCATGCTGTTCGGTGGCCGCATTGCCGAAGAAGTCTTCATGAACCAGATGACCACGGGGGCTTCCAACGATTTCGAGCGCGCCACCTCGATCGCCCGTGACATGGTCATGCGCTACGGCATGACCGACGCCCTGGGCCCCATGGTTTATGCCGAAAACGAGGGTGAAGTGTTCCTGGGCCGTTCGGTCACCAAGACCACCCACATGAGCGAGCAGACCATGCAGAAGGTCGACTCCGAGGTGCGCCGCATCATCGACGAGCAATACGGTCTGGCCCGTCGCCTGATCGAGGAGCACAGCGACAAGATGCACGCCATGGCCAAGGCCTTGCTGGACTGGGAGACCATCGACTCGGAACAGCTCGATGACATCATGGCCGGGCGTGAACCCCGCCCATCCAAGGACTGGACACCGCGCACGCCCTCGTCCGGTGGCGGCGGCGGTGGGGCGGTTTCTTCGCAACCCGCACCGACAGCGGCCTGAACCGCTCACCACATGCACGGGGCTTCGGCCCCGTTGCTTTTTTTCGCAAGCCCTCATTTCCCATGATCTGGCAAACCAGCCGCTTCGACATTGATCTTGAAATGCCCCGTGTGATGGGCATCGTCAACCTCACGCCCGATTCGTTTTCGGACGGCGGTCGGCACGACTCTGTCCAGGCCGGTTTGCGGCATGCCGAGCAGCTTTTGAAGGATGGCGCCGACATGCTGGATATCGGTGGCGAGTCCACGCGCCCGGGGTCACCGGTGGTGCACGCAGACGAAGAGTGGCGCCGCATGGAAGGCTTTTTGCATGAGGTCGTGCGATGGAATGTGCCGCTGTCAGTGGACACTTACAAGGCCGAGACCATGCGCAAGGCGCTGGATGTGGGGGTGGACATCGTCAACGACATCTGGGCCCTGCAACAACCCGGTGCCGAGGCCGTGGTGGCCGCCCACCCGCGCTGCGGGGTGTGCCTGATGCACATGCACCGCGATCCGCAAACCATGCAAAAAGCCCCCATGCAGGGCGATGTGTTGCCTGCGGTGGCTGACTTTTTGCAACAACGTGCCCAGGCCTTGCGTCTGCAAGGTGTGGCAACCGCACGCATCGTGCTCGACTATGGCATCGGCTTTGGCAAGACGGTCGAGCAAAACTTCAGCCTGTTGGCGCGCCAACAGGACTTGCTGACCCTGGGCTACCCGCTGTTGGCAGGTTGGTCCCGCAAGTCTTCGCTGGGGGCAGTGCTGGCACGCGATGGCGTGACGCCCGAGCCCGCACAGCGACAAGCCGCCAGCGTGGCGGCTGCCTTGCTGGCTGTGGAGCGGGGCGCCCGCATTGTGCGCGTGCACGATGTGCGTGAAACGGCCGATGCGCTGCGTGTGTGGCGGCAGCTTGGCCATCCAGCGGCGTCAGTCGCTTGAGCACACCCATCGCTAGAATCCACTGCTTACAAAAACAGGAACACCCCATGGCGCGACAGTATTTCGGCACCGACGGTATCCGCGGCCGCGTGGGCCAGAGCCCCATCACCCCCGATTTCGTGTTGCGTCTGGCCCATGCGGTGGGCCGTGTCCTCAAGGCTGCCGAAGCGCACCCGGTGGTGTTGATTGGCAAGGACACCCGCATTTCCGGCTACATGCTCGAAAGCGCGCTGGAATCGGGCTTCAATTCGGCGGGTGTGGATGTGCTGCTCCTGGGGCCGGTGCCCACGCCTGCGGTGGCTTACCTCACGCGTGCCCAGCGCGCCAGTCTGGGCGTGGTCATCAGCGCCAGCCACAACCCGTTTGAAGACAACGGCATCAAGTTTTTCAGCGCCGAAGGCACCAAACTGTCCGACGAATGGGAAATGGCGGTGGAAGCGGCCTTGCAGGAGCCGCCTGCCTGGGCCGATTCGGCAGCCCTGGGTAAAACCCGCCGCCTCGACGATGCGGCCGGGCGTTATATCGAATTTTGCAAAAGCACTTTCCCCAACCACCTCTCGCTCAAGGGTTTGCGCATCGTGGTCGATGCCGCCCATGGCGCGGCCTACCAGATCGCGCCCAAGGTCTTCCACGAACTGGGGGCGGATGTGTTTTCGATCGGATGTGCGCCAGACGGCCTGAACATCAACAAGGGGGTTGGGGCAACCCACCCGCAGGCCTTGGTCGAGGCTGTCAAGCTGCACCGGGCTGACATTGGCATCGCGCTGGACGGTGACGCCGATCGCTTGCAAATCGTGGACGCTTCGGGTCGCCTTTTCAATGGTGACGAATTGCTGTACTTGATGGTCCGTGAGCGCCTGGACCGGGGGGTGGCGGTGCCTGGTGCCGTGGGGACCCTGATGACCAATATGGCGGTGGAGGTGGCGCTCAAGGCCAAGGGGGTCGAGTTTGTGCGCGCCAAGGTGGGTGACCGCTATGTGCTCGAAGTGTTGGCCGATAAAGGCTGGCTGCTGGGCGGTGAGGGCTCCGGCCACTTGCTGGCACTCGACAAACACACCACCGGCGATGGACTGGTCAGTGCCCTGCAGGTGCTGCAGGCCTGTGTGGCCAGTGGCAAAACCTTGGCGCAACTGCTCGAGGGCGTTGCGCTGTTCCCGCAAACGCTGATCAATGTCCGACTGCAGCCCGGTTTTGACTGGAAAAACCATGCTCCCTTGAAAGTGGCCACGCAAGAGGCCGAAGCTGCGCTGGGCGATGCAGGCCGGGTGCTGATCCGCGCCAGCGGCACCGAGCCCCTGGTGCGGGTGATGGTCGAGGCCCGCGATGCGGCGCTGGCCCAGCAGACCGCCGAGCGCATTGCCGCCACGCTTCAGTAAATCAGCCGCTCAGGCCGCACTTCCTGCAGGATGGTGGTGGCGATTTCTTCAATCGATTTGGTGGTGGTGGACAGCCAGCGGATGCCCGAGCGGCGCATCATCGCTTCCGCCTCGGCCACTTCCATGCGGCAATTCTCCAGACTGGCGTAGCGCGAATTGGGGCGCCGCTCGGTACGGATTTCGGACAGGCGCTCGGGCTGGATGGTCAGGCCGAAAATCTTTTTGCGGTAAGGCACCAGGGCCGGGGGGAGCTGGCGGCGCTCAAAGTCTTCGGGAATGAGCGGGTAGTTGGCGGCCTTAAGGCCGTGCTGCATGGCCAGGTACAGGCTGGTCGGGGTTTTGCCGCTGCGGCTCACACCCACCAGGATCACGTCCGAACCTTCCAGATCCTTGTGCGACTGCCCATCGTCATGCGCCAGCGAGAAGTTGATGGCCTCGATGCGGTCGTGGTATTCCTTGCTCTTGCTCACGTCCGAAAAGCGGCCTACCCGGTGGTGCGACTTGATGCCCAGCTCGCGTTCGATTGGCTGCACAAAGGTGCTGAACATGTCCAGCATCATGCCTTGGCAGTTTTCCTTGAGCGCCTGCAGCACCTCCATATTGACCAGGGTGATGAAAACCAGCGCCTTGGCGCCCTCCACCTCGCAGGTGTGGTTGATCTGGCGCACCGCCTGGTGGGCCTTGTCGATGGTGTCGATGAACGGCAGGCGCACATGCCGGGTTTTCATGTCGAACTGGGCCAGGATGGCGTTGCCGAAAGTCTCGGCCGTGATGCCAGTCCCGTCGGAGACGAAAAATACGGTTCGAAGGGCCATGTCTGCAAAAAATATCAAATCGGCAAGGGCCGGGGCGCCCCTACAATGAAACCCATTATCCACCGCCCCGTGCCCCGCCCACTCGAAGAAATACACGGCGTTGCCGCTGGCCTGGAGCCCGGTTTTTAACTTTGGAGTCTTTCATGTCCAACCTGTTTGAGGCGACCGCCCTGGTCGTGCCCTTTGAAAAACTGCGGATGGCCGACGTCGAGATCGTCGGCGGCAAGAATGCCAGCCTGGGGGAGATGATTTCCCAGCTGCCAGCAGGGGTCAAAGTGCCCACTGGCTTTGCCACCACAGCCCACGCTTTCCGCGAATTCCTGAAATTTGACGGCCTGTCGGATCGCATCAATGCCAAGCTCGATGCGCTGGACACCGAGGATGTGCGCGCGCTGGCCGCCGTGGGCGCCGAGATCCGTGCCATGGTGGAAGCCCAGCCTTTCCCGGCCGACCTGGAACAAGCCATCCGCGAAGCCTTCACCACTTTGCAAGGCGGCCACGCCGAAGCCTCGTTTGCCGTGCGCTCTTCGGCCACCGCCGAAGACCTGCCCGACGCTTCCTTTGCTGGTCAGCAGGAAACCTTCCTGAACGTGGTGGGCATCGACGATGTGCTGCACAAGATGAAAGAGGTGTTCGCTTCGCTCTACAACGACCGTGCCATCAGCTACCGCGTGCACAAGGGTTTTGCCCACGCCGACGTGGCCCTGTCGGCGGGCGTGCAGCGCATGGTCCGCTCCGACCTGGGGGCGGCAGGCGTCATGTTCACCATCGACACCGAATCGGGCTTCGAGGACGTGGTCTTCATCACCTCCAGCTACGGCCTGGGCGAAACGGTGGTACAGGGCGCGGTCAACCCCGACGAGTTCTATGTGCACAAACCCATGCTGGCGGCCGGCAAGCGCGCGGTGATTCGCCGCAACCTGGGCTCCAAGCTGATCGAGATGGTGTTCTCCACACCCGAAGAAAAAGTGGCCACCGGCAAGCTGGTCAAAACCGTGGATGTGCCGACCGAACTGCGCAACCGCTACAGCCTGAGCGATGCCGATGTCGAGCAACTGGCGCATTACGCGCTGGTGATCGAAAAGCACTACGGTCGCCCGATGGACATCGAGTGGGGCAAGGACGGCAACGACGGCCAGCTCTACATCCTGCAGGCCCGTCCCGAGACTGTGAAGAGCCAGGCCAAAGGTGCGGCCGAGCTGCGCTACAAGCTCAAGGGCCATTCCACCGTGCTGGCCGAAGGCCGTGCCATTGGCCAAAAAATCGGTACCGGCCCGGTGCGTCTGGTGCACAACATCAGCGAAATGGACAAGGTCCAGCCCGGCGATGTGCTGGTGACCGACATGACCGACCCCAACTGGGAGCCTGTGATGAAGCGCGCCCGCGCCATCGTGACCAACCGGGGCGGGCGCACCTGCCACGCGGCCATCATCGCGCGCGAGCTGGGTATCCCGGCCGTGGTGGGCTGCGGTCACGCGACCGAGCAGCTCAAGGACGGCACGCTGGTGACGGTGAGCTGCGCCGAGGGGGACACTGGCCGCATCTACGACGGCTTGCTGGAAACCGAAGTCACCGAAGTCAAGCGTGGCCAGATGCCCGAGATCGCCACCAAGATCATGATGAACGTGGGCAACCCCCAGCTCGCCTTTGACTTTGCCCAGTTGCCCAACGCGGGCGTGGGGCTGGCCCGTCTGGAATTCATCATCAACAACAACATTGGCGTGCATCCCAAGGCCATCCTGGACTACCCGGCCATCGATGCCGACCTGAAAAAGGCGGTGGAGTCGGTGGCCCGTGGTCATGCTTCGCCGCGTGCTTTCTACGTGGACAAGGTGGCCGAGGGCGTGGCCTCGATCGCGGCGGCTTTCTGGCCCAAGCCGGTCATCGTGCGCCTGTCGGACTTCAAGAGCAACGAATACCGCAAGCTGATCGGCGGCAGCCGCTACGAGCCGGAAGAAGAAAACCCGATGCTGGGTTTCCGGGGCGCCACACGCTACATCAGCGAGGACTTCGGTGAGGCTTTTGCCATGGAATGCGAGGCGCTCAAACGCGTGCGCGGCGAGATGGGC
>JACCDH011794656.1_pt1 | contig 13693 bp, 17 predicted proteins | sample 7442481 | NCBI WGS metagenome assembly JACCDH01 (sample SAMN15323433, study PRJNA562643) | freshwater metagenome | isolation source: river surface water | place: USA:Blue River Watershed | collected 2017-08-15
GCGGTTTGGCCAACGTTCAAAACGCCACCTTGGCAGCGGTAGCCCCAGGCATTGCTGAAGCGCTCGTTGCCACCGCGATCGGTCTATTTGCAGCGATTCCTGCGGTAGTTGCATACAACCGCGCAGCAACGGATGTGGACCGGCTCGCCATCCGCTTTGAAACCTTCATCGAAGAGTTCACCAATATCTTGCAACGCCAAGCTTCAGGCAAATAAGCATGGCTGGCTCACTCAGAAAATCCTCTAAGCGCCGAGCAATGGCCGATATCAATGTCGTACCTTACATTGATGTGATGTTGGTGCTGCTCGTCATCTTCATGGTGACTGCACCGATGGTCAATCCTGGTGTCGTCAATTTACCAACTGTAGGTGGGGCAAAAGTGCAATCTTTGCCACCCGTCTTTTTAACAATCGATGCCAATGAAAACATCATTGTTCGCAAAGATGGTGATCCGGTTCAAACCTTAAACAAATTTGAGCTCGGTGCATTTGCAAGATCACAAGCAGAAAAATCCGCCGAGCAACCCGTTGTTCTTGCTGCAGACAAATCCATTAAGTATGAAGTCGTGATGGAGGTCATGTCTAAACTCAAAGAAAATGGCGTGAAACGTGTTGGTCTTGCCGTGAAGAGTCAATAAGGCTTTTTGTTCCGTATTCATGAATAGCGCGCAAACTTTTCACTCGAATTTTTCTCGAGGACGCCCAACTAAAAATGAAAGCACAAAACGTGCTTTTAGTTTTTCATTAGCTGCGCACTTAGGTTTACTTGCATTCTTAGTCATTGGTATCAACTGGAATAACTCCACTCCCTCTGGAGTAGAAGTTGAGCTCTGGGATACTAGTCAACAAGTTGAAACACCTGTCGTGCCAGAAGTAAAAGCGGAGATCAAGGAAGAGGCAGCGGACATCGCTATCAATAAAAAACCTGTTGAAAAAGAGCCTCCAAAAAAAGAAATGCCAAAAGAAATTCCTAAGGCTATACAGCCTCCCCCTCCACCACCAAAGGAAAAGGTAAAAGAGCCTCCAAAAAAAGAAGTTCCCAAACCAGTACAAGCGCCTCCACCTCCAAAGGAGAAGGAGAAGGAGAAGCCAAAAAAAGTTGATCCTCCTCAAAAAGTGGAATCCAAATCACCTGCTGAAACAAAAACCAATGCCGCAGCTGAAAAAGTGCGTGCGGATCAGTTGGCTCGCCTGCGTGCAGCCGCTGGTGCAGAGGGCGGTAGTGGTGGAACAAGTGGCAGCGGTGTTGGCGCTGGCGGCAATGCACCTCCTGGCTGGACAGATAAGGTAGCTAAGAAAGTAAGGCCGCTCATCGTATTTAACCCAGAATCAATAAGCGGCAACCCTGCGGCAGTCGTTAAAGTCAATCTGGCACCCGATGGCGCGATCTTAAGTACAGATCTCGTGAGCTCCAGTGGAAATGCTGGCTGGGATCGCGCAGTGTTACTTGCGCTCACTCGCGCAGAAAGTCTGCCGAAAGACGACAATGGCAAAATTCCCCAAAGAGAAGTTAAGCTGACCTTTAAACCCAAGGACTAAAGCATGTTGCAAGTAGCTAAATTGATTAAGCGTATTGCCTATAAAGAAGTTTTTTCACTTACTACAGTAGTACTAGCTGCGATGATCTCAATGTTTTGTATGAGCTCCTCTGCGCTAGCGCAAATGAATATTGAAATCACGGGTGTAGGTCAGTCACTCTATCCCATTGCCGTAATGCAATTCAAAGATGAGAATAAATTACCTACTAGTGTTACTGACATCATTCGTCAAGATTTGGCTCGCAGTGGTTACTTCAAAAACACTGAAAACGGCAATGCCAGCGAAAGCGATGAAGGTACACCGAACTACAAATCATGGGCGGCTCGGGGTGCAGATGCATTGGCGCTAGGCTCTGTAGTTCAAACTAGCGCAGGTCAGTTTGAGATTCACTATAAACTTTTTGATATTCGCAAATCCGAAAGTCTTGGCGGCTTAAATATTAATTCCAGCGCAGACAATTTGCGTGCTGCAGGTCACAAAATTGCAGATGACATCATCCTCAAGTTATTGGGTGAGCGGGGCATTTTCTCAACCCGCCTTTCCTACGTGATTAAAGAAGGTAAACGCTATCGTTTGGTGATCTCTGATGCAGATGGTCAAAATATTCGCAATGCCATGAATAGCGGTGAGCCAATCATCTCCCCGTCATGGTCCCCCGATGGCAAGAAAGTGGCTTACGTATCATTTGAAGATCGCAAACCTGTTATCTACGTCCACGAACTCGCTACTGGTCGCCGTATTCCGCTATCCAACCAAAAGGGAAACAACAGCGCACCAGCCTGGTCGCCAGATGGCAAGAAATTAGCTGTATCACTCTCCAAAGATGGCAATACCCAGATCTATGGCATTAATGCGGATGGCACTGGGCTACAACGCCTCACGCGCGGTCGCACCATTGATACCGAACCACAGTATTCAGCAGATGGTCGATATATTTACTTCACGAGCGATCGTGGTGGTAATCCACAAATCTATCGGATGAGCTCCGAAGGCGAGCAGGTTGAGGGCGCTAAACGTATCACCTTCAAGCAAGGTTTTGTAACTTCACCGCGCATTTCACCGGACGGCAAGTATCTGGCTTATATCGCCAATATTGGCGGGGCATTCCGCCTTTATATCCTCAATTTAGCAACAGGCGATACCCAAGCACTGACAGATGGCACTAGCGACGAGTCCCCATCCTTTGCCGCAAATGGCCGCTACGTACTGTATTCCACAAAGCTGGGTGGAAAGCGGGTTTTGGCTGCAGTTTCAGTAGACGGCAATTCTAAGCAGGTATTGAGCATTCCAGGATCTGATGTGCGTCAGCCGTCCTGGGGTCCTTTTATGGACTAAAGCCTCAGTAAATTCAATTCTGATCTTTCCGGCTAAATAGCCAATATTGAGCTCTTAGGGGCATAATATTGGCTATCAGCTTATTTAGTTACTCAGTTTGTAGGAAAAAGGACAGATCATGAAGACTTCTATCGCACGCCGTACCGCAACCCTCACTCTCGTTGGGGTAACAGCTTTATTTTTAGCCGCTTGCTCAAGCGTCAAATTGGATGATGTTGATGGGGCTAATGGTGGTGGTAGCGGTAACTTTGGCTCACAGCCATGGAATGATCCAAGTAGCCCACTCTTCCAACGTAGCGTGTACTTTGATTTGAATGAATACACCGTTCAAACTAAATATCAAAAACAATTGTCCGCACATGCAAGCTTTTTAAAAGCTAACCCGAATCAAAAGGTCATTATTCAAGGCAATACCGATGAGCGTGGCACTGCAGAGTACAACTTGGCTTTGGGTCAACGCCGTTCAGATGCAGTACGTAAGTCACTCAACCTAATGGGTGTTTCTGAGAACCAAATGGAGGCGGTGAGCTTTGGTAAAGAGAAGCCAAAAGCTGAAGGTGATAGCGAAGCAGCTTGGGCAGAAAATCGCCGCGCTGATATTGTTTACATTACAAACTAATGTCTATGCTTTCACACTCTTTTAAACAAACGCTCTCACGAGCGTTTTGTTTAAGTGCCGCCACTGTTTTCCTAGGGATATCCAATAATGCTTGGGCACTCTTTGCAGATGACGATGCACGAAAAGCCATATTGGACTTACGCAAATCCCTAGCAACAACACAGCTTGAATTACAAGGGCAGATCGATAAACTAAAAACTGATAATGCTGAGCTTCGAGGCAAGGTGGAGGAGCTTGAGAAACAAGGTCAAGATATTGGTACCAGTCAAAAAACCTATTATCAAGATCTCGATACTCGCTTAGGTAATTTTGAACCCCGCACTGCAACTATTGAAGGTGTGAGCGGCACCGTCCAACCCGGCGAGAAAAAAGCCTACGACGATGCATTGAAGACCTTTCAGGCAGGTAATCTTAAAAAAGCAGATAGCGAGTTCTCTGTCTTTGCTAAAAAGTACTCTACTAGCCCTTATGCACCGCTGGCACTGTTTTGGAGTGGTAACAGCAAATACGCTAACAAAGACTATTCCGGCGCGATTACGCAACTGCAGAGTCTGATTAAGCGCTACCCAAATCACCCACGCATTCCATCAGCTATGTTGACACTCGGTAATGCGCAATTGGAAAGTGGTAATAAAGCGGCTGCCAAGAAAACCTTTAGCGAGATCATCAGCAAGTATCCAGACACTGAAGTGGCAAAAGATGCGCAACAATTGATTGCCGCAACGAAGTAATTCCATAAGCCAAGTAAAGAATTATTTCACCATGTCATCGCTGTCTGCAGCCTTTCAGAATATCGCTCCTCGCACACCCGATGCGCCAGCAGTGATTTTGTTCTCAGGCGGTCTAGATTCGAGCACGATTCTAGCCTTAGCGAAAGATCTCGGATATGCACCTTATGTGTTATCTGTTGGCTATGGTCAACGCCACTCATCCGAACTTGCAGCAGCAAAACATATTGCCAAGAAAATGGGTGTTATTCGTCATGAAGTCGTGAATTTAGACCTCACGCGCTTTGGGGGTTCGGCTCTGACCGACTCATCTATCGATATCCCCACCACCCCAGGCAAAGATCTTGAAATTCCAGTTACCTATGTTCCTGCGCGTAATACGATTTTGCTATCCCTTGCTTTAGGCTGGGCCGAGTCATTAGGTGGGTTGGATATTTTTTATGGTGCCAATGCCGTTGACTACTCAGGCTACCCAGACTGTCGCCCAGAATATGTTGCCTCATTTGAGACGATGGCTAACTTGGCCACCAAAGCTGGTGTAGAAGCACTAAACAATGAGAATCGCTTTCGGGTACATGCACCGATCATTAGCATGAGCAAAGCAGAAATCATTCAACTGGGCACCACCCTAGGTGTCGACTACTCACAAACTGTTTCTTGTTATCAAGCAAACGATTTAGGTGAAGCTTGTGGCGAATGTGAGTCTTGTCGACTAAGGCAAGCAGGCTTTAAGCAAGCTAACTTAAGTGATCCAACGCGCTACCGTAGAAGCTAAGTCAAACCAGAGCGATCCCCCACTCGGGAAAGGGTTTGACTTTTTACAAAATACACATAATAATGCACTAAATTATGGATATTTTATTATGACAATTACGCAAACCATTCATGCCAAAACTACAGTCAGCATGACTGATCTGAGGCGTAATCCAAGCAAAATTTTAGAGATTGCTGGGGATTTACCAGTGGCTGTTCTGAATCACAATAAACCCGAAGCCTATCTACTTTCAGCAAAAGCATATGAAGCGCTGCTTGACTTGGTGGATGACCTCTCACTCATTAAAGTCGTTAAAGAGCGCAGCACTGGGAAAACGGTGAAAGTAAAACTTGAAGACCTATAGTCTTGAGTTCAATGTACTTGCTTTAAAAGAGTGGCAAAAATTAGATAACTCAGTTCGCAGCCAGTTCAAAAAGCAGCTTGAGAAACGAATTCAAAATCCTAGAATTGCTTCCGCCAAGTTACATGGTGACCTAGATAATTTCTATAAGATAAAACTAGCAGCACTTGGCTACAGACTAGTTTATGAAGTTATAGACCACAGACTTATCATTCTGATTATTGCAGTTGGCAAGCGAGATCAGTCAGCTGTTTATAAAGAAGCAGGTAAAAGAAAATAGTTACTTAGGCTGGCTTTCTAGCATTCGCGCAACATAGCGCGCAATTAAATCGACCTCGAGATTTACAACATCACCTTGCTTGAGTTTCCCTAATGTAGTGTTCTCAAGTGTATGCGGAATAATATTGATATCGACTAAGCATGCATCTTGACTGTCTTGCGTCTTATTAACCGTTAATGAAACACCGTTCACCACAATCGATCCCTTGTAAGCTAAAAATGGCACAAGGCTTTTGGGCGCCTCAATCTGTAGTAACCATGAGCCATAAGCATCGCCTGCGACAGTGGCAAAATGCGCCACCTTGCCTACCCCATCAACGTGCCCGCTCACCAAATGACCACCCAAACGATCATTGAGACGTAGTGCTTTTTCAAGATTAACAGGGCCTACCTTATCCAGACCAATCGTCTTACTCAAAGACTCGCGTGAGATGTCTAAAGCAAAAGTAGTATCAGTCAATTCAGTAGCCGTCATGCAGGCACCCTGAATAGCAATACTGTCACCCAATGCAACATCATCAAGATATCCGGAAGGCACTTCAACGACCAAATGCAGGCCATCACCTCTAGCTTGAGCGCTTTTGATTTGACCAACTGCCGTAATAATTCCAGTAAACATAGTGAGATTTTATTTAGTAGTAATGAGTGGATTTTTAATCTATTTTTCTTGGGGCGTTATTGCTTATTTTTTAGTTCTTTTTTATTGCTGTTTGCTCAGGCGTAAACGTAGATCAGAACCAATTAGGGTTTGATCGATGATTTGCCAATCCTGGCGTTGGTCTAATGCCGCCAAGGGAGAAATATTTACCATGCCAATACCATCACCCATAAAGAAGGGGGCGTAGTAGAGCAAGAGCTCGTCAACACAATCTTCTCGCAGCAAAGATCCGTTTAACTTAAATCCAGCCTCGACATGGACTTCATTCATGTGGCGCTCTTTTGCCAAATACGAAAAGAGTTTTGGCAAATCTACTTTGCCATGAGCATTGGCCATCGCAATCACTTCAACACCAAGAGCCTCAAATGCTACAGCCTTTTCTTTTGTATCCGGAGAATCTAAAGAAGCGCACACCAGAATCACTCCGGATTGATCTAAGCGACCAAGAATCTTGGCATTGATTGGTGTCTCCAGTTTAGAGTCCACAATAATTCTCCAAGGCTGGCGCTCCGTTTGAACATCTCTCACGTTCAGAGTGGGGTCGTCTTCTTTCACAGTACCTACACCCGTCAGAATAGCGCAGGCTTGAGCACGCCAGTGATGTCCGTCGGCTCTTGCAAGCGGTCCTGTGATCCACTGACTCTGCCCATTTGGGAGTGCGGTCTTTCCATCTAAGCTGGCAGCAATCTTCATCCGCACCCAAGGCAAACTTCGAGTCATCCGAGAAATAAATCCCAGATTGAGTGCTATGGCTTCCGTCTCCAACAAACCACAGCGCACTTCAATTCCTGCAGACTTAAGACGCTCTAATCCTTGGCCGCCTACCAAAGGATTTGGATCAGACATGGCTGCAATCACCATAGCCGGCTTTGCCTCAATTAAGGCATCAACACAAGGTGGGGTTCTGCCAGTATGGTTGCATGGCTCTAAAGTGACATAGATCGTCGATCCAGCAGGATCCAGTCCCTTTGCCCTCACATCAGCCAATGCCTGAACTTCCGCATGAGGTCTACCCACTCTTTGGGTGTAACCCCGACCAATCACTTTTCCGTCCTTCGCGATCACGCAACCCACCCGCGGATTGGGATTGGATAAATAGAGTGCCTTTTGAGCTTCAGCCAAGGCCTCACTCATCAATTGGTGGTCAACAGCGGTGTACATGGGTCTATTAAAACCGATTGCGGGCCAGAGGGGCAAATTTACCCACAAACTATCTACAGGCTTTGGCATCATGAACAGGATCACAAATGCGCCAACGACCACCACTACCCAAAATCAGTTGCCTCTCAAGACCGGGGTCTTGCTTATGACCCAGTATTAGGCGATTGGCTACAAAGCCTCCATGACCGGTTTTAGCAGCCCCCGCCGCATTAAACAGAATCCCTCTTTTTCCACTATGGGGATCAATAAATTGCTTACCTCCACCCTTAAAGTAAATCGGCGCTATATCCCCTTGAGAAAACCAACGGCGCTCGACACAGGCTGATGACGCCCGCTTCTCCGAACAGGCATTTTTCACTACCCACCCCTCATCCCAAAGCTTATCGGTAATAGGAGCAATCTGGATTGGAATGCCCATTACTAATGCTTGTCCTCGCGCAAATTGCGCATGAACAATAAAACGTCGAGCGATAGTATCAATTTGTCGAACGGCCATATTATGTTGTAGCAGCGGCATTGACATGACCGCCATGATGGCAATCAATAGCACCACGGCCATTAACTCCAGCAAACTACCGCCACTTTCCATTCCGAAGTAATTTAGATTTTTATCATTCATACTATTCACTCAAATCACCGTTCATTCAAATTCTTGACGCCAATTTAAGCGGGTGGCTTGCTTAGTTTTTTCATCCAGAAAAACCAAGACCTCGATGGTGGGTTTGTCTTTAGTAGAAATTAGCCAGAGTTTTTTTCCGACAGATTGAATATGGCAATCAGAGTGATTCAATGAAGCAATCCTTACCAAGTTTTCCTCACACTCTAAAAGTAATTTTTCAGATGCGATCAATTTCTTCCCCGCACTGGTAATAGCATCAAGGCGAATGAGTTCAAGTGCGACAGAACGATCCAAGGTCTGAATCAAGGAGGAGATCAACATTAATAGAGATAAGACCCAAGCAATAATCACTAAAGATTTCTTGTAGAAAAAGTACGCTCAAATATGCGTTGAATCCTTGCTCCATCAGTCATCTCCAGCTTCACCTTGAATATTTTCGGCCCTTTATTGGATTGACTTATAGGCAGATGACCAACTTGAATAGGCTCGATCGATAATCGCTCCACACCATTCATTAAAGTGGTGTTTTGTAAGCGGCCCTGACGATCCAGTGATTGGCAAATGAGTGAACCGCCATTTACTCGCACACCCTTAGGAAGGCTTGCCTGTCGATCAACGATGAAGCCCTGCTGAGAGATATTTTTCTTGGCGCGCTCTTTAGTAATGACATTTCCGATGCAATCAAAGTCAACTCCTTTGGATACTTCATGCTTTACTGTGATGGAATCCGACCCTCGATATCCAACCCCTTTCTGAATATCGATGAAATCTTGTTTCGATTGTTGTGCCTGTCTTGCCAATGGAGATGGTAAATTTTGAAATCCAGCCATGCGAATGGATCGGCCAATCAATTCCAAAGCGCGATCCGCTTCAAGCGCGAGTGATTGGGATTTCTCCAACTCAATTTGTTTGACGATCAGTTCTCCACTATTTTTTAATAGAGGTCCTACCAAGATAAGGCATAGGGCGAATCCAACGAGACACTCCAGTAGACTCATTTAATAGACTTTCTCTCGAAACGATTTTTGCTGCTGTAGCTTGGGCAATCTCATGTTGGTCTAGCTCCTGGCGTATTTGCACTCGTCTTGCCCCTAATTGCCCCATAACGAGCACTAATTTTTGATAGGTATTACCAAGACTGCTCCAGCCAGTTGCTATTAAGCTCATCGCTACAAGTACTTCCAACAAGACAAAGCCATTGGCTTGTCGTTTTAAATCCCGGGGCTTAGTGGGTCTATGGCCGTACTTATTGGAAATATTGGGCATTAGCCATTCTCCTAAGTCGCATTAAGGGAATACAGCCAATATATGGGCGCCGATCATCAGAAATGCTGGATATGGGGGTCAGTGCGCAGGGTGGGAGCCAAAAGCACCTCCTCAGCTTAAAATAGAGTGCTATGCAAAATATCCTCGCTTCCACTAAAGAAATCGTTGCCGACATGAAAGCTGGCAAGATGGTGATCTTGGTTGACGAAGAAGATCGTGAGAATGAAGGTGATTTAGTACTCGCCGCTGACCATGTCACCCCCGAGGCGGTGAATTTCATGGCTAAGCATGGTCGTGGATTAATTTGCCTGACTTTGACACGCGAACGTTGCCAACAAATTAATCTTCCTTTAATGGTGCGCGATAACGGCACCTCCATGGGAACCAATTTCACAGTTTCGATTGAGGCAGCCAGCGGTGTCACCACCGGAATTTCAGCTGCTGACCGCGCCCATACGATCAAAACTGCGGTTGCAGCTAATGCAAAACCAAATGATCTAGTTCAACCAGGTCACATCTTTCCATTGATGGCACAGCCTGGTGGCGTATTGATTCGCTCAGGTCATACAGAGGCTGGTTGTGATTTAGCTGCGATGGCAGGTTGCTCACCTACTGCCGTGATTTGCGAAATCATGAAGGACGATGGCAGCATGGCACGTTTGCCAGATTTATTAGAGTTTGCAAAAGAACATCAATTAAAAATTGGCAGTATTGCTGACCTCATTCAGTATCGCAGCCAACACGAAAGCATTGTGGTCCGCGAAGGCGAGCGTGAGTTCAACACTCCTTGGGGGAAGTTCCAAGGCATCGTCTATCGCGATACCCCAAGCTCTTGCATTCACTTAGCTTTAGTTCATGGCAAGCCTTCGGAGAACGTAGAAACTGTAGTTCGTGTACATGAACCCCTTACAGCATTGGATTTCTTGGATGCTAATGTCAGCACCCACTCCTGGCCACTGGCGCAAGCACTCCAAAAGCTAGCAGCCTCACCAGCTGGCGTCGCTGTTTTACTCAATGCCTCTGGTATTGCAGCTCCAGGAGATGCAGATTGGTTGGCACAGTTTCATAAACTCAATGGCACACAGTCAGAAAACCCAAGCGCGCCGCCAGCACGTAAAACAGATTTCCGTACATACGGCATCGGTGCGCAAATCCTCAAAGATCTTGGTGTTGGAAAGATGCGTTTGCTGGCCAACCCAAGTCCGGTCCCAAGCCTATCTGGATATAAGCTTGAAGTGACTGGCTATACCCCCTTTCAATCTCATCTTGAATCTAAACAATAAGTAATTCCGGAAAATATAATGAACACATCCAATGACGAATCTGCTGTAGGCGTACTTGCTACCGATCTCAATGGTCAGGATCTACGCGTTGGCATCGTACAAGCGCGCTTTAATGAAGAGCATTGCGTTGCACTCACTACTGCATGTATTGAAGAGCTCATCAAGTTAGGTGTTTCCCAATCTGACATTAAGTTAGTCACCGTGCCGGGCGCATTAGAAATTCCCTTCGCACTTCAAAAGCTAGCTGAAACAGGTGAGTTTGATGGCTTGGTTGCGCTAGGCGCCATCATCCGTGGCGAGACTTATCACTTTGAACTCGTATCGAATGAATCTGGAGCTGGCATTACCCGTGTTTGCCTTGAGTCTGGACTGCCAATTGCTAATGGTGTTCTCACCTGCGAGACGGATGAGCAGGCACAAGTACGCGTTCAAGTTAAAGGTGCCGATTGCGCTAAAGCCGTTGTTGAAATGGCTAACTTAGCATTAGCCCTCACACCCGATATTGATTTTGAAATCAATCCCAACGAAGAGTAATGATTGATATGACTAAGACCCCCGCAACAACACAAGCCCCTGTGGCCAGCGCACCAAAACGCTCCCTAACACCACGCCGCCGTGCTCGTGAGTATGCCCTTCAAGGTGTATATCAAAGCCTAGTGATGCGTCGCGCAGGAAGCCTGCCGAATGCCGCAGCTATCGCTAAACAGTTAGCAGAAGACCCTGGCTTTCGTCGTTGCCAACATGATTTATTCCAAGGCATTTTTGCTGGCGTTTTAGAGCGTACAGATGAACTCGAAGGCATCATTACCCCTGCGCTGGATCGCCCCATCAATGAGCTCTCCCCTGTAGAGCATGCCGCCCTATTAATTGGTGTGTATGAGCTGGCCATCGATTTATCTGTTCCATATAAAGTTGCCATCAATGAGGCTGTAGAGCTTGCTAAGACCTTCGGCGGCACCGATGGCCATAAATACGTGAACGGTGTACTAGACCTCTTGGCTCAAAAGCTAAGAAGTACAGAGATTCTGGCGGGCTAAGCTCACCAGCAGCCCAAGCCTCGAAAAGCAGTTCACTAGACCCCTGTACTCGTTCAGAGTCCAGGGGTTTTTCATTACCCTTGCTTGAGGGATAAAATCAATTGATTAAATAGATTAAGCTATCAACCATAAATAGCTAGAACGATTTTGGAGACTTTGCCATGCAAAAAATAGATATTCGCCCCTTACTCAAAGATCCAGGTTTATTTAAAGAAGATGCTTTCATTAACGGTGCTTGGGTAAAGTCCAACAATACCTTTGCCGTTACTAATCCAGCTACGGGCGAGTACATTGCACAAGTAAGCAATCTTGGAAACAAAGATGCAGAACTAGCTATCCATGCAGCAGAGGGCGCTTTTCAGGAATGGAAAAGTAAAACTGCCAAAGAGCGTGCCCAGGTGATGCGCAAATGGTTTGATCTGATTATTCAGAATACTCAAGACCTTGCCACCCTCATGACCCTGGAACAGGGCAAGCCCTTAGTTGAGGCAACTGGTGAAGTGACTTACGGCGCCTCATTTATTGAATGGTTTGCAGAAGAAGCTAAACGGGTAGCAGGCACTATTCCAAGCACAACTTGGAGCGATAAACGTCTCATCGTGATGAAACAGCCGATTGGTGTCTGCGTAGCAATTACTCCGTGGAACTTTCCGATTGCCATGATTACCCGCAAGATTGCGCCAGCAATGGCAGCAGGTTGCACCATTGTTATTAAGCCTGCCGAACTAACCCCGCTATCGGCTCTTGCCCTAGCTGAACTTGCACAACGTGCTGGCGTACCAGCAGGCGTAATCAACATTCTGACGGCAGATGCTGAGCAATCTATTGTGATTGGTCAAACACTGTGCGCCTCACCTATAGTTCGCCATCTATCATTTACTGGATCTACAGAAGTTGGCCGTATTTTGATGGCTCAGTGCGCACCTACCGTAAAAAAATTAGCCCTCGAACTGGGTGGCCACGCACCCTTTATTGTTTTTGAAGATGCGGATATCGATGCGGCAGTCTCTGGCGCAATGGCATCTAAATATCGCAACTCTGGTCAAACTTGCGTTTGTGCGAATCGCTTTTATGTCCACAAGAATGTGCTCGATCAATTTGTGGAGAAGTTTGCCAAGGCTATTGAAGCGATTAAAGTGGGTAACGGCATGGAGGCTGGAACCACTCAAGGCCCACTGATTGAGCAAGCCGCACTTGATAAAGTTGAAAAGCATGTGGCTGATGCACTCAGCAAAGGCGCTAAGCTGGTCAGCGGCGGTAAGCGATCTTCATTGGGAGGCACCTTCTATGAACCAACTATTTTGTCCAATGTCACCAATGACATGCTCATTACCCATGAAGAGACCTTTGGTCCAGTAGCTCCTATTATTGCTTTTGAAAGCGATGGGGAGGCAATAAGATTAGCGAACAATAGTCAATTTGGATTAGCCTCCTACTTCTACAGCCGAGATATTGGTCGTATCTGGAAAGCGGCAGAGGCATTGGAGTACGGGATTGTGGGCGTGAATTCTGGAATCATCTCCAATGAAGTGGGTCCATTTGGAGGTGTAAAGCAATCCGGCTTAGGACGTGAAGGTAGCGTCTATGGCATGGATGAATACCTAGAACTCAAATACGTTTGTCTTGGTTTGTAAATCAAGATCAGAAACTAATAAAGCCGCTCTTTTAGCTTAAGTGAGCGGCTTTATTTTTGACATCATTGCTACTTTACTTTTTCTTATAAACTAAATCCCACACACCATGTCCCAGCTTAATACCGCGCGTTTCAAACTTAGTGGTTGGTCGATATGCAGGTCTCTCAACGTACCCAGGGTGCTTGGCCTCCAGTTGCTCAAGAGTTGGCTTGAATTCTTTAAAAGACTCTTTAGCAAGCTCAATTTCACTAGCAACATCAGTCGCTGAAAAAGTTTCAATGCGTATTTGATCAGAAGAAGTATTTTCTAAGTCAGACTCTGCATTTAATACTAAGAGCATTTGCTCAGCATAGTTATGCCAGTCCGTAGCAAGATGCAAATACCCTCCAGGCTTTAAACGTGAAACAAGCAACTTCACAAA
>JACCDH010604728.1_pt1 | contig 13687 bp, 18 predicted proteins | sample 7442481 | NCBI WGS metagenome assembly JACCDH01 (sample SAMN15323433, study PRJNA562643) | freshwater metagenome | isolation source: river surface water | place: USA:Blue River Watershed | collected 2017-08-15
GCTGTCTGCTTCCGGGCCGGGAGTACTGCCATTTTGCACGGCCTTGTTGTACTCTTCGACGATCTGCTTGTTGTAGGCGTTAAGCACTTGCGGCCACTGCTGCTGTCGGTCTTTAGGCCTGAGTGTTTCGCGACTGCTGTTCGGATTGAGGCTGATTTGTGTGCGTTTACCACCGGTGGCCAAGTTCTGAATGCCGACGCTCTTGTTATACAGAAATACAAAGTTGAAGTCAGCATCCCCCTGTTTTTGGGCCAGTCCTGCAAGCACGCTGTGCATGGTATTGGTGACCTTACCGGTCCGTTCATCTACTGGTTTGATGCCATAGGTTGTCACGGCAGCGAATTTGTCAGCCGATTCGATGGTGGCCTTCATCAACCGCATTTGCTCGGGCTCGCTGCTGACACCTTTGTTGAACAAAAAGGCATTGTCGTCGTAGGCGTTTTGTCGCACAGCATCAAAATGGGACTTTTCCAACAATCGTTCAATGCTGCTTAGCGGCATTCGGGTTTGTGCAATGGCGTTGCTTTGGGAGCCCAATCGGCTGAATAAACCTTCAAGCTTTTCGAGGGAGTATTTGAGTGCTGGGGTTTGATGCACCAAGTCAACTATGTTATCGATAGCGGATTGCCTTTTTTCAGGGCTGAATGCGACAACCCATGATTGACGCCCCAGCTCACAGATTGCTTGGGCTTGAGCAAGCAAGCCGGGTCTTGATGCGTCCGCGTAGCCGGATGCGGTTTGATGGCGGGATGCAGGGTAGGGGGTACCTGAGGATGGGCTGTGCGTCTGCCGCCGTTCAAGGTTGTTCACCGAGAGACTGACGGAATGCCGACTTGACGAAAGGTCTGGTATGGGCAAGGTGAGGACTCCCTGGGTCAAATTGAGCTCAATTTCATGTGTCGTTTCAGACTCGCAAGCCATCCCAGTTCAGACCCTGCGTGTCGGTGTCCCATATGGACGGCTCTGCAGATTCAATGATTTCCTCCCAAGCCTGTGCTTTGCGACTGAAATCAAGAATGATTTGACGCAAAGAGTTGAGCAGCAAAGTCTGGATGTGAAAGTCAAATTCCTGCACCACGGCACCTCCCGGTTCGCGAATGCCCATGCGAATACCTCCATGAAGTTCAGCCAGGCCGTTGTAGGTCAACAGTGCTTCGTAGATGCGGTGCTGTGTGTCCGGCTGGGGCCGGCCGAGCTCGCAAGCCAGGGTGACCAGGCCGCTTTCCTCATCAAGTCGCAAGGCCATTGCCGATTCCGCATCTTCGAGCACGATGAGCCAAAGGTTGGGCGCCGCTTGTTCTATGAAGATGACTGCATCGGTGCTGGGACCTAGCTCATCCAGCAGATATTGAAGTTGCTCAGAGTGTTTTGTCATGTGTGAGCTTTTTCAGTCGTACTAACAGGAACAAGCCGGACTCAAAGCGAGAAGCGGGGTCTTCGATGGTCGCATTGAAAGCCACCGGCAGTTTCACCCATGGCGAAGCCCATTTCCCTGTTTTTAACCTCACCAACGGATGCGACGATGGGTCCGTGCCCACCTCGCAACATCGCCCGGTCAGTCCACTCAGCGTGGCAAAAATGCCGATGCCCCTTCATTGATGGCCATTTGTGAGCGATATTGTATGATTAAAATTGAAAAAATAAATTCAAAAATCTAGAAATCAATTTTTTTTGCGATATAAAAGTATACAATAACATCCAATGAGTTTGTGCGGCATCCATCCTGATGCAGTTTGCGTCACGATGGGCAGGAGAATGTGGTGCAGGACACCCTTAAGACATACACCAATGACATTGATCGACTGCTGGTTGAAGTGAGCATGGCGGGGGCCATGTACGGCCTTGAGCGGTATGTTGCGCTTGTGGTTGAGCATCTGGTCACCTTGCCGCGGACTCGTGGAGCGGCCTTGTTGGCCCATGCCTTGGCCAAAATGGTGGTCAAAGATCACGAAGGTGCGCTCTCTCTCATTGATCAGGTCTTGGCCGATGAGGCCTGGTTGATTTTGCACACAGAGGCCAACATGTTTCGAAAACTGGCCATCGAACTGAAGGCGGTCGAGGCCACCGGAAGCTTGGTAGGCGATGATCAGGGCTGATGCATGCAATCAGATTGGCGCAATTCGTTTGACAAGGCCTTGCAGGCCGTGGCTCCGGTGCTTCGAACTCAGCGCATCGGCTCTGCACGGGCTATCCGGAGTCGGGTGCCCACTGTGGCTGAGCGCAGAGTGTCACGGTCTGCGGTCATCGAGCCAGAGGACATTCGCAGGTTCGAGGAACAGGTTTTCGGTCCCGGCGGATGGGCCGCGGTCAAGGAAAGCCGCAAAACCGATCAGCATGTGGCTCCGGCATCGATCGCTCAATCGATGGCGCTTGTCATGCCAGCTGATCGGATTCAAGCTGTTTTGATGTCACTGGGTCGTCACTCCTGATTCTGTCATGCATTCATCCCTTATCCTGCCCCCTTGCCCTGTAGCGACTTCGTCTTTTGCCTGGCGACGCTTATTGGGTCGCTGTTTGGGCTTGTTCGCGCTTTTGTTTGTCTTAACAGGTTGTGGACGCGAGGTGTTGTTGCGTGACCTGACAGAGCGCGATGCAAATGAAATCGTGGGTGTGCTCTACAACAGTTCCATCGAAGCCAAAAAATCATCCGACGCCAAGGGCAAGACGTTTTCAGTCGAGGTCGGTAGTCCGGATTTTGCTCGTTCGGTCGCGGTTTTGCGGGCATTGGGATTGCCCAAGAGCCCAAGGGCCAATTTGAACGAGGTATTTCGCTCTACCGGTTTTGCTCCGACCCCGTTCGAGGAAAGGGTTCGTTTCCTGTTCGGTTTGGCCCAGGAAATTGAGCGGACCATCTCGCTCATGGAAGGCGTTTTGCAAACTCGCGTTCATGTGGTTACGCCCGATGTTGGATCGAAACTGGTCGATTTGCAGCAGTCCAAAGCGTCGATTTTTGTCAGCTATGACGATCGCTATGACATTGAATTATTGATTCCCCGCATCCGCAAGTTGGTCAGTGACTCGATTGAAGGCTTGACCGCTAATCGGGTAGAAATTTTGGCCATTCCCAGCCGGGTCGATTTGAGACAAATCAGTGAAGTGCCACTCAGTCGATTTTTGGGGGTGCGCATCCATAAAAGCGATTTCCCACTCTTTTTGTTCGAGATTGGGGTCATTCTGGGCCTATTGGTTTTGAGTGCTGGCTTGCAGTTGCGTGCTTACCAACTGCGGCGCCAGCACAAAGGAGAGCCATCCGGATCGTCCATGCATGATCCCTTGCCCTGAATCAGGCTGGATGTTGTCACATGTGCCCACATGATGCCCATTTTTCGGAAGGCTCCATGGCTTGGCATGGCATGGACCCACAATTATTGCGTCGTCTGGATAGATTTCTTTTTCAGATTTCCGATTGGGCGCACCCCTTGGCTCTTGCTCAGTTTTGTTCCTCTGTGGAGGAAAAAGACCTGAATGTCGAGCTCAGGCGTTGGCTGCTGATGCGACACGCTCCAGTCAGTGATTTGAAGCTCAACGATCTGATTTTGGACTGGCGGTCACGTTTGGCCTTGCTCGATGCCGATGAATGGTTCAATTTAGGCTTGGCTTTGGGCGTGTTGCCCTTTTGCGGACGGATCCATGCGTCACTCGATGGTGTTTTCAGGCGCGTGTTGCGTGAGCGGTTTTCGAGCCAAATCATCGAGCAATTGGATGCCTTGCCACCGCCCGACAGCACGCAACCGCGTTTTTTATTGGGGGCCGGTGCCTGGAAACGTCCTGAGCAGATCGCCGCAGGCGGTTTGAGCGCAGTTTGTGATCTTGAGCCGCACTGGTCGCCTGCCGTTCAATTTCGATGGTCAATGCAATTTGACCCACGATGGTTGAATGTCCCGGCTTGTATTGGGGGGCTGAATGAATCCTGGTTGGAGCATGCATGCAAAATCACTTTTCAAGACCACCCGTGGTTGTGGAGTTAGATCATCGCTCATTGGGTTTGAGTCCCGGTGTGCAAAGGCTCAAGGCTTTTGAGTATGCGCAATTTGTGTCAGCCACGAGTGTATTGGAGCGAGCTCAAGCTGAGTCTAATGAGCTGTCGCAGCAGGCCACTTTGGCTTTGGCTCAAGCCCGTCAAGAGGGGTTGCGTCAGGGTCGTGCTGAAGCCAGGGCGGAATGGATCAACGCCCTGATTCAGATGCGATCGCAACTGTCGGACTGGGTGATGCAAACCGAACCCCGCTTGCAAGACATCGTTCTGCGCTGTGTGCATGAAATCGTCCGCGGCACCGATTGCAGTTTGCTGGTTCGTGACAGCGTGCGTCGGGCCTTGCAGGCCTTGAGTTCGGCCACCGATGTTCGAATTCAGGTGCATGAATCCGAGGTCGAGTCTTTGCGCTCGGAGGTGAGTGCAATGATGCGCGAACACGATCTGAGAGGTGAGTTGCGCATTGATGCAATGCCAGGCCTGGTTCCCGGCGATTGCATTGTTGAATCTCCCTTGGGCATCGTTGATTTGCGCGTCGAATCCCAGTTAAAACGGGTTCAACAGGCCTTGGATCCCTCATGATCGAGAACTTGACCCCCTTGAGCACCGAGCCGGCTTGGTCGCAATTTCCCCTTGATCCTTTTCTGGTGCGAACAGAAAGACGCTTGGCTCGTTTGCGCACCGAAGTTCTGGCGGGTAAAGTCGTGGAGGCCATCGGCACCGTGGTCAAAGTGGCCTTGCACGGCATCGGGGTCGGTGACTTGGTTGAATTCCGCCGTCCTGATGGCCGATTGTTGTGCCATGGCGAGACAGTTGGATTTCAAGGCGATTTGGCGATCATTGCAGTTTTGGGGGAGAGTCAGGGCATTTCATCACAAGTGCGTGTCTATCCTTCAGGCGTAGCGCAGAGTGTCGAAGTCAGTCAGGAATTGAAAGGACGCATCCTCGATGGCATGGGACGGTTGTGCGATGGAGGGCCACCTCTGACTCAACCTGGTGTGAACTGGCCTATCTATAACGAGCCTCCCGAACCCATGAAGCGCCAATTGATCGCTCGGCCAATGCCGATGGGGGTGCGTGCACTCGACGGTTTGTTGACCATCGGCGAGGGGCAAAGGATCGGGGTTTTTGCCGCCGCAGGTGTCGGTAAATCCACGTTACTTTCGCAACTGGTCAAAGGCGCTCAAGCCGATATCCGGGTGGTAGCCTTGATCGGTGAGCGCGGGCGAGAGGTCCGTGAATTTGTGGAGCAAAGCCTGGGGCCCGATGGGATGGCCAACTCCATCGTGGTGTGCGCCACATCCGATCGGTCTGCGTTGGAGCGCGCTCGTGCGGCCTATATTGCCACATCGATTGCCGAATATTTTCGTGATCAGGGCATGCAAGTGTTGTTGCTCATGGACTCGATCACTCGTTTTGCAAGGGCACTGCGTGAGATCGGGTTATCGGCGGGCGAGCCACCCGCACGACAAGGATTTCCTCCCTCGGTGTTTGCGACCTTGCCGCGTCTGCTGGAGCGATCTGGCATGGGCGCGCATGGATCCATCACAGCGCTCTATACGGTGCTGGTGGAGGGCGATGACATGACCGAGCCCATTGCCGACGAAACCCGATCCATTTTGGATGGACACATCATTTTGTCGAGGGATTTGGCTGCTGCGAACCATTTTCCGGCCATTGATGTGCTGGCCAGCGCCTCGCGTGTGATGTCCATGATCGTACGCCCCGAGCACTTGCAGGCGGCAGGCCAATTGCGTGAGTTGATGGCGGCTTACAAGCGATCCGAAATCCTGATCCGGATCGGGGAGTATCAAAAAGGTGCTGACCCGGTGATTGATAGAGCCTTGGACCGTTGGCCGCGAATCCTGCAATTTTTGCGTCAAGGCACCTCTGAATTGAGTCCGTTTGACCGAACTTGCACCGAATTGAATGAATTGGTGTCGTAAAATGAAATCCTTAGAATTAATAAATAGACTTCAATCAGTTTGAAATGGAGATCCAATGGAAACCTCTGAATTGCACGCCGCCCCCGAAGACAAAACTTCACCCATGGCAGGCATGCCCGTTGAGTTAACCCTGGTGGTGGGATCTGTCACCATGAGCTTGTCCCAGTTGATGACCATGTCCAAGGGGCATACCTACACCGAAGAAGTGATCAGTTTCTTTCCTCGTGTTCAACTGCATGCGGGGTCACGATGGGTGGCCGAGGGCGAACTGGTGCAAGTCGACGGGCGGGTGGGGGTTCGCATCGTCAAGTTGATGGCCTGAACATCTGCCGCCTACCCCAAAACGGAGCACCCTCGTGGATTCATTGCTTGGCTTTTCACAGAACCAGATTGCCCTGATTGTCTTTCTGGGGGTACTGCCTTTTTTGTTGGTCGCAGTGACGGCGTTCGTCAAGTTCGCGGTGGTCATCGCCTTGCTGAGAAATGCCCTTGGCATTCAGCAGATCCCACCGAATATTGTGATCTACAGCGTATCGCTGGTCATGACCAGTTATGTCATGCTGCCAGTCGGTTTGGAGGCTGGCAAGGTGGTCCAACATGCCATGGAGCGCAAGATCCCGGTGCTGGTGTTTGCGCAAGACGTCGCAGATCCATTTGTGCGTTTCGTCGAGCGCTTTGCCACGCCGCAAGAAGTCGCTTTTTTTCGCGAGTCGGCACAAAAGATGTGGGATGAGGAGACTGCCAGGGACATTCTCGATCCGAATGCCAAGCCCTTGACACGCCTGGTGGTGCTGATGCCTGCATTTATCGTCTCTGAACTAAGCCGTGCATTTCAGATCGGGTTTTTGCTTTATTTGCCGTTCATTGTGATCGATCTGATTGTGGCCAATGTTCTGCTCGCCCTGGGGATGAGTTCGCTGTCGCCAGTCACGGTGTCTTTGCCCCTGAAATTGTTGCTTTTCATTGGTCTGGATGGTTGGCGTCGTTTGCTCGAGGCCATGGTGCTCAGCTATGGCGGGAGCAGTTGATGCTGGCCGACAAGGAAGTTCTTAGCCTTGCAAGCCAGTCCCTGACCTTGGTGCTGACCGGGTCATTGCCGTCGATCGCCGCTGCCGCAGTGGCTGGAGTCGTTGTGGCTTTGTTGCAAGCTTTGACCCAGATTCAGGATCAGGGGTTACCAACGGCTGTCAAATTTTTTGCTGTCCTGTTTGTGTTGTTCATGACCTATGTTTCCACGGCCAGCTCGATCGCAAGCTTCACCCAAATGCTGTTCAATCTCATCGCCAACATCTGAGGGCGCATCGCCATGAACCTGGACCTTTTGCAAGTCGAGTGGGTTGCAGCCTTGGTCTTGTGCTTTGTTCGCCTGTACGGCTTCATGATGTTTTTCCCCATGATTTCTGGCGAACACATACCCGCCATGGTACGCGCCATCCTGGGGCTGGCCTTGACCCCATATCTGGCCATGCCATTGATCCATGCCGGCGACCTGGGCTTGCAGGATGTGGAGAATTTTTATCCCCTCATTTTCAAAGAGGCATTGGCGGGGGCCCTGTTGGGGTTTTTGTGCGGATTGCCTTTGCGTCTGCCCGAAATCATCGGCAGCATGATCGACAACCAACGGGGGACAGCTGTCACCGACACCTTCAACCCCACATCGGGATCGGACGCGTCTTTGCTGGGGCAATGGTTGTCGATCACCTTGATCACCTACTTTTTCGTCGCCGGCGGGTTCAGTCAGTTGCTGGCCCTGCTCATGGGCAGTTTCCGGTGGTTACCTCTTGCCGAATACATCCCTCGTTCCGGGCCTGATACGTGGCAGATGGTGATTGATTTTTTCAGCCGTTACGTGCACTTGTTCATGATCCTGACCTTGCCGGTCATGATAGCGATGTTCCTGGCTGAAATTTCTTTGGCCGTGGCATCCCGATTTGCCCAATCACTGAACGTCTTCATGCTGGCGCAGCCCATCAAATCCTGGGTCGCGATCAGCATGATGTTGGTGATGATGCCCCACATGACCCAAATCATCCTGGCTTGGCTTCGCGAGAGCACCGAAATGGTCACATCACCATGAGCGAGAAAACAGAAGATCCCACCCCTAAAAGGCTGCGCGATGCCCGTGAAAAGGGCAATTTGCTCAAATCCCAAGAAGTGGTTTCAGTCTGGGTGATGATCATGGGGGTATGGGCGATGTTTGAGATGGCTCAACAAGTGCCGCTCCGCTTTCAGATGGCTCTGGATGAAGCCATCAGACTGGCTATGGTGGATGAAGGGGCACAGGCCAGTCGTTTCGCTGGGGCTCTGGTGACTCATTTATTGGGGGTGGCAGGTTGGGTGTTTGGTGCTGTGGTGATGGCTGCCGTTTTGGCCAACCTGGCCCAGACCGGGGTTTATTTTTCGTTTGCCCGGTTCAGCCAAGGCCTGGAGTCCCTGAGCCCGGTCAACAATGTCAAAAACCTTTTTTCCCAAAAAACACTGACGCAATTTGGCGTCAATGTGGCCAAGGTGACGATCATATTGGGTTTGGCTTGGTGGTTTATCGGTAATCAAAAAGGACTGGTGGCTCAAATCTATCAATGTCGGGCTGATGTCTTGTGCGGTTTGAGCGAGGCGTCTTTGATCGCATTCAATTTATTGCTGTGGATGGCCCTCTCAATGGTTCCCCTGGCCCTGATCGACTGGGTCATCCAGCGGCACATCTACCTCAAGGATCTTCGCATGAGCATCGATGAGGTGCATCGTGAGTACAAAGAGCAAGAGGGGTCACCCGAGATGAAGGGGCACCGGCGTCAAATGGCGCACGAACTGGTCAACGAAGACCCGGCTGCTCACGCGCACGAAGCCAGCGTCGTCGTGCGCAACCCCACACATGTCGCTGTTGCATTGCGCTATGAGCCAGATGTCTTGCCCATGCCTTATGTGATCTGCAAAGGCATGGGGGTCATGGCCGAGCGGATCATTCGCGAGGCAGAACGGCACGGGGTCCCGACATTCGAAGATGTTCCTTTGGCCCGCGGGCTCAACGATGCTTGCGAATTGGGCGAGCATGTGCCCACAGCTTATGTGGAGCCGGTGGCCAGGGTGATCCGTTGGCTGTACATCAACTATCCGACCCGCATCTTTGAGGGGCAGGATCGTTCGGTCTGGTTGGCTACCCAGGCGGCCCGCGAGTGGGTGCCCACCAGCTACCGCGAAGGCACCACTTATGGTCAAGCCAGAAACTTTGGCAATCGGGAGCCGCAATGAATACATGCCCGAACAAGTTGTTTCAGATCTTCTGGCGTCCTCGCGGAAAACTTTGCTCGGCTTGGACATCACCGGACTCTTGCGTCTCTTGTTTCAACCAGAGGCGCAAGGCCTCCAATTCCTGCGGGCTACAGTTCAGTTTGCGCGGGTCGAGGGCAGTACCGGCAAGGCCTGAACGGTTCAGCACTTCCGCAGCCAGTGTCTGGCCTTGCTCAATCAAGGGCCGTGCCTTGGCGTCCAACTGCTTCATGCGGATGGCCTGGATCAATTCACGCCGTACGGCCATGCCAAACCTCTTTGCTTTTGCTTGGAAATTTGATGCCATCAGGAGACCCACTTGATCGACCCGAATCATTTTTATCGCGCTTTGGGGGCTGATTCGGCACCAGCCCCACACGAGCATTTGATCTTGCCCAGTGGAACCCGTGTTCAAGCCACAGAACAAGGATGGGTGGCATTGTTTGAAGGCAGGTCAGCGGATTTGTCGCACATGCAACTGCTGATGGACTTTGCCAGGCATTCTGCCTCTTTGGTGGCGTTTTCAAGCTCATCCGGTGTGCTCGGCATGAATTGGCGTTGTCTGGATCCCGGTTCCACCGCGACTCAAGCCGCTCAGGTGTTGCTGGCTTTGGAGGAGCAAATGGGGTCATGATCGGCGTGCAAGAGGAGCGGGTGAGTGGTCATCGATGCCGACCTCGGCGCGAAGCACGGGATTGGTTCTGGGATTGTGATAAAGCTTGTGCTGACGATAGAGTTTGAAATAGGCCTGACCTGTGGAAATGTCAATCCACAGGCGATCCAAACAAGCCCCAAGATCCCGTTGCTGTTCAATCAATTGTGATGCTTTGTGCTGCAGGCACTGTTCCGGAACCGCCTCAGGAGCAGAAGCGATCAGCGTTTCCAGGGCATGAATCTTCAATGTCATGATGGACAAACGGTCGATCATCATGCCTGGCGTTTCGCTGTGCATCCGCGCCGTGCTGACATGCGGATCCTGCTTTTGCGGACCGGAGTTGGACATCCATGGGGCCCAATGATCAAGCAAGAGGCTGTCCAGGAGTTCGATGGTCTGATGGCGCAAGAGGTTATGGTGGTCTATGGCTCTTTTGTGTGCCACGATCACTTCATCGCTGACGTGACGCTGCCTGACCCGATCCTCATGTTGCCATAGGGCCATGTTGTACAGGTGGAGCACCTCAAGGCAGTCCTGCGGGTCATGCGCAGGCGGGGCGTTGGGTGTCATGGACCACGGCTGCTGAAGTGTCATGCTGGAGAGTAATGCCTGAACAAAATCATATGAAAGGATGAATTTTGATGGGGGGAAAGGCCGATTCAGGCACGACTCATCCATGGCACACTCGCTAAAATGAATTCATTTTTATTATTTTAACCGAATCCGAAATCGGTTGTTTTTGTGCCGATTCAGTCGCAGTGCGACATGGCCTGATCCAGTGGCCAGCGTGGGCGCACATCAAACCCATAGTGCGGCCCCGAATCGGCCAGCCCGGCTTGCAATCGCATCGCTGCTGCCATGGCAATCATGGCTCCGTTGTCGGTGCACAAGTGCAACTCCGGGTAATGAACCCGAATCTTGCGTCGAGCACAGGCTTGCGTCAGCGCTTCACGCAGAGCCCGATTGGCTCCCACGCCGCCGGCCACGACCAGGCGCGAGGCGCCGGTTTGCTCCAGGGCGGTCAGGGTTTTTTTCAGCAACACCTCGACGATGGCGGCTTGGGTCGAGGCCGCCAGGTCGGCCTTGCGCGCATCGAGCTCGGCGCCCAGCTTGCGGCTTTGGGTCAGCACTGCGGTTTTGAGTCCGGCAAATGAAAAATCGAGGTCGCCACTGTGCAACAAAGGACGCGGCAATTTAAAAGCCTGAGGGTCACCCTGGCTTGCCAGATGGGACAGCGCGGGCCCGCCGGGGTAGGGCAAGCCCATGAGCTTGGCCGATTTGTCAAACGCTTCACCGGCCGCATCGTCGATGGTTTCGCCCAGGATTTCATAGCGCCCCAGGCCTTCAACGCGCATCAATTGAGTATGCCCGCCGGAGACCAGCAAGGCGACAAAAGGAAACTCGGGTGGATCGCTGCCGAGAAAAGGCGACAACAAATGCCCTTCGAGGTGATGCACACCCAAAACAGGTCGCTGCAGCGCGGCGCCCAAGGCGCAGGCCACGCCAGCGCCAACCAGCAAAGCCCCGGCAAGACCGGGACCCCGGGTGTAAGCCACGCAATCGATGTCTGACCGTTTCAAGCCCGCTTCTGTGAGCACCTGTCGGGTCAAGGGCAAGACGCGCCGGATGTGGTCGCGGCTGGCCAATTCGGGCACTACGCCGCCATAGGCTTGGTGCATGTCGATCTGGCTGTGCAGGGCGTGGGCGGCCAAGACCGGTGTGTCGGGTGTGCCTGGCCGGTAGCCTACCAGGGCCACACCCGTTTCATCGCAAGAAGACTCAATGCCCAAGACCCAGTTCATGCCTGAAGTCTAACTCGCCACGCCAGGACGGCGTGACAGGTCGAATCCTGCGGAGCCGGTCAGGCGATGTTCAGGCTGCGGGCTTTGGAGACCGGTTGAACTTTGGCCAGAGTCAGACTGAGCACACCGTTTTCGAATTTGGCCGTGCTGGCTTCAGGGTCGATCTCTTGGGGCAACTCGCAGACGCCCCGATAAGACCTGGCAGCCTCAGGCAAAGTTTCGATTCGCACCACTGGCCCCTCGATGTCGACCTTGATGTGTTCTCTCGACACGCCGGGCATGTCAAAGCTCAGTTCATATGCCTTGTCGTCGGCGCTGGCAGGCGATGCGGGCTGTGCGGGAGCGCGCAAAACCTCGCCCAGAAAACGCTCGAACGCGTGCAATTGGGGGCGACGATAACGGCTCACGGGAGGGAACAACATGGCGAACTCCTTGGGTGGGTTTAAACTCAGCGGCTTTCGCCGCGCCTGTTGACCAATTGGCGCTATTCGTTCAGATTTCAAGACTGTCATGCGCCCGTATTTTTTTGTTGTTTCCCTCTTGAAAAGCGCCTTCATGGCCCTATGCCTTTGGCTCTCCCTCGGTGCCTCGGCACTGTCTCAACCCGCCCCTTTGAGGGTGGCCATGATCGAGGGCTTGAGCGGACCATTTGCCAACGCCGGCGAATCGGTCTGGCGCAATTTGGCCTGGGCCGTTGAGCGCGTCAATCAGCGCGGCGGGGTGAATTGGGGCGGCGAGCAACGCCAACTCAGACTGGACCGTTATGACAACAAAGGGCAGGTCGAAGAAAGCCTGGCCCTGTTGCGCTCGGCGATTGACGACGGGGCCCGGGTGATCTTGCAGGGCAACAGCTCGGCTGTGGCTTTGGCTTTGATCGACGCCATCGAAAAGCACAACCAGCGCGATCCTGCTCGTCAGGTGGTGTTTCTCAATTATTCTGCGGTCGAACCCGCACTGACCAATGCGCGCTGCAGTTTCTGGCATTTCCGTTTCGATGCCCATGCCGACATGCGACTGCGCGCCTTGCTCTCGGTTTTGCGCGCTGACCGCGAGGTCACACGCGCCTACCTGATCGGCCAGGATTACAGCTTTGGCCAGTCGGTGTTGCGCGAGACCCGACAGTTGTTGACGGAATGGAGGCCTGACATTGCCATCGTGGGCGACGAATTGCACCCACTGGGAAGGGTGAGGGATTTTTTGCCCTATGCCCAGAAAATCAAGGCCAGCGGCGCCCAAGCGGTGATCACGGGCAACTGGGGCAATGACCTGACCCTGCTGATCAAAGCCGCCAAAGATGTGGGCTTCGAGGGCAAGTTCTACACTTTCTATGGCAATGCCCTGGGCGCGCCTGCCGCCATGGGCGAAGCGGGTCTCGGTCGGGTTTTGGCGGTTGCCGACTGGTTGCCCAATCTGGGCGGGCCCGAGTCAGATCGGTTTGTCGAGTCGTTTCGCCAAAGGTTTCCCAAGCCCTCGGAAGACTATGTGCATGTGCGCATGCAACTGTTGATCGAAGCCCTCGCCCAGGCGATGAGCAAAGCCAGCGCCCCCAACGCCCGTGCGCTGGCTTTGAGCCTGGAGGGAGTCGATGTCAGCCTGGCCGGACAGCGTGGTCGGATGAGGGCTGCCGACCATCAGTTTCAACAACCCTTGGTGGTCGGGGTCATGGATCGGCAGGGTGCTCCCGGGGTCCGCTTTGATGTCGAGGGGTCGGGCTACGGCTTTCGGGTCGTGCGCCGTTTCAGTGCCGAACAGGCCGAAATGCCGCACACTTGCGCCATGGTTCGGCCTTGAGGGGTGGCTGCAGTGCAACCAATGTGTTAAACTGTGAAGTGCTGTTCATGGGTTAAACCGTGTGCAGTTCTCGCACGCCATCGGCATTTCCGGCTGATGGCGCAAGTCAAACACATCAAGGAAACTGAAATGACCGCCATCAACAAGGCCGAGGTCGTCAAGGCCAATGCGCGCAGCGCCAACGACACGGGCAGCCCCGAAGTGCAAGTCGCACTGCTGACCGCCCGCATCAATGAACTCACCCCCCACTTCA
>JACCDH010023596.1_pt1 | contig 13679 bp, 12 predicted proteins | sample 7442481 | NCBI WGS metagenome assembly JACCDH01 (sample SAMN15323433, study PRJNA562643) | freshwater metagenome | isolation source: river surface water | place: USA:Blue River Watershed | collected 2017-08-15
CGGCCTACAACCGCGAACTCGACATGCTGGCCTCGACGGGTGAGCAAGCGTCTTCTGCGTTGTTGGCCATTGCATTGCAAGCCGAAGGCCAGCCTTCTGTCAGCTACGCAGGCTGGCAAGTGCCGATTCGCACCAACAACGCCTATACCAAGGCTCGTATTGAGTCGATCGACGATGTGCGCGTTCGTGCTGACTTGGATGCGGGCAAAGTGGTCATCATCACAGGCTTTCAAGGCAAAGACGAAAACGACAACATCACGACCTTGGGCCGTGGCGGCTCTGACACTTCGGCTGTCGCCGTTGCCGCTGCTCTCAAAGCCAAAGAGTGTTTGATTTACACCGACGTGGATGGTGTGTACACCACCGACCCCCGTGTGGTGCCCGAAGCCCGTCGTTTAGAAACACTGTGTTTCGAAGAGATGCTGGAAATGGCATCTTTGGGTAGCAAAGTTTTGCAAATTCGTTCGGTTGAATTTGCAGGTAAATACAAAGTGCCCCTGCGCGTGTTGTCCAGCTTCACCGCGTGGGACATTGACCTCAACGAAGAAGCCAAATCTGGTACGTTGATCACCTTTGAGGAAGACGAAAAAATGGAACAAGCAATCGTATCGGGCATCGCATTCAACCGTGACGAAGCCAAAATCTCGGTGGTCGGCGTGCCCGACAAACCAGGTATCGCGTACCAAATTTTGGGTGCTGTGGCTGAGGCCAACATTGAAGTGGACATGATCATCCAAAACATCAGCAAGGACGGCAAAACCGACTTCAGCTTCACTGTGCACCGCAATGACTACGCACGCACCACAGACTTGCTCAAAGAAAAAGTGTTGCCAGCTTTGGGTGCAACTGACGTGCAAGGCGACACCAAGATTTGCAAAGTGTCGATCGTCGGTATCGGCATGCGCAGCCACGTGGGTGTGGCCAGCAAGATGTTCCGTTCATTGAGCGAAGAGGGCATCAACATCCAAATGATCTCGACATCAGAAATCAAAACCTCGGTGGTGATTGACGAGAAGTACATGGAATTGGCTGTGCGCGCATTGCACAAAGCTTTCGATTTGGATCAGCCTACAGCGTAAGTTGGTGCATAATACGCACCTGCTGGAAACGTGACCGAGTGGCCGAAGGTGCTCCCCTGCTAAGGGAGTATGGGGTGTAGAGCCTCATCGAGGGTTCGAATCCCTCCGTTTCCGCCAGCAAACAAGCAAAAACGCCCCTCACGGGGCGTTTTTCATTTCAGCATGTCATCAGCGTACGCAATTTAAATCATCACAATGGCGCTAGCATGGCTAGCCCACGAGGCACGCATTCAGGGCAGTTTGGGGATGGGTTCACTGGTCGCGTGAACTTGGGCAGTTGAGCGAGGAACTCTTGATGCGTCAGAGTTGGTTTGTGTGACAGCATCAGAGAAATAAATCCTGCAACGAGTGGTGATGCATAGCTGCTGCCCACGCCGCTTAATAGGGCGGCAGGTGATTCATCACCTTTGAAATCCACATCAAACGTTGCGACTTTGAGCTTGTTGACACGCCAAGGTGCATCTACAGAGATGCGATTACCGCCGCCAGGTGCATAAATCGTCGTGCGAGGGTCACGCCCAGAATAGGGGGCGATGTTGTTTTCAGCATCCACCGCGCCTACCGAAATCACGCCATTGCAGTTTGCTGGTTCTAACAATCGTTTGCCAAATGTGTTGCCAGTGGCCGCCACCACAAAGATATTTTTCTTGGCGATGCGATCCAAGACCCGTTGCAGGTCATCGCTGCATACCGACTTGCCACCTGCAAAGCTCAAATTGATGACACGGGCTGGGTTCTGATTTGTCGGGACGCCGGCGACTGGCATGCCCGCAGCCCATGCCAACGAGTCAAGTAAATCTGAACGGGACATTTGACAAGACCCAAACAAGCGAATTGGCAATATTTTGGCGTTTGGGTTCACGCCCATCACACCATGGCGGCCATTGCCTGCGATGAGACTTGCCACTTCTGTGCCGTGTGTGCGGTAGCTATCTGAGGGGGGGCGATCCCCGCACTTTGCGTCACGTGGATCTGGCGAAAAGTCACTTGACCTGCCGCCTTTTAAGTTGTTGGGCGCTGACAGCATGTCGTAGCCTGGCAATAAACGCTCAGTCAGGCTCGGGTGATGCGGCAGCACACCACCATCGATGACTGCCACGATGACTTCGTGCGGGCCTGGTTTTGTACCTGCGGTATTGATGGCTGCAGGGGCAGAAGGGGATGTACTGTCTAAAGAGCCTAAATGCCATGGCAGGTCTTGCGCATGAGCTGCAATCACGACTAAGACCAAGCATAAAGCTGAAACAGATTGGCGGGCGAGACGAACCGCTGGGGACACGGGAATTGACCTTATCTAACAAAATCCAGCAAAATTGCTGTTGCTGGATTAATGTTAGATTTGTCAATTTAAGTCTGCAATTCCATCGATATAGCTACTTTTGCAAACTGCTGCGCCTATTTGTTACATCTGGAAGATTGATATGAATCAATAGGGTGTCAATTTCATTAAATTAATGACTTTTACTATCAAAAAAAGTGATCATTTTTTAAGAGTGATGAGGCAAAAAAGTACGCGTTACTTCCGTGTACAGCTTTTCTGTCACATCTGGCATGACACCAAACCAAGCTTGGAATGCAGGGCGGGCCTGATGGAGGAGCATGCCAAGTCCGTTGAGGGTTGGGTTGCCACGCAACCGCGCTTGATGCAGCAAAGGGGTTTCTAGTGGGATGTAAATTGCGTCAAAAACCAATGCCGTCGTCGGAAGTGCGTGTAACGCTAGTTCGAGCGCGGGCTCACCATGCATGCCTTGATTGGTCGTATTAATTAAGAGTGAGGCACCAGAGAGCGCATCTTCGCGTTCTTCCCATTTAACGCATGACACGATGTTGCCAAAACTTTGCGCAAGCTCTTGGGCTTTGCTGTGTGTGCGGTTGATGAGGCGGATGTTGGTTGCTCCTGCGTCGATGAGACTCACAAGGATGCCGCGTGCGGCTCCGCCTGCGCCAATGACGACGATGGGGTGATGGTCTGCTTTCCAAGTGGGTTGTGCAGCAAGCAAGCTTTGCATGAATCCGAATCCATCGTGATTGAACCCGTGCAATGCGCCATCGGGTTGGACAACGATGGTGTTGATCGCCCCCATGCGCTGCGCAAGCGGGTGAACCCAGTCAACAAATGCCATGGCGTTGACTTTGTGAGGGATGGTGATGTTGCAGCCAGCAAGTCCGAGGGCCTTTAGGCCATGAATTGCGGTTTGGAGATCATTGGGATTGACTGGAAATAGCCCGTACGCACCATTTAACTGGTACTCACGTATCCAATGGTTGTGAATCAGTGGCGATCTAGAGTGCGCAACGGGCCAGCCCATCACGCCAGCGAGAGTGAATGTATTGCTCATGAGTTTTTGTATCAGTTGCCTAATGTTAGCGATGCTTTGGGAGAGAGGTTCAGTGGATATGTATTTGGGTATGCGTAGAGTAATAATTCAAAAAGTGTTAGGAAGAACATTCAAAAAATACGCTAAGTGGTTGCATTGAATGGACTTTTTTTCACAAATAAACAACAAAAAATCGTAAGCAATGTAGTTTTTGATGGTTTGTTTGTTAAGATTCGCACAAGGAGTCCATATGTCAAATCAATCTGATTCGCTCGAAAGTGTTGTTATCGGTGACGGCGTTGTCGTCAAAGGTACGTTCACAGTTCCCTCAAAAGCCATTATCAATGGCGTGATCGAGGGTGATTTAACTGCAGAAGAAGTCTTGATCGGTCCAACTGGAAAGATCACAGGCCGCGTTTCCGCCAAAGTGATTGATGTCCGTGGTGAACTCCACAACACCATCATTTCTGAGAAGAGCTTGATCGTCCGTTCTACGGGCAAGATCGCAGGCAAGGTCCAATACTCAGAAATCGAGATCGAAAAAGGTGGCGAGATCGAAGGTACGTTGAGCCAAGATGCTAACGGTCCAGTGGTGAACGTTGGCGGCACTAACGCAGCCTAATTAACGCACTTATATGTTGCTTCGCGTCATCTCGACTGTTCGGCTACTGCCTGGACTTGTGTCCAATGGTTGGTCGCGCCAGTACGATGATGCGCGCATCATTCTTGAGCAAAATGGCGATCTTCACTATCTGAACATCAGTGCTCGCATGCAACGCATTTTGGTGCGTGGCGGCATATTGGTGACGGGGGCGATGTTGATTGCTATTGGCGTCTTGCTGGCAACCAGCATCAGCTTGATGTTGAGTCGGGCAAAGCTAGAGCGCTCACATGAGGAGGTTTATCGTGCCTTGCTCAGTAGTGCTTCTGACACGGAAGGTGCTGAACAATTGACGATGAGTGATGAGCAAATGGTTTCATTGGCTCAAACGATTCGCGATCGGGACATGAGCATTCGTCGCTTTGTCGATACTTCCATGGTGGCTGTTTCTCAAGAAAACGTCACAATGAAGTCTCAATTAGAGTCATCAGGATTGACTGAGAAAATTGTCAAAATCATTCAGCAAAACGCAGCAAATGGTGGCTTTAACCTCGAAGATGACGTTAAAAACAATCCTTTGCTGCGTGGCAAAGTAGCGGATGAGTTGTCGACGAATAGAGGTTTGCGTGAGGTTCTCTACGCATTGCCCAGTAGGATGCCAGTACCAAACTACAGCGTGACGTCTGATTTTGGTGTGCGACGTCACCCAATTTCAGGTCAAACTCACTTTCACACGGGTTTGGATTTGTTAAGTCAAACGGGTGATGAAAAGGTGCATCCAGTCAAGCCGGGTGTGGTGGTTTTGGCCCAGTTCCATACGCAGTATGGCAATACGGTCGTGATTCGTCACACCAATGGCGTCGAGTCGCTTTACGCGCACATGGCAAACATTGAAGTGAAACTCGGTGACAAAGTCACTACTGAATCTGTGTTGGGCAATATCGGCAGCACAGGGTCATCGTCAACAGGCAAGCATCTCCACTTGGAAATCTTGATTGGTGGTTATCCAGTCAACCCACAAAAAGTTATACGGACGGCACAATATGTTCAACAAATCCAAAACCAACAACGTTAATCAACAGTCGGTCGCCAATTCTGCTCCTGATGTAGAAGATGCAGAAGTTGAAATTGTCGAGGAAGATGTTGCAGAGCAATTTGTTGCGTCTACTCCCGTTCCTAATCCAACAACCACAACCACACCAGCAAGAAGCAGCATGATGGACATGATTTCTACTACCGCGACCAAGCCTTCCATTTTGAGCGAAGGTTTCTCCTTCCGTGGCGAGATCGCAGCAAAAGGTGCCATTCACGTTGAAGGTGCATTGAACGGCCAAATTCAAGTGGATGAACTCACCATTGGTGCACGCGGTCAAGTTGAAGGTGTGGTGACTTGCTCAAGCCTGCACATCAAAGGCAAATTTTCTGGTACTGCGACATGTAACGAATTGATCGTGACATCGTCAGCTTCCGTCGATGGACATGTGGTTTACCAAACCTTGTCGGTTCAAAAAGGTGCGTCTATCAAAGGCGAACTGTTGCTTGTCAAGTAATTCGCCTCTAATTGCATTCAGCTAAACCGCGTTCGCACATGAGCCAAGAAGAGCAATACATCAACGGTGAGTTATTGCGTCTGCGTCGTGAAGCCCGAGGTTGGGTGTTGAACGACATGGCTACACATGCTTGCATGTCGGTTAAGCAAATTCGACAACTTGAAGAAGGGGGCATGAGCTCCTTTTCCAGTGTCGCAGTCAAAGTGACTGCTGCTAAGAAGGTGGGTGCACTGCTCGGGTTGTCTGCTGATGAGGTCCTTGCACAAAACGTAGGTTCAGTTACGGTTGAGGAAGCGGCAGAGACAGAAGCGCCGATTGCTGAAGTTGTGGTTGAGTCTGCGATTGCCTCGGCCGCACAAGATGTTGCTGATGGCGCAGTTGAGCCGTCGAATCCTGCGGAGTTGAAAGACAGCACCCCAAGTTCTAAAAATAAACTGTAGCTCATCGCTGCCGCATTGGGTATTGTCTTAGCGGTTGGCGCTTATTTTCAGCCCCAGGAAGAACCTGCGGGTGAGCCTGCACCACCGATTCAAGTTCTTCCTGCAGAGGTGGTTGATCCAGCTAGTGCGGCCAGTGCAGCTGATGCGCCAGCTTCAACGGCTGAGGTTATGGTGGCGCCTGCAGCTGTTTCATCGTCTGCGAGCAAAGCAAATTAATTGCTTGTTGAACGACTCAAAATGCCGCTTTAGCGGCATTTTTTAATTCTTCGCGCCTTGTGCCAGGGCTTCGTGTCTGCTTATTTGTAATTGCTTGTCATCGGCTTTTTGCACAGGCCAGCCCCCCATGTGAGATTGACACAGCGCATGCATGCCCTGGATCCAGGCCGACGCATCGTTTAAGCAGGGGATGTAATGAAACACTTCGCCCCCAGCGTGCAAATAAGCTTCTTGCGCTTCTTGTGAAATTTCTTCTAAGGTTTCTAGGCAGTCGCTAGTAAAGCCAGGGCAAATTAAATCGACGCGCTTCACGCCTTGTTGAGCCAATGCAATCAGCGTGGGCTCTGTGTAGGGCTCAAGCCATTTGGCTTTACCAAAGCGGGACTGGAAAGTCACCATGTATTGCGCTTTGGTCAAACCGAGTGCTTCGCCTAACAATCGTGCTGTTTTGTAACACTCGCAGTGGTAAGGGTCGCCTAAATGCAACGTACGCTCGGGCACGCCATGAAAACTCATCACCAATCGTTCGGCTTGGCCGTGCTCGGCCCAGTGTGCACGCACGCGTTCAGCCAGCGCTTGGATGTAGGCAGGATGATCATGGTAGTGGTTGATGAAACGGAACTCAGGCAATACACGGCTGCGTAGCCCCCAGTGGTATACGGCATCAAACACACTCGCAGTGGTTGTGCCTGAATATTGTGGATATGCAGGCAATATCAAGATGCGTGTGAAGCCTTCAGCTTTGAGCGCGTCAAGCTGGCTGGCGATGGATGGGTTGCCATAACGCATGGCATAACGCACGGTCACATGTTCGCCGTGCGCATTGAAAACCTCTTGTAATGCTTGCGCTTGTTTGTCCGTCCAAACTTTGAGCGGAGAGCCTTCATCTGTCCAAATGGTGGCGTACTTCGCTGCCGACTTGGCAGGGCGAACGCGCAAGATGATGCCGTGCAAAACAGCCATCCAAATCAAGCGGGGGATTTCGACCACGCGGTGGTCACCCAAAAATTCAGCCAAATAGCGCCGTACAGCAGATGCGGTGGGCGCGTCGGGCGTGCCTAGGTTGCAAAGCAGTACGGCCGTGCGGGAGGCTTGGCCGTGACGAAAGGGCGGTTCGTTGTTGAAAGCGGGTTTGAACATGATGATGTATTCTCGCCCAGCATGCTAAACCTTTCCAAAATCCAAGCCATAACCTTAGACCTTGATGACACTTTGTGGCCAGTCTGGCCCACCATCGCGCGCGCAGAACTGGTTTTGCAGAAGTGGTTGGCTGTGCATGCGCCCCAAACGGCCCAGCTTTGTTCCGATGTCGAGGTGAAAAAGCGTATCCGAGCAGAAGTGAATCAACGCCATGCAGACAAAGCGCATGATTTGAGTTTTTTGAGACGCGAGTCGATTCGCGAAAGTTTGATTCGCGCAGGTGACGCGGCACATTTAGCGGATGAGGCGTTTGAGGTGTTCTTTGCCGAGCGCCAAAACGTCACGCTTTATGAAGGGGTTCAGCAAGCGCTTGAGCGTTTGTCAGCGCGTTACCCACTGGTCGGTTTGTCTAACGGCAACGCGGATGTCTTTCGCACAGCGGCTGGCCCGTATTTCAAAGCGTCTGTGAGTGCGCGTTTGTTTGGTGTGGCCAAGCCAGATCCGCGCATTTTTCATGCGGCAGCTGCGCAGTTGAATTTGAAGGTTGATGCGGTCTTACATTTAGGCGATGACGCGACGACCGATGTACTGGGCGCCATCCATGCAGGTATGCAAACTGCATGGATCAATACCCAAAACCATGATTGGCCACACGATGCAACACAACCGTTAACAGTGCGTCATTTGACCGAGTTGTGTGATCACTTGTTGGCCTGAGCGCACGGCTCCTTCTAGGGTGGAAGGGTAGGGACCACGGATGTAGTCGCCGCAAGCCCAGAGACCATTGGCTACAAAAGGTTCAGGTCGATCTAGCATCGGTGTACATGCCAATGTGGCGCGTTTTTCAACCACGGTTTGAATGACTTCTAACTGCTGGAGTCCGAGCTGTTCACGCGCTTGCGTGTGCACTTGTGTGATGAGTTCATGGCGCTCGCAAGCGCATGCGCTAACTACGGCGGCCAATAAGCCTTTCTGGCCTGACAGCGCACCTTGATCAAACACAAACTGCGCGGGTGCTTCTGGGCCGCTGTGCAGCGCCACCATGGGCTGCGATAGACCTGTGAAGCGCGCATCTTTGCACTGCAAGTACACCGTTGCGATGGCGGTGTGTGACAACGCTGCACATTGTTGAGCCCATTGGGGCGCTATCGTTGTGGTCAGGCGCGCAGCCTCCCACGCGGGGCAAGCCAGTAAAACTGCATGGCGCGCTGATGCTGTGCGTTGAAGCTGTTCAAGGCCTGCAGTGGAGATGCGCTGGCCAAGATGAATATTGGCCCCATGCGCACTGAGCCAGGTTAAGCAGCCATTGGGCAGCAATGCGCCTAAATCCACGCGAGGAACCAACAGGTCTGAGCTACCCGCGCCGCCCAGCAGAGCGTCATGCAAGACGCGCAAAAAAACCGTGGCACTGGCTTCATGCATTGGCGTGTTCAAGGCAGATAAACACAAAGGCTCAATGAGTTGCCTCATCACACGTGTGCTCAATTCAGAGGCCTCGCAGAGCTGTGCAACTGTCCATGAGCTGTCACATTCAAACTTTGCGCGTTGCCAGCCCCATGCCGCTTGAATCAGGCTGGCCTTGTCTTGGAGGCACCACCCTCGCGCGCTGCCAATGCCTGCGAGTAAGTTGAAGGGTGCAGGCCAGTCTGGCAAGCTGAGTCCTTGGCCATCGGCATATCGCAAATCAAGTGGCAAGCGTTGTAGCAAATCGTCTGGGTTAAGACCCACAGTGCGCATCAAAGTCAATGTGTCGCGGTAGGCACCTATGAGCACATGTTGGCCGTTGTCTAAAGGTTGGCCAGCATAATTTTGTTGCAGACTGCGTGCGCGGCCGCCAGCTGTGTTGGCCGCTTCAAACAACTGAACATGCCAGCCCGCCTGTGTGGCCGCGACGGCTGCTGCCAAACCCGCCCAGCCTGCGCCCACGATGGTCAGTTGCTTCATGCCAGGTTTATTTGATTTAGAAGCGTCCCAAGGCTTGCATCTTCCAAGCAAGCCAGAGCTTGCGCAATGGCGTCAAGGCCACGCGTTGGCTGAGTACTGGAAATTTCTTGGCTTCAATCTCACGCAGCAAGGTGCGGTAAATGCTGGCCATCATCAGGCCTGGCTTTTGGTGTTTCCAGTCGTTCGCAGGCAGCAGCGCGAATGCTTCGTCATAGAGGGCGTGTGCACGCGCAGCTTGGAATTGCATCAGCGCTTGGAAACGTTCTGAGTCCACGCGATTCAAAATTTCGTGCGCCTTCACATCGAACTGCTGCAACTCAGTGACAGGCAGGTAGATACGGCCACGCAGGGCGTCTTCGCCCACATCGCGGATGATATTGGTGAGCTGAAATGCTTGGCCGAGTTTGTGTGCGTAAGCCGTGGTGGTCGTTTCGGTTTGTCCAAATATCTTGGCTGAGACTTCACCCACCACGCCAGCCACCAGATGGCAGTATCGGGTGAGGTTGGGGTAGTCGAGGTATCGGGTTTGCGTCAGGTCCATCTCGCATCCGTCAATGACTGATTGCAGTGAAGACTCTTCAATGCCGAACTCCGACGCATGAGGCATCAGCGCTTGCGTGACAGGGTGATTGGGATTACCCGCGAAGGCTTGTCGCACTTCGCTGTGCCACCACGCAAGCTTGCTGGCAGCAACGCCTGGGTCGCTCACCTCGTCTACAACATCGTCGACTTCACGGCAAAAGGCATAAAACGCAGTGATGGCTGCGCGGCGTTGCGGGGGAAGGAATAAAAATGCGTAGTAAAAGCTGCTACCCGAGGCGGAGGCTTTTTGTTGAACGTAGTCTTGAGGTGTCATGTGTGTCCGATTATCGGGCACATCGGCTTTTTCATGGTCAAAGTCTCACATACGGAGGCAGCGCCAAGCCATGCGGATGAAGTCTGGTTTGTGCAGGGTCGGCCTTGCCAGTTGTGTGTGGTCATTGGTTTCTTCTCGCGCATCTAGCTTGTCCAAAATGCGCAGCCCACCCTGCACCACGGCGCGTAGTTCCCAACCCGCACGGCCCTTGACCTGGTGCACCAAGGGGGCGCCTTGCATCATCAGTTCGCGTGCAAAACGCAACTCGTCTGACAACGTGTGGCCCTCGGGCAAATAGTCTCGGCCTCGGCGTAAATCTTCGGCGCGATCTTGCCAAAAGTTAATCAGCTGAAGTGCAGTGCAAATGGCATCGCTTTGGGCGAGCGATATCGCATCATTCACGTCATACAGATGCAGCATCATGCGACCGACTGGGTTGGCGGAGCGGCGGCAGTAGTCCAGCAGCTCGGCGCGGTTGCGGTAGCCTTGTCCCACGCTGGTGTAGACCACATCCTGCTCAAATGCATCGATCAAGTCGAACAAAGGTTGAATGGGAAGCTGGTGCTGTTGAATCGCAAGTCGCAAAGGACCAAACACATGTGGCCAGCGGATGCTTTCAACATGGCTTTGCTTTATGGTGCTTTGCAGGTCGGCTCGGTATTCGCCCAGCGCGTCTAAACGGTGGTGTGCTGGCTCATGGCCTTCGTCAGCCAAATCATCGGCTGTGCGTGCAAAGTGGTACAGCGCTGCAACGGCTGGGCGCAACCCAGCAGGACATAGCCAGGATGCAACGGGAAAGTTTTCGTAATGATCGATGCGGGACATATTTATGTTGATTGTCGCTCCCCTTGTAAATACAAGGGCTATTGAGATAAGTTACATTACTAACCAATCAGTCATTAATAAAGTCAATACTTTATGTTGTATCCAAATTTGCTTTCACGACGTTTCATGGGTCTGTGTGTCATGGCCCTCACCTTGGTGGCCTGTGGCAAAGGACAGGTACAGCAAGAACCTGTACGTGCTGTTAAGGTGATGACCGTGGGTGAGTCGGGTTCCAGCACCGATGTCGAATTTTCGGGGGAAGTGCGCGCACGGATTGAATCGAATCTGGGTTTTCGTGTGGCGGGCAAATTGCTCAGCCGTCCTGCAGAAGTCGGTCAGCGTGTGAAAGCTGGGGCCTTGTTGGCGCAAATTGATCCACAAGACTACCGTGTCACCGCAGATGCGGCGGCAGCACAGCTCGTGGCGGCACAAACCAATCGTGACGTTGCAAGTGCAGACTTCAAGCGCTACCAAGACCTCCATGCGCAAGGCTTCATCAGTTCAGCCGAGTTGCAGCGCCGTGAGGCTGCTTATGTTTCGGCCCAAGCCCAGTGGAAACAAGCCCAAGCGCAAAGTTCGGTACAAGGCAATCAGTCCGCTTATACGCGACTGTTGGCCGATGGCGCGGGCATCGTGACGTCCGTTGACGCCAGTGCAGGGCAAGTCGTTGCAGCGGGGCAGCCGGTGGTGCGTTTGGCTTTAGATGGGCCGCGTGATGTGGTGTTCTCAGTCCCAGAAGACAAACTGGCGCAAGTAAAGCCCGGAGACAAAATCAAGGTGCGCCAATGGGTAGATGGCCAAGTGCTTGAGGCCGTGGTGCGTGACGTTTCAGCCAGTGCTGATGCGGTCACACGCACGTTTATGGCCAAAGCAGCGTTACCCAAAGAGGCCAATCCTGTCTTGGGTTCAACGGTCACGGTCAGCTTGGCCTTAAGAGGACCTGCCAAGTCCATCAAGCTTCCTACCAGCGCTTTGCGTTTAGAAGCGGGAACGACATCCGTGTGGGTGCTGGATCCCAACACCATGACCGTGAAAGCGCAAGCGATTGAGGTCAACACCGCAGAAGGCAACGATGCCGTGGTGACCTCGGGCTTGCAAAGCGGCGACCAAGTGGTGCTGTCGGGCGTGCATGTGTTGACCGCAGGTCAAAAGGTGTCAATCTTCGGCGCAGCGAAGTGAGTTGAGCATGGAAGATAAGTTCAACCTTTCCAAATGGGCGATTGACCATCCGGCACTCACGCGCTACCTGATGGTGGTGCTCATGCTTTTGGGCGTGGCGGCCTACTTTCAATTGGGTCAAGATGAAGACCCACCTTTCACCTTCAGAGCGATGGTCGTTCGTACCTATTGGCCAGGCGCTACAGCACAGCAAGTGGCGGAACAGGTGACCGATAAGCTAGAGCGAACTTTGCAAGAGGTGCCCTACGCTGACAAGATTCGCAGCTATTCCAAGCCGGGTGAATCTCAGATCATTTTTCAGCTCAAAGATTCTTCAAAACCAGCGGATGTGCCCAATGTGTGGTACTCGGTACGAAAGAAAATTGGTGACATGCGTTACACCTTGCCGCAAGGTGTGCAAGGCCCATTCTTCAATGATGACTTTGGTGATGTGTATGGCGTGATTTATGCCCTTGATGCACCTGGCTTTACACCTGCTGAGGTGAAAAAGTTTGCCGATGATGTGCGTCAACAATTGCTGCGGGTGGCCGATGTGGCCAAGGTCGAGCTGTTTGGGGTGCAAGATGAAAAAATCTTCATCGAAATACCGCAAAAGCGTCTGGTTCAACTCGGTCTTGATGTTGGGGCTGTGTTGGCACAACTGAGCCAAGAAAACGCGGTAGAAAACGCAGGTACTGTGCAAGCGCCTTTGGATGTGTTGCAAGTGCGCATAGGAGGGCAGTTTGAAACGGAAGCGCAGTTGCGTGCCATGCCAATTCGCGGCAGCTCTGGCCAGCAAGTCAAACTGGGCGATATTGCCACCGTCTCTCGCGGTTACGTAGATCCTGCCACGGTGAAGGTGCATCACCAAGGCAAATCCGTCATTGCCTTGGGTGTCTCCATGGCCAAGGGCGGGGACATCATCGCTTTAGGCAAGGCCTTACAAGTAGCCACGGTGCGGATTGAAAAAACCTTGCCTGCTGGCGTGAGTTTGCTGCAAGTGCAGGATCAGCCCAAAGCGGTTGAGAAGTCGGTGGGCGAGTTTGTCAAGGTCTTGATTGAGGCGGTGCTGATTGTTTTGTTGGTGAGCTTTGTGGCGCTGGGTTTGCACAAAGGCGGACGCTACGGTTGGTACGTGGACATGCGCCCAGGTTGGGTTGTGGCCATCACGATTCCGCTGGTCTTGGCCATGACGTTTTTGGCCATGAACTACTGGGGCATTGGTCTGCACAAGATTTCTCTAGGCTCACTCATCATTGCCTTAGGCCTGTTGGTGGATGACGCCATCATTGCCGTGGAGATGATGGTTCGCAAGATGGAAGAGGGCTACGACCGCGTACGCGCTGCGACCTTTGCTTATGAAGTCACTGCGATGCCCATGCTGACGGGCACATTGATCACAGCGGCAGGCTTTTTGCCCATTGGCATGGCCAAGTCGACCGTGGGTGAGTACACGTTTGCAATTTTTGCCGTCACCGTCATTGCGTTGGTGTTGAGCTGGTGGGTATCGGTTTACTTTGTGCCTTATTTGGGTACTTTGCTCTTGAAGGTC
>JACCDH010630684.1_pt1 | contig 13679 bp, 13 predicted proteins | sample 7442481 | NCBI WGS metagenome assembly JACCDH01 (sample SAMN15323433, study PRJNA562643) | freshwater metagenome | isolation source: river surface water | place: USA:Blue River Watershed | collected 2017-08-15
TACTTCATCTTCGGAATATGGTGGCGGCGCTTGGCGTTGTGCTTGTTGGGCATGCGGCAGATTCGTTGAGTTTGCAGGGGCGGAAAGACTACCAGACCGTCGCCTGGGCATCCGTGCAACAACGCCACCCTGCACCTGAAAAAAGGTGCACGCCACGCGTTGATTGGTCCCAATGGCGCAGGCAAGACCACACTGATCAACTTGCTGACAGGCGTGCTGCAACCAACCGAGGGCCGTATCACACTCCTGGGTGAAGACATCACCAATGTGGCACCCAACAGGCGCGTCAAGCGCGGCATGGTGCGCACCTTCCAGATCAACCAGCTGTTTGACACCTTGACGCCGCTGCAGACACTGGCGCTGACGGTGTCGCAGCAGCAGGGCCTGGGCACCAGCTGGTGGAAGCCGCTGGGCAAGAACGCACTGGTGGTCGAGCGCTGTGAAAAGCTGCTGGAGCAATTCCATCTGACCGAGGTCATGAACCAGCAGACGCGCGTACTGGCCTATGGCAAGCGCCGCCTGCTGGAGATCGCCATTGCACTGGCCTGTGAGCCCAAGGTGCTGCTCCCGTGTACGAGCCGGTCCGAGAGGATCATGTGGGGATACCTCCGCCGCCTTCTTTCCTGTCCCTATACGGCCATGCCAAGGTCGCAGGCGAAGGCCTGGGCTTCAATTACCAGAAGTCTTTCGGCATCGACTTTTTTGCACTGCGCTTTGCCACCATCTGCGCACCAGGCAAACTCGCGCGCCATGGACCGATGTCGATCCACAGCCGGTTGATCGAAAATGCAATGCTTGGTCAGCCCACGGTGATCCCGCACGGCGGCGACGAGCGCGATGACATCGTCTACGTCCACGATGTAGCTCAAGCCATCGGTCTGGCAACCGTCTGCGGTCTGCACGGCGCGTCGGTTTTTAATATTGGCCAAGGCAAACCTTTTGGCCTGCACGACATGGCCGCCGCGATCAAAACCCGCTATGCAGATGCCGTCATCGACATAGGACCGGGCTTTGACTTTATGAACGTCGGCTTTGGCGCCTACAACGTGCTCGACATTTCAAAAGCGCGTGAACATTTGGGCTATGAGCCCGCTTATGAATTGAACGACATGGTTAGGCACTATGCCGAAACACTGGAGCGGTTCGGCATCGCGCCGATGCTGAGCCTTGGCGCAACACCCTCCTGACGGGCAATGGCGGCTGGCCATTTACTTGCGGTGCGCGATGTTGCGGTCTATTGAAAGGATGGCAAGGACTGGCCTCTTGGTCGCAAGGTAAATCCGGCGAGTCGCTGCTCCAGAGCGTGGGCGATCCAGCCAGCTGTGCGTCCAATCCCCCAGATGGCGCTGGCGGCGCGCTCCGGCAACCCGTTAGTAAGGCTCAACACGACTAGGCCCACCTCAATATTGGGGGGCGTGCCAAGTTGGGCCTCCACCTCTTCCACAAAACGAAAAACGAGATCGGAATGCCGCGACGGGTTCGGACACTTCTTGGCCAAATCTATCAAGCAGGCTGCGCGAGGGTCACCATGCTGATAAAGAGGCAGGCCAAAGCCTGGCAGTCGCACACGATTACTCTCAGCTTCCGCAACGACGCGCTTGAGCTGAGCCATTGAGGTAAGGCCGCGCATCAGTTCCTCGGCTTTGTTGCAGCCTCCGGCAAGAAGCGCGCCGGTCTGCGTCGCCAGGGCCGCCACCACACAACCATGTAAAACTGCTCCGGTCGAAGCTGCGATGCGGGCCACGAATGTTGATGAAGCGAGTTCGTGGTCGGCTCCCACAATGAGCGCCGCGTTCATGGCATGCACCAGTTCAGGTGTTGCCTCGACCAGCAAAGCATCGAGGATGTGCTCGGCGATCGGCTTATCGCCCCGAGGTTCCATATATCGCCTTTCCGGTCCCAACACACCGCAACATCCGGCGAACGCGAAAATCATCTGCCTTGAATACTGGGTAATGGACCCACTGCGAACCTCCTCGTCGACCGAGCTTCCGCCAAGCGCCGTGGCGGCAACGGAAAACACCCGCATCATCCGGATCTGGTTATTCAACTCGATGCCCATCCCTGTGATCGCACGCCCGATATCGGCGTGCGTCGGTTCGACTGGCCAGTTGTGTTTGCCCTGGGGCAGCACGCCGGACCACAGCAACTCGGCAAGGCGTTGTTGCACGGATGCCCAGGCGACGGTCTGGTAGTCTTTCCGCCCCTGCAAACTCAACGAATCTGCCGCATGCCCAACAAGCACAACGCCAAGCGCCGCCACCATATTCCGAAGATGAAGTATTCGGTGCGCAACTGGCGCGAATATGACGCGGCACTTCGTGCACGTGGTAGCCTGACCATGTGGGTCACGCCTGATGCGATGGCGCTATGGGCGGCCCAGCCGCGCAGCACCCCTGGCGGGCAAAGTTTCTATTCGGATTTGGCGATCGAGACCAGTTTGATGCTGCGTCTGGTATTTCGACAGGCACTGCGCCAGACCGAGGGCCTGATGGCGTCAATCTTTGAGCGGCTGAAGGTGGAGCTGAAGGCGCCCGACCACAGCACGGTGAGTCGGCGCGCCATGAAAATGAAGTCAATCTCCACGCGGTGCGCGTTGCCCGCCGGGGCCGCGCACATCCTGATCGACAGCACCGGGGTGAAGGTCTACGGTGCGGGCGAATGGTTGCAGGAAAAGCATGGCCAAAAGTCGAGGCGCAGTTGGAGGAAACTTCACCTGGCGGTAGACGCCGACACCGGGTATATCGTCGCTTCAATACTGACAGAGCAGGACGTTGATGATCCGTCCCAGGTGGGACCACTGCTCGATCAAATCGAACACGAAATAGGTCAAATCACGGCCGATGGCGCCTATGACAGCGAGCCAACCTACGAAACCATTGCGCAACGTGATCCGCAGATCGAAGTCGTCATCCCGCCGCGCGTGACGGCGCAGCCCAGCGCGCAGTTCGAGGTAGACCCCACTCGGCGCGACACCCACCTGCTCATGATCCAGAGCCTGGGCCGACTCGGCTGGCAGGAGGCCTGCGGCTATGGCAAGCGCGCGCTGGTGGAGACCACGATGGGTCGTTACAAGGCCATCATTGGCCCGCGTCTGCGTACACGCGACTGGCGGGGCCAGCAAACCGAAGCGGCCGTCGCGGTGGCCGTGCTCAACCGCATGCTGGGTGCTGGACGTCCGAACTCCGTCCGCACTTCAACCGTGGCGGCATAAGCCTCTCTGGGGTTGGGGTAACCTCGTCTTCAGCGTGATCCGTGCAACAACGCCACTCGGCAACACACTCGAACTGCCCGGGATGGCGCACCAGATCCGTCGCCAGATGCCCACGGTAGCGAGGCCCCTGCGGTGTGATTTCGGTAATGCTGGTGCCGATGACGGGCTGCCCCCAGCGCATCGCTGTGGCCGCTACCGCGCCATGGCCCATTCTGGCGTCGCTGCGCGCCCGCAGGCGCTCCACGTCTTCTCGCAGGTAAAGGTTGCTTTTCTTGCCGGAATGCGGGGCGGGCTGGATCAGCCCTCTGCTCACATAGGTGTACAGCGACGCTGGCTTTATTTCCAGGATCGCGCAGGCCTGGAGTGCACTCAGAAAGTCAGTTGACGAGTCTTTTGACAAAAGCTTGGAAGATTTCATGGATTGCGCTCCGCAGCATACCGATTTGCTTGATCGATTGTTGAATCGAGATTGATTCAATATCTAATAAAAATTAGACTTTATCTACTTTTGACGCAAGCATCCGATCCACCGTCTAAAAACACGAAAGACAAAATGATCGCACCGGAATACCTGACAACTGCTTTATTGCCGACTGGTCCTCGCTTTCATCAGAGCAGGCTGTGCTTTTCCTGATGGCGAGCTCGCAACCCCGTTACGACTCCAGCTCGCGATGAATTCCATCCACACACCCATCACCTCCAGCATTCCAGGTCAGAACATCGCCGAGCTGGACCTGTCGCAGCGCGTCGCACAGGTGCTCCCGCGCGAGCGCGGTCTTTTTTGGGGCGGCCAATGGCACACCCCTCAAGACGCGCAGTCGTTCCAGACCTTCAACCCATCCACCGGAGAGCTACTCGCAGAAGTGCTGGCGGCCGGAACCGCAGAAGTCGACAGCGCGGTCAAGGCGGCCGAAAGCGCCTTTCCCGCATGGGCCCGAACGCCGCCGCTGGAGCGCGGGCGCTTGCTGCGGGAAGCTGCCGCCCGTGTCCGTTCCCATGCGCGGGATTTCGCGTTGATCGATGCAGCCGACTGTGGCAATCCCGTCAAGGCGATGGTGTTCGACGCCGAGATTGCGGCCACCCTGCTCGAATACTTCGCCGGACTGGTGCTGGAGATAAAGGGTGAGACCATTCCCACTGCCAACGGGTCACTTAACTACACCTTGCGTGAGCCTCTGGGCGTTGTGGCTCGCATTTTTCCGTTTAACCACCCGTTCATGTTCGCGGCTGGAAAAATCGCGGCGCCGTTGGCAGCGGGCAATACCGTAGTCATCAAGCCACCCGAACAGGCGCCCTTGTCCACCATCCGGCTGGTCGAACTATTGCAAGATCTGTTTCCGCCCGGAGTACTGAACTGCCTCACCGGCGGTCGGGCCACGGGAGAGGCTCTGGTCGCCCACCCCGGCGTCGCAGCCGTCGGACTGATCGGCAGCGTATCGGCTGGCAAGGCGGTGTGGAAGTCTGCCGGCGACACACTGAAGCGCACGTTGCTGGAACTTGGCGGCAAGAACGCCATGATCATTTACCCCGACGCCGACTTCGAGCGTGCAGTCGATGGAGCAGTGCGGGGAATGAACTTCACCTGGTGCGGCCAATCCTGCGGTTCCACCAGCCGGCTGTTCCTGCATCAATCCCTGCACGACCGCTTTGTCGAGGCTCTGTGCGCGCGCGTCAATGCGGCGCACGTGCCAGGTATTGCGACCGACCTTCGCACCACGATGGGTGCCATAGTCAATCAGATCCAGTACCAGCGCACCTTGAACTACATCCAGAGTGCGCAGCGCGAAGGGGCGGTGCTTGCGTGTGGTGGCAGACATCCGCCGGCGCAGCATCTGGCCAAAGGGTTTTTTATCGAGCCAACCATCTTCACCGGGGTAGATCCTTCTATGACGATCGCGCGGGAAGAGATTTTCGGACCGGTGCTGTCGGTGATGCGATGGAGCGACCCAGACAAACTGTATGCGGCTGTCAACACCATCGAGCTCGGATTGACGGCATCAATCTGGACGCGTGACCTGGTAGTAGCACACCAGGCAGCCGCTCGCGTGCAGGCTGGCTATGTTTGGATCAACGACTGTTCCAGTCACTTTACCGGGGCGCCTTTTGGGGGCTACAAGCAATCCGGAATTGGCCGGGAAGAGTCGAAAGAAGAGTTGTTCGAGTTCACGCAAATCAAGAACGTCAACGTTTCGATGGTCGCATGACACTCCATTGCGTCGGCCATAGCCGGCTTGTCGAAACAGCTGGCTATGGCACTCGGTTTTAAACCCACAGCCGGCAAACGCTACTGCTCAACGGAAGACCATCATGCACAGAATCAGACTTAATCAACAGCTCATCGTCTTCATCATTTTTGTTCTCTTGTTTGCCGGCTTTTCCGTTTCTTTGCCAGGGTTCCTGACCAGTCAAAACATAGTGAATTTGCTGCGCAGCGTGTCGGTCCTGGGCATCCTTGGACTTGGCATGGCTATCGTAGTCATTGGACGTGGAATCGATTTGGCGATGGTTGCAATGCTGGCCGTTCCCTCCGCCCTGGTACTCCAGATGCTGCAGGTCGGACACGGTTTGCCGTTTGCGTTGTTCGTGGGATTTGGTTTGGCCGTGGTGACCGCGCTCATCAGCGGCTTTTTAGTGGCCTATGCAGAAGTCCCGGCATTGTTCACGACATTGGCAATGGGCATTATTCTGTATGGAGTGGGCCAAAGCGGAATGTTCCAGTACGAGGTTATCGAAGTCCCGCGTGGCTTTGCCGGACTCAACCTGTTGGGACAAGGCGAATTTCTGAGTATCCCGAGTATGGTGCTTACCTTTGCGGCAAGCGTCGTGTTGGTCGGGCTTTTCATGCGAAAAACCCGCTTGGGGGCGTTCATTTACGCGATCGGTGACAACCCGAATGCGGCGCGTACCTCAGGTATTTCGACCCGTCCCATGATTGTTTTCCAATATGTGTTGGCCGCTCTCATCGCCACATTTGCTGGACTGGTGGTCGCCTCATCCGTAGGCACCATGAACACGCGAATCTTCAACTCCAACCTGATTTACGACGTGATCCTGGTGGTTGTATTGGGCGGGATTGGACTATCCGGAGGACGCGGCGGCGTCCTTAATGTGGTCGTCGGCACGCTGCTGATGGGAACCTTGATCAACGGAATGACCATCTACAACGTGTCGACCCTGATGCAGGATTTCATCAAAGGCGTGATTCTTCTGATGGCTATTCTTATCGACTCGTTTGTCAATCCACGCAATGAGGAAACTGCGCAACAAGGCGACATCTGACCGGCAGTCCGGCAAGTGGCACATTTTTAACCCAATGGAGAAAATTATGTTTGCAATTAATGGAACGATATTAAAGTCTGCTGCCGGTCTGGTCGCTGCGGTTTGTTTCAGTGCAGCCGTACACGCGGATGCTACGGACTCAGGTATCGACGACCCGGCTCGCGCCGGATATTACAAGGCCTTCCAGGGCAAACGAGTGGTGTTTGTGCCCTTGTTCATGGGGCTCGATTTGACCGAGGGCTGGTCTGCCGTGTTGGCAAAAGATGCGGCTGCCAATGGCTACAAGTTCGAGGTTCGAAATTCGAACTGGAACACTGCTGCTGGTGCCCGCACTATCACTTCGCTGATCTCCGAAAAGCCCGACGTGATTCTGGTGCAGAACCCCGACGTGCAGTCCTACGCGAAGTTGCTGCAGCAGGCCGAGGCGGCTGGCATTCACGTCATTCAAGTCAACATGAAAACCAACATCGTCACTGATGGCTACGTCGGTGGTGATTGGGTGTTGTCGGGCCAGAAGATGGCCACTTGGTTGGGTCAGCGATGCAGCGCTGGCTCCGCCTCGGGCAAGGTTGCCATTTTAATCGGCCCCCCGACGGCTGCACCCAGTGCCTACACGCTCAGAGGCGCGCAAGAGACCTTGAAAAAGTTTCCCAAAATCAAGGTGGTCGCAGTGCAAAACGGTGAGTGGGATCCTTCGAAGTCGAAAAACGTGACGCAGATTTTGTTGCAGCAAAACCCCGACCTGTGTGGAATCATCGGTGCCTGGGACGTGTCGGATTCAGGCACGGCCGCAGCGATCAAGGAGGCCGGTAAAACTGGCAAGGTTCTCCTCACCACCACTGGCGGCGGTGCCCGCAGTTCCTGTGAGGCGGTTCAGGACGGAAAGTTCGATTTGAGCCTGAGTTCGAATGTGCCTGCACAAGGGCGGGATTTGACCAACTTAGTCAAGTTGTTCCTGTCGTCCAACGCCAAGCCCGGCGTCACCCGGGTATCTTTGTATTCCCCCTTTATTGAATTGACCAAAGAACACTCCAATCCAGAAAAGCATTGCTGGAGTCTGGCAGACCTCAAGTAACTGAACCGAGCGCGCTGCGCGATTCTTTTCGCGCGACGCTTTCCCACAAACTTTCCTTAAATGTCCGGGTCGTCCATGCGTGATTTACTTATCAAGCTCAGATACAGATTTTGGCCTGACCACGTCATGGGAGAATTGCTCTCCAAACGGTGGACCGAAACAGTAGTCCCGATAGTACTTTTACTCACAACTATCGTCTTCTTCAGTTTCAATATTGAAAATTTCATTTCCGTGTCGAATTTCATCGACACCATCCGCCAAACCGGTGAACTCGGCTTCGTAGTGTTGGCCATCGCGGTGGTGCTGATGGCCGGCGGCATCGATTTATCTGTCGGCTCGATGTTCGCGCTGTGCACCTTTTGCGCGCTGTTCTTTACCCAGCTATTAAAATGGCCGGTCCCCGCCGCCATTGTCGCAACTCTGGTTGTTGGCGGCCTGCTGGGAAGTATCAATGGAATATTGATCGGCTACTTCCGCTTACGAGCGTTTTTGACGACGCTGATTACGCTCATCATTTACCGCTCGGTCTTCGATATGCTGACACTTGCCTATGCGGTGAATATTGCTACCGCCACGGCTGAATCACCGACCTGGGATTGGATCGGAAGTGGTGAGGTGCTTCGGCTCCCTGTTCAAGGCTGGGTCTTCGCCGCAGTCGCCGTCTTCGGTCACATTTTCATTACTCGCGCGAGGACCGGTTGGCACATCAGCGCGATCGGAGGCAGCCGTCGTGCCGCCTACAACGCGGGCATCAATGTGCGGTGGGTTATTGCCCTGACCTACATTGCCTCGGGCGTTCTTACGGCCTGTGGCAGTATTTTCTTCGCCTCACGTTTGGCCAACGCCGGTGCGGACACTGGGCGCGGTATGGAGGTGACCATTTTGACCGCTGCGGTGCTTGGTGGCATACGGCTCGGTGGTGGCCGGGGCTCCGTCACCAAGGCGATATTGGGCCTGCTTATCGTGATTCTCATCACCGACGGCCTGTTGCGTATGGCCGTGCCGGGCGGCCCTTCACGCGTCGTTCTGGGCTGCATTTTGCTGTTGGCCGCGATCATCGATATCCGCTGGTTTAAAAACAGGGGCAAACTGATTCAAGAGGTTTATGTGAGCCCTACATATTTGGAGTTGCCTCCCGCTCCGTCCACAGCCGTCGACTCCGGAACTGCCTATGCAGTCAATGACCGCTTGCGTGATGTGTACTCGATTGGTGCTGGACAGGTGGAGTCCCCCGAAGACGTAATGCATCCCCAGGTTTCGGCGAACAGGATCGACTGCCCCCCCATTCCACACAAACTCCGTTGGCAAAAATCAGATTGCTCACTACCGTATGAGTGTGCTTGGTACGGGGGTCGTAACAGATGATGCGACCGCTACCGCGACCCTCAAGCGCGTCGGTATGCCAGTCATGCATTTCATAGCGGATTGTGGCTTCCGAGAAAAAGATCCGGCCGTCGGGAGCAATGTCGAGATCGTCCGCAAGACGCAAACGACTATCGTCGATTACCGAATACAGGGATCGGTTTGTTTCATCAGTCAGCTTTTCAACCTTGCGCTGCGGAGTTACCCGGTACAACCCCATGCCACCAACACACACGCACAAATTACTTTCCGCGTCGAAAGCCATGCCCAGGGTCTGGCCGCCGATGTGCGCATAGACTTCCATTTCTTTATAGCTTCGGCGTCTGCGCTACCGGCGGCAAAATTTTTGCGTCCGAGAGTTGGGCACATAGAGTTGTGGAGCTGGGTGACATGAGCGCGAAAACAGGTTCAATCGCGATGCTGGACGCTTTGCCAGGTTATCCTGCCCGCCTTGGTCACAGCGTAGACGGTGGGTACTGGCTGAGTCTTTTTGCTGGTAGAACGCAGTTACTCGAATTTATTTTGCGCGAAGACGATTTTCGTAAAGAAATGATGCGGACGGTGCCGCCCAATTACTGGTTTGCACCGTCGATGTTGTCGGGGCGAGATTATCTTGAGCCGCAACAGACTGCCGGCGTGATGCAGATGGGCATCATGAAACCATGGGCACCGCCCCGATCGTACGGATTGGTGGTTCGCCTGGATAACAAGCTGCAACCGCTTTACTCACTGCACAGCCGGGCCGGGGGGCGCCATCACGGTGTCGTTGTAGCGGTGGAATCTGCCGACCATTTGTTCGTTTTGTCTAAAGGAGCGGGCCGTATTCTTCGGGTGCCATTGGCGCAACTGGATTGCGGCCTAAACCGTAGGAGCAGCGCGTCATGACACCCATACTAGAACTTAAAAAAGCCACCAAACTTTACTCCGGTGTACCGGTGATCGATGCGGTTGACTTCTCCTTGATGCCAGGAGAGGTTCATGCCTTGGTAGGCGAAAACGGCGCCGGTAAGTCCACATTGACCAAAGTAATGGCGGGAGTGGTCATTCTCAGCAGTGGGGAAATGCGTATTGACGGCAAAGTGGTGAGCCCGCGCTCGCCGCTGGATGCGCTGAAAATGGGGGTGGCGATGGTGTTTCAGGAGACCAGCTTGGTGCCTACCATGACGGTTTCGCAAAACCTCTATTTGGGACACGAGAAATTGATGAACCGTTTGCGCGGTGTTTACATCTCGTCCCAGCAGTTCCTGCAGTCTCTGAACTTTAGCGTTGACCCGGATGCGCTGGTTGGAAACCTCGGCGTGGCTAAAAAACAGATGGTGGAGATTGCACGTGCCGTCTTGCACAATGCGCGCATCATCGTATTCGATGAGCCAACCGCGACCTTGACTCCTGAGGAAAAAATTCACTTCTTCACGCTGGTCGGCGATTTGAAGCGGCGTGGCGTTTCAGTTATTTTTATTTCGCATGCGATCGAGGAAGCTCTTGCAATTTCAGACCGTGTCACGGTACTGCGGGATGGCAAGAAGGTTCTGACCGATCTGACGTCCAACATGAACCGGGACCGCATTGTGCAGTCCATGGTCGGGCGTCAGCTGACAGAAGAGCTCTATGGCGCCAAACGGGCGGCTCCGAGACCGGCGGGCAGGCGCGTATTGAACATTCAAAACCTGCGTGTAGGCTCTATGGTGCGCAACAATTCCCTTTCGGTATTTGCGGGGCAAATTACCGGAATCTTTGGCCTGGTCGGGTCAGGCCGGACCGAAACCTTCAAGGTGGTCGCTGGTTTGCTCAAGCGTGACTATTTGCACGGTGGGAAGATCCTATTCAACGATAAGCCGGTGCGCTTCAGAGTGCCGGCGCAAGCGATCGCAGCGGGTATCGTTTACGTGACGGAGGATCGCAAGCTGGATGGGTTCTTCGAGACCATGTCCATCGCGCAGAATATTTACACCGGTTTGCTCGCCAAACTGGGCTGGCGTCGTAATCTGGTACGCAGCAGCGAGGCGCAAGCCATCGGTATTGAATGGATTGAGACCCTCAAGATCAAAGCGGTCAGTAACGATACCAAGGTGAACGAACTGTCCGGCGGAAACCAGCAAAAAGTGGTGATTGCCAAGTCTCTGATTCAAGAGCCGGACTTAATCATTTTCGATGAGCCCACGCGAGGTGTCGACGTCGGCGCTATCGTCGACATTCACCAGCTAATTCGCCGATTGGCCGATGAAGGGAAGGCCGTAGTGGTTATCTCTTCCTATATGCCGGAGGTGATGGCGCTTGCCGATCGTATTCTGGTGTCGCACCAAGGCAAGATTGTGGAAGAGTTCTCCAATACGGCGACTGAGAATGAAATTATGTACGCGGCGATTCACTGAAGAGCCGTCGAGTTCGGGTGCTGCTCTGTTCGTACCGGTATCCGTTGCCGCTGCAGCGTGCCAGCATATTATCGCCGCTGCGATCTCGGCAAGTATGCCGGTAATTCGCTGAACCATGCGGCGACTGGCGAATCATTTCAGCAATGTGATTGCGAGTAGGTGATGGGTCAGTTTCCGGTCGGCGCCAACATCATTGTGGCAAGCTGAATTTAGCGATGGCTTGAAAAATCACAGTGGATTCAACGAAGCTCCGAAACTTTCATATCGGGCGCTCCAGTCGGGTCAAGTGGTTGATAAACACAGCCGCTTTGGAACATCGCGATGCCGTTTAGGTTGGGGGAGTCCATCCCATTGCTTACGCTTTTGGGCCAGTTTGTAGCTAAAACTTGTACGAAAAACACTATCGGTTTGTTGATTTGTACGGAAACTGTGCCAATCATATTTTTTGTCACTCAAATTTTGAGAGGTGGACGAATTCCGCCGGTTTGCGGCTACAACCCCAACCTCCGATCCAATAGTGCCGGTCCGCGAGTTACTGTGCTGGAGCGGAGACCTACTCCGCCTTCAACTGCGCCGCATGGGCGGCGCGCGCCATCACCTCGATCTCGCGCGCCAGTGCCTTGCCGAGCTCGGCGGGGCCGCCGCCGATCGGTTCCACCGCTGCGCCCTGCAGAGTCTTCGCTACATCCGGCAGCTTCACCACTTCAGCCAGCTCACGGCTGACGCGGTCGATGGCGATCGCTGGCGTGCCGGGGGCGGCAAGCACGGTCAGGATTGTGGCGAAGTCGAAACCCGGCACCAACTCAGCGATCGGTGGTACGTCCGGAGTCAGCGCCGAACGGGTGGCCGCATTTGAAGCCAGTACCTTCACTTGGCCGTTCTGGATAAAGCCGGCGATCGACGGCATGGCGGCAATCGAGAAGTCGACCTGACCACTAACCAGAGCCGGCGTCGACTGCCCCGAGCCGCGGTAGGGCACATGCCGGATGTCGAGGTTGAGCGCGGCCTTCAACGCCTCCATCGTAAGGTGATGATTGCTGCCAATGCCAGAGGACCCATAGGTGTATTCGCCGGGGTTCTTGCGAACCGCCGCCACGAAGTCCTGCAGCGTGTTGACTCCAGTCTTAGGGTGGGCGACCAAATACAGCGACGAGCGGCCGACCAGGGCGACCGGCAGCAAGTCCCTCCCCAGCCTGTAGTTGGTAGCCTTGTTTACGTGCGGGCTGATTGACAGGAGGGCGCCGTCGGACAGGATGAATGCGTGGCCATCGGCGGGCGTGCTCTGCAACAGTCCGTTGTAGGCGGACGCGCCGGCGGCGCCGGGCCGATTGTCCACGACCACCGGCTGGCCTAGCCGCTCGCCCAGGCGGACCGTCAGCATTCGGGCAACGACATCCGGCTGGCCGCCGGCCGCGTACGGCACGATGAACTTGACCGGCTTGCTCGGGTAAGGTGCTTGCGCCCACGCAAAGGCAGGCAGAAGGCCTGCGGCGTAAGTCGCCACCGCAGTAGTGTTAAAGCTTCGACGATTCATGTGCATCTCCATTAGGGGTTCATTAAAACTAAGGCGCGGGTGCGCCATACAGGACTACCAGCGTGATGCCGGCCAGGGTGATGGCAATGCCGAGCACTGTGACCCAGCTCAAACGCTCGTCATTGCGCAAGGCAAAGTAGCTGACCGGCAACACTACCAGCGGCGTGCACATCGAGATCAGTGCGGCCATGCTGGCCGGGATGTATTTCATGGAAGCAATTACCAGCGCCTGAGCGAGGAACTGAAAGCCGCCGACTCCGAGATAAACGCGGGCTGCCTTGGGGTTGGCCCGCACCTGTCGGACGTATTCCGGCATCAGCCTGTGATTGGCCAGCGCCAGTACCAGCAGGCCGGCAACGGCGCCTATGAGGGCGCCCAGCAAGGCCTCGTTCCACTGGCGCACGCCGGAAGCGCGGAACACATGACTTAACGAATATGCGGCCGCCGAACCTACGCCTATCAGCAGGGTCGCGGAAATGAAGCTGCGCCGTGATCCTGCCAGCATCGCCAAGGCCGACAGTACCGTCTTGCGCTGCGAGCGGTCGATGCCCACGCTCATGGCCAACAGCCCCGCGATGCCCAACGCGATGCCGACGAATCCGATGGTCCCGATCACTTCGCCCAAAAAGATCCAACCGAACGCCGCGGTGATCAGTGGGCTGATGCTCTGCAAGCCGGCTGAGCCGCTCGGACCTAGTCGCTCGATCGACTTGAAGACCAGCCAGCGCCCCAGATAAGTCGAACAGATTCCGGCCAGGGCGAAGGAAACGACGGACCACGGGGTTGGCACGCTAATCCCGTCCTGGCCGCTCGCCCAGTGCATCAGCACGATGATGATACCGA
>JACCDH010194335.1_pt1 | contig 13676 bp, 10 predicted proteins | sample 7442481 | NCBI WGS metagenome assembly JACCDH01 (sample SAMN15323433, study PRJNA562643) | freshwater metagenome | isolation source: river surface water | place: USA:Blue River Watershed | collected 2017-08-15
AACATTACTAATGTTAATATGGATGCAACAAGGAAAAAGCAAATTGAAGCTGAAGCTAAATTTATGAGAGCTTTGTTCTATTTTCATTTAGCTAAAAACTTTGGAGATGTGCCCATTAGAAAAACACCTGTTTTAGGTATAAGTGATGCTGAGATCGCTAAATCTCCCGTAAAGGATGTTTATAAATTCATTATTGAAGATTTACTTTTTGCAGAAGCAAATTTGCCTGCTTCAACAACTACTAAGGGACGTCCAATAAACATGACTGCAACTGCCTTATTATCTAAAATCTATTTATATAATGAGGATTATACAAGTGCAAGTACATATGCTAAGAAAGTAATTGATAGCAAGGTTTATGATTTAATGCCAGATGTTGTGGCTTTGTGGGATCCTAATAAAGAAGATGCAAATCGAAAAGAAATGATTTTTGCTGTCGAATATACTCGTGTGCCTAATACAAGACCAGGAATGGATATTGCTGCATTTAATGCACCTGCAGGTTCTGCACCTAAATTCTGCCCAGTTGTTTATGGATCACAATTTGCTTACATAAATTTTTATAAGTCATTTGATTCGAATGATTTAAGAAAAAAATTAATGGATACATCATTTGTTGATCCTAAAGGAGTTTATGTTGGTCAAGGCAAGCCGGGTGGTGTAATTTACGATCGTGCATTCATCAGAAAATATGAAGACCCTCAGGGAACAGGAGCAAATCAATTAGAGAATAATTTCCCAATTCTTCGATTTGCAGATGTATTATTAATTCATGCTGAAGCGGAAGCTAGATTAAAAGGTGTAACTGCTGATGCTCTACTTTCAATTAATAAGGTTAGAAGAAGAGCATACAACACGACATTGGATAAATATGATGTACCTGCAACAGTATCCCAAACTGCTTTGATTGATCTAATATTAGAGGAGAGAAGTAAAGAACTTTGTTTTGAGGCAGATAGATGGTATGATTTAACTAGAACAGGGAAGTTCTTAAATGTTGCCAATCAGTTAAACACTTATTATCCAAAAAGATTGGTTGCTCAAAAAAATAGATGGTTCCCAATTCCAGCAAGTGAAATTCAAGTTAATTCAAAATTGACCCAAAATACAGGCTGGTAAAATTATTGATTTTATTTGGTTAAATTGTTTTCAATAGAGTTCATAATCAGGTGGTTATGAACTCTATTATTAAAATTATATATCAAAAAATAAGACAAGATTGTCTTTCATTATAATATGTTATTAGAAAAGCCAGCTATAAATAGAGAATTAAAAAGTTTAGAAATTTCATCAGAATTAGTGATTGTAGGTGGTGGTCTTTCTGGTGTTTGCGCGGCAATTGCTGCAGCTCGCCTAGGGTTAAAAGTTTCTTTAGTTCAGGATCGTCCTGTACTTGGAGGTAACTCGTCAAGTGAAGTAAGACTTTGGATATTGGGAGCTACATCCCATATGGGGAATAATAACAGATGGGCTCGTGAAAGTGGGATTATAAACGAAATTATGATTGAAAACCTCTTTTCAAACAAAGAAGGTAACCCAATCATATTCGATTCGATACTTTTTGATAAAATTAAAAAAGAACAAAATATCTCTTTATTTCTCAATACTTCCATCTACCATGTAGAAAAGTTAAACAATGATACTATTTCTTCTGTGATTGGATATTGTAGTCAGAATGAAACTAAGTATAAATTTTCAGCACCATTGTTTACCGATTGTTCAGGAGATGGTGTAGTTGGTTTTCTTTCAGGTGCTGCATTTAGGATGGGGGCTGAGTCAACAGACGAATTTGGGGAAAAATTTGCTCCAGATACCGAATATGGTGAGCTTTTGGGTCATTCCATTTATTTTTATTCAAAAGACACCGGACAACCTGTAAAATATGTTGCCCCTAGTTTTGCAATTGATGTTTCAAAAGAAATACCTCGTTACAAATCTTTTAATTCAAAAGATTTTGGTTGTCGATTATGGTGGATTGAATATGGTGGCAGAAAAAATACCATTCATGATACTGAAGAAATTAAATGGGAGTTGTGGAAAATAGTTTATGGAGTATGGAATCACATTAAAAATTCTGGGGAATTTCCAGATGCTGAGAACTTAACTTTAGAATGGGTGGGTATGATCCCAGGAAAGAGAGAGAGTAGAAGATTTGAAGGGGATTACATGATTATTCAACAAGATATTGTGGAGCAACGCCTACATAAAGATGCCGTTGCTTTTGGAGGTTGGAGTATTGATTTACACCCTGGCGATGGAGTTTTTAGTGAAAAACCTGGATGTAATCAATGGCATTCTAAAGGAATTTATCAAATACCGTATCGCAGTCTTTATTCTAGAAATATTTCAAATTTATTTTTCGCAGGAAGGATTATTAGTGCTAGCCATGTTGCGTTTGGTTCTACGAGAGTAATGGCTACTTCCGCATATTTGGGTCAAGTTGTAGGTAATGCTGCTTTTTTATGTTTACAAAAAAAATGTAATCCACGAGAATTATACACATTAAATCATATTCAAGAACTTCAATTACAATTATCCAAAAACGGACAATTTATACCTGGGTACTTACCCCATGATAAGAATAATTTAATTAATAATGCGGAGATTTCAGGTTCTTCAAATTTTCAATTTTCGGGATTCTCCACAAACGGAATATGGTCTAATCTGAATGAGTCTGTTGCACAATTATTGCCAATAAAATCTGGTAAAATACCTCAACTTATATTATCGGTTACTTGTCTGGAAGACACAAATCTTCAAACAGAAATTCGTATTAGTTCTAAAATTGGGAATTTCACTCCTGATATTACAATAACCAAAACAGTACATAAATTAAATAAGGGAGCAAATGAGATTTCTATTGGTACAGACATAAAATTAAATGACGATCAATACGTATTTTTCATTATTCACAAAAATGCAAAGGTGAATGTTCAATATTCCGAAGAACGAGTAACCGGAGTTCTTTCTGTTTTTAATACTGTTAATGCAGCTGTTTCTAATTATGGGAAACAAGATGCACCTGAAAGTATTGGCATTGATAGTTTTGAGTTTTGGGTTCCTAAAAGAAGACCTGAAGGCAAAAATTTAGCATTTAAACTAAACACATCTATATCGATTTCTGAAATTGCAAATTTAAAAACACTAATACAGAGACCAACCAATCAAACAAATGCTTGGATTGCAAACTTTGAAGATGTAAGTCCCGAACTTAAAATTAAGTGGTTAAGCAGGCAATTAATAAACGAATTAGTATTGTGCTTTGATCCTGATTGGGATCATCCTTTAGAGACTGTTTTGATAAACCATCCAGAATCGATTATACCATTTTGTGTGCAAGATTACAGTATTTGGGATGATCAAAATGAATTGATTTATGAAAAGTCTGGAAATTATGAAACGTTAAATTCCATTCGTTTTGATAAACCTATTAATTCAAGTGAATTGACAATTCGTTTAAAAAAATCAAATACACACATTCCTGTCTCATTATTCTCAATCCAAATTTACTAGGATGACTTCTTTAGATTTTATAGTAATGTCAATTTTTGCGGTTATCATCCTCTCGATTGGGATGATATTCACTAAAATGGGAAGTAAAGATGGGCAATCATTTTTTGAAGGTGGAGGTAAAATACCTTGGTGGATAAATGGGCTATCATTGTTTGTCAGCTATTTTTCAGCAGGGACTTTTGTTGTTTGGGGCTCAATTGCTTATAAATATGGTTTAGTTTCAAATGGCATTCAGTTAACAATGGTTTTGGCGGGTTTAATATCTTCGTTATTTCTAGTAGCTAGATGGAAAAGAACTGGTTCTCATACAGTTGCAGAATACATAAGATTAAGATTTGGTACAAAAACTCAACAATTTTATACCTATTTAATTATGTTGCACGGATTGTTTATGACTGCATCCGTTCTTTATCCCGTAGGGAAAATGGTTCAATTAGCTACGCCATTTTCATTAGAAACATGCATCATCATTATTGGAGTGATAATTATACTATATACTGCTGCTGGCGGATTATGGGCGGTTTTAGTGACAGATGTAGTTCAATTTATTGTATTAGCAGCAGCTGTATTAATTGTTATTCCTATCGCCTTTAATAGTATTGGTGGCGTTTCAAATTTTATTGATAAATCGCCGCCACATTTTTTCGATTTATTTAATAATGAATACAGCATAGTATTTGCAGGAGCTTTTTTTATTTACCAAACTGCCTACATTGGAGGCAATTGGGCATATGTGCAACGCTACACAAGTGTTCGCAACGAACTGGAGTCTAAAAAAGTCGGATATTTATTTTCGTTACTTTATTTAGTTTCTCCATTTATTTGGATGATACCTCCAATGATTTATAGGATAATCAATCCTAATTTAGTTGGATTAGAATCTGAGGGAGCATATATGTTATTATGTCAAAAAGTGTTGCCATCCGGATTAATAGGATTGATTCTTTCTGGTATGGTTTCTGCAACTGCAAGTAAAGCGAATACGACTATTAATCTTGTTGCTACTGTTTTTGCAAAAGATGTATACAAATCAATTTTTCATTCAAAAGCTAGTGAATCACAGTTGATATTAGTTGCAAGAATATTTACTGTGTTATTCGGAGCGTTAACAATTTATATTGCTATTCTAGTACCACGTGTTGGAGGAATTGTTGAGCTGGTTTTAAGTGTTGCGTCTATTGCTGGGGGGGCACTTTTTATTCCAATTATTTGGACGTTGTTTCCAAATCGTCAAACAAGTTTTACGTTAATTTTTACCTCAACTGTTTCATTGATAATAAATTTATCGTTAAAGTTATTCGCAGTTCAATTAGTTGGATTTAAGCTTTCAAGAATTTGGGAAACTTCACTAGGTGTAGGCATTCCTATTGTATTGATCTGTTTATTTGAAGTTTATAATCTGTTGAAAAAAAATCCATTGAAAGACCAATTGTTAGATTTTGTTGATTTAAATAAATCAATTGAGTTAGATAACCATGTTGATAATGGTCAAAATGCCTTTGGAATTAAGGTCATTTCTGTAGCTATGGCCATAGTGGGAGTTGGCATAACAGTTTTAGGAATTATGGCATCTAATAATATGCCATCAATTATAGTGGGCCTATGCATTATAACTTTATCTATTCCAACTTGGATAGCATCTAAAAAAGTTTGATTCACTTTCTTAAAAAATCATAAATCATGAAAAGAAGAAATTTTATTGGAATATTAGGCAATACCAGTCTAGCATTATTAGCAGGACATATGAACAAAGCATTCGGGTCAGTCTCTGGCTCTAACGAATTTGTTTTTGTGGAAGCTGAGCAATTTGAAGATTTCGGAGGATGGAATATAGATCAACAATCTATGGAAAGAATGGGGAGTCCTTATTTATTAGCACATGGTCTTGGAATCCCAGTTCAAGATGCTACCACAAAAATTTCATTTCCATCAGAAGGAACTTATAGAGTATGGGTGAGAACAAGAGATTGGGTTGCACCATGGAATGCTCCTGGTGCACCTGGTAAATTCCAATTGAAAATCGATGGAAAACCTTTGAAGGAAATATTTGGAACAAAAAATGCAGAATGGCATTGGCATGATGGAAAGACGGTCAAAGTTGGGAAGAACGCAACTCTTGCTTTACATGATTTGACTGGGTTTGAAGGAAGGTGTGAAGCGATTTTATTTTGTAAAGACCCTAATTTTATACCTACTAATGATATTGAAGCTTTAACTAAGTTCAGAAGAGAACTTAATGGTTTGCCTAAAAATCCAGAATTTGGGGGTTCCTTTGATTTTATAGTTGTTGGAGGTGGATTAGCAGGTACATGTGCGGCCATTTCTGCTGCTAGAAATGGAGCTAAAGTAGCATTAGTTCAGGATAGACCTGTTTTAGGTGGTAATGGTAGTTCAGAAGTTCGCGTATGGCCTGAGGGACATACAAACAAAGATCCATATCCTCATGTAGGAGATATAGTTTCTGAAATTTTACCTGATATTAAAAAAGGTACTGGTCAAGTATTCAATGGAGTAAGTGCTGAATTTTATGATGATAATTTGAAGTACCAAAAAGTGATTCAAGAGCCTAACATCACTTTATTTATTGAGAATCGTGCAATAAATGTGTTGAAAAAAGGGGATAAAATTTCGTCGATTATTATTCAACATATTCGCACAGGTAAGCAACTGCAATTAAATGCTCCATATTTTGCTGATTGTACAGGGGATGCGACATTAGGCTATAAAGCAGGTGCTGACTATGAATATAAGGTGGAGAACTTGATGGGTAGTACAAACTTATTTAATGTTTTAGATGCAGCCAATAAGGAAGAAGTTTTAAAGTGCGAATGTAAAGATAAGAGTGCACTTGCGCTAAAATGTGAGGTTGGTAAATTTTCTCAACCATTCCCAAGATGTCCATGGGCTTTAGATTTATCCGATAAACCATTTCCAGGGAGAAAAGGCGTTAAGACTTTTGGTTCTGAGGGATTGCAATCATTTGCAAATATGTGGTATTGGGAGAGTGGTTTCAATAAAGATCAAGTTAATGATATAGAATTAATTCGTGATCATAATTTTAGAGCCATGTATGGTGCTTGGGATGCTATTAAAAATGTTGACAAAATGTATCCTAATCACCGTTTAGGCTGGTCTGCCTATATAGCTGGAAAACGTGAATCAAGAAGGTTGATGGGGGATGTAATTTTAGATGCCGAAGATTTTAAATCACAAAGAAAATTCTCAGATGCAGCATTTCCATGTTCATGGCATGTGGATTTACACACGCCTAAAAACGAATTTAAAGAAGGGTTTGAGGGAAATGAGTTTGTTTCTGATTACACAAGAGGTAAAGAATACCAATATGGTAATTTGTATTGGGCTCCTTATCGTACATTATACAGTCGCAATGTTTCAAACCTTTTTATGGCAGGACGAAATATTAGTGTAACAAAAACAGGTTTAGGTCCTGTTCGTGTTATGAGAACTTGTGGTATGATGGGTGAAGTTGTTGGAAAAGCTGCTTCAATTTGTGTGAAAAATTCAGCAAGTCCACGTCAAGTATATGAACAATATCTTCCTGAATTAATTAATTTATTGAGTGCTCCAGGAAAGAAAAATGTGTAGATATTTATCCAAAATGAATAATAAAAAGCTTCAATTTATTTGGTTGATTTTGTTATTTAATATTGCTCAATTTTCATTTGGCCAAGATTTAGATTTAAACAAATTAATTCAAACAGTTAAAGATAAATCTATTTTTCGTTTGAATGATTACATGGTTTGGTGCGGTAGTCCAATAAAAGGTAAGGATGGCAAATTTTATTTGTTTTATAGTAGATGGCCAAGAAAACTTACCCATATGGCTTGGGCTACTCATAGTGAAATAGCTGTAGCAGTTTCCAAAAATTATGTTGGACCATATAAGCATGTCAAGGTTATTTTTCCTAAAAGAGATAAAAAATATTGGGATGCTGATGTAACACACAATCCTACAATACACCGATTTGGAGACACCTATTATCTATATTATATGGGTAATTATGGTAATGGCGAGTGGTGGGATCATCGTAATCATCAAAGAATAGGAGTTGCGACATCAAAGCATCCTTTAGGCCCTTGGAAAAGATTTGATAAGCCAATTGTAGATACTTCATACAAGAGTTTTGATCATATGATTGCTTCTAATCCTTCCATAGTAAAACAGCCAAATGGAAAGTATCTAATGATTTACAAAGGTGTTAGCGAAGGTAAACTTCCTTTTGGAGGCGTTGTGCTTCATGGAGCAGCCATTGCTAATAAACCGACGGGCCCTTTTATTAAACAATCCCATAGAATTTTTGTGAAGGATACTGTAAAATTTGCCGCAGAAGACCCTTATATCTGGTATCAGAAAGGGAGATACTGGGCGATTGTTAAAGATTTCAAGGGGTCATTTACAAATGTAGGCTTAAGCTTAGCTCTATTTGAATCAACCAATGGCCTTGATTGGAAACCCGGGAAAAACGCATTGGTAAGTAAAACTGTCATTCCGTTTGGATCTGGAGATAAAATTGTGGATAAATTGGAAAGGCCTCAATTATTAATTGTAGACGGGATTCCAATAGCGCTTTATTGCGCCGTTTATGATAAAGGCGATAATTACAATGTTGCTATCCCTATAAAGAAAAATTAGAATGCTTCGATATTTTTTTTGTTTTCTATTTAGCATTCAAATTCCAATTCAATTGTTAAGTCAAAATGTTTTTCTTTTAGCTGGCCAAAGTAACGCAACTGGTCAAGGGGATAAATCGATCAGTAATTCGTTATTCATTACCAATAAATCATTGGAATATGATGTTTTGCTAGATTCCTTAAAGCCGTTAAATGATCCAGCCGGACAAAACTGGAAAGATCTAGAGCCTGCAAATACTGGATCAATATTGCCAGCTTTTACATACTCCTTAACTCAAAAAACAGGAAAAACAGTTATTGTGATTTCAGCTGCTAGAGGAGGGAGCTCATGTCATAAAGGGGCAGAATTGAGTAACTATGGAACATGGGACAGCACAGGGAATTTATTCTCAAATACCAAAGAAAAAGTTAATTCAGCTTTGAAACATACCAAGTCTAAATTGAGTGGAATAATTTGGATGCAAGGTGAGAGGGATGCTAATGCGATAAATGATGGGGTGATTACTGCTGAAGATTATAAATCGTCTTTAGTTTCTTTAATTCATCGTTTTAGAAAAGAATTTGGTCATGAAATTCCATTTTTTATCATACTAACCGGATACCAAAAAGATAGACCACAGTTTGGGAATGATCATGTTCGCGATATCCAATCATGGGTGTCTGAGCATATGGATAATGTTTACATCGCATTTGATAAAACACATCATTTTACAAGGCTAAATCTAATGAAAGATCATGTTCATTATAATCAAATGGGATTAAATGAAATTGGAATAAAAGTTGGTGAATTTGTTGCCAAAGTATTAAAGAAGTAAAGTTCAAAATAAGAATGAAGGTAAAAATTAAATCAATATTTCATCAGCATTTTGGTGATGAGAATCCATTAATTGTCAGATCACCAGGTCGGATAAATATTATCGGAGAACATGTGGATTATAATGGTGGATATGTACTTCCTGCTGCAATTAACAGATATATATATGTTGCGATTGGTAAAAGAAGCGATAATAAAATTGGATTGTATTCGGTGAATTTTGACAAAAAAGTAGAAGTCAGTTTAGATGATATCAAGCCATCACACAATTTTTCAACATATGTTTTGGGAGTTGTAGATCAGATTATTGAGAAAGGTTATAATGTTTCTGGATTTAACATTGTTATTGATGGCGATATCCCAGTTGGGGCTGGCTTGTCCTCATCTGCGGCTTTAGAATCAGCTGCGGCTTTCGCAGTTAATGAATTATTCCAATTTGGTATAAGCAAGTTAGATCTTGTAATGATAGCCCAAAAAGCAGAGAGTAAGTTTGCAGGAGTTAATTGCGGTGTAATGGATATGTTTGCTAGCATTTTTGGGAAAAAAGGCTTTGCAATTAAGCTTGATTGTGAATCTTTGGAGTATGAATATATGCCATTAGTTCTAAATGGATACAGCTTAGTATTATTTAATTCAAATGTAAAACACACACTAGCTTCTTCTGCTTACAATGAAAGAAGAGAACAATGTGAAATAGGATTAAATCAAATAAAGCAATCAGACTCAAATGTTAATTCTTTTAGAGATGTGACAAAAGATCATCTAATAAGGGATGTTTTACCTCTTGGTCAAGTTATTTATGATCGTTGCATTTATGTGGTAAAAGAAATAGAGCGACTTAATTTAGCCTGTCAGTTTTTAGAAAAAGGCGATTTGAATTTACTCGGAGAGCAATTGTATGCTACCCACAATGGTTTAAGCAAGGAGTATGAGGTTAGCTGTTATGAATTGGATTTATTGATTGATTCTGTTAAAAATAATCCCAATGTGTTGGGAGGAAGAATGATGGGAGGAGGATTTGGCGGTTGTACAATTAACATAATTAGAGACGAGGAAATCCCATTTGTAATTAATGAATTAAAAGAAATCTATCAAACATCAACTGGATTACAATTAGAAGTTATAAAAGTGGAGACAGTTAATGGCACAGAATTATTAGCCTAATTAATCATGGATAATTTTAATATTGGTGACCACACCCATACACGTAAGAATATTTTAACTGGCGAATGGATTTTGGTTTCTCCTCATCGAACTAAGCGTCCTTGGCAAGGTAAGGTAGAGAACTTACAACAAGAATTTAGACCCGAATATGACCCCATTTGTTACTTATGTCCAGGTAACAAACGAGCAGGAAATCTTTTAAATCCAGATTATAACGAGCCTTTTTCCTTTGTAAATGATTTTGCATCATTGGTTAAAGATACGCCAATTGGAAAACTAAATATTGAAGAATTATTACAAGCAGAAAGTGATTCAGGAATATGCAAGGTTATAGTATTTTCACCAAACCATCAATTGACACTTCCAGAATTAAAGGTATTTGAAATTGAAAAAATTATCGCTCTGTGGTGCAAAGAATTAGTTGAAATCTCTAAGGATAAATCAATTAAATATATTCAAATATTTGAGAATAAAGGTGAAATTATGGGTTGTAGTAACCCGCATCCACATGGTCAAATTTGGGCGCAAAGCTCAATCCCTTTAGAAATCAACAAAGAAACAGTTCAACAAAAAGCATACTTTGAGAAAAATGGGAAAAGTCTACTATCAGCCTATTTAACTCTTGAATTAAAACTACAGGAACGTGTTGTCTTTGAAAATAAATCTTTTGTTGTGATTGTTCCATTTTGGGCGACTTGGCCATATGAAACGATTTTGATTTCAAAAAGACATGTAACTACTATAACAGAATTTGAGGAGGAGGAAAAGAAAGATTTGGCCATAACAATAAAAGAAATTACGACTCGATACGATAATTTATTTCAAATTTCATTTCCTTATTCTTCCGGAATTCATCAAGCACCGATAAATGATGGCAAACACTCAGAATGGCATTGGCATATGCATTTTTATCCTCCATTGTTACGATCATCAACAGTTAAAAAGTTTATGGTCGGATATGAATTATTAGCAAATCCTCAACGCGATATAACGCCTGAAAACGCTGCTGAAAAATTAAAGAGTCTAAGTAGTTTACATTACAAAGAAAAAAAATGATCAAAACAGTCTTAATAACTGGAGGATTGGGATTTATTGGGTCGCATACTGCGGTTGAATTATTGCAATCTGGGTTTAGCGTCATATTAATTGACAATTTATCTAACTCGGAATTATTTATTCTTGATCGCATTATTATGATTACTGGTAAGTCTCCGGTTTTTTATGAAATGGATGTATGTGATGAATATAAATTAGACCAAGTTTTTAAAAGTCATCAAATTGATGCAGTGATTCATTTTGCTGCTTTTAAAGCAGTTGGCGAATCAATTCAAAAACCAATTAAGTATTTTAAAAACAATATCAATTCATTACTCTCCATACTTAGTGTTATGGAAAATTATAGTTGCAACCGAATCGTTTTTTCATCATCAGCAACTGTTTATGGATCAGCAGACAAATTTCCAATTAAAGAAACTGCTCCATTTAAAAAATCACTTTCTGCATACGGTAGTACCAAACAAATTGGTGAAGATATTTTAGAAAAAGTAAGCAGTAGTTCTAATTTAAAATCAATTGCGCTACGATATTTTAATCCGGTTGGAGCACATAAATCTGGTTTAATAGGAGAATTGCCAATTGGTACACCTAACAATTTGATGCCTTATCTAACTCAATTTGCGGCAAAAAAGGCTGAAAAGTTTACTGTATTTGGTCGAAATTATTCAACTCCAGATGGCACATGTTTAAGAGATTATATTCATGTGGTCGATTTAGCAAAAGCTCATGTTAAAGCCTGTGAATATTTAATTAATAAGTTGGAGGCAAAGGTATTTGACGCGTTTAATATTGGAACAGGTACAGCAAATTCTGTATTAAACATTATTTCAAAGTTTGAGGAAGTAAATGATATTAAAATTGATTTTTTAAATGGAGAACGTCGTGAAGGTGACGCTGAAACCATTTTTGGATGTGTTGAAAAGGCTAAAAAAGAATTGGAATGGGAAGCAGATTTAACTCTAAACGATATGGTGCAAGATGCATGGAAATGGCAGTTAAATTTAGAATAAATAAATTATGAACAATACAGGTAGATTAAGTAGAGTTATAACTGTTTACTATATTATTTGAAATCTGCTATATAATTGAAAATGAATGATTTAGTTAGTTTTTAAATTAAGGTTGAATAAATGCAATTTTGATTCTATTGATTTATAACCTCCAGAGAAATTCTCTGGAGGTTTTTTGTATTAAATACCTACTTTAAAATGGTGGTAGGGGTACCATTTGCTTCTTAAGTTATATGGGATAAAGCGAATTGGCAGAAATACACAGGCTCGCATAATATTGAGGTTTTTAATTCACTTAGTTCTAAATTCTTTCAATATTGTATAAATCCTTTAACCTTCAGTCTTCCACGTAGCGGTTATCCATAACTTTTACTTTATGAAAAAATGGAAGCGTATATTCATACCACACCTCTCTCTCAATAAACAGCAGCTTACCTTCTTTGGAGAAACGAGCAATGAATAGCGTCTTCTCATCCTCCCATCGAATACGCTTAAATTCCTTTTCTTCAAATACCTTGGTTTGGCTAGGGTTAAGTTCTATTATGTATTCCTCAAAGCTAGCGTTATCGCACATTAGTTTTGAAATGTCGGAAAAATTATAAGAATTAAATATCCTTTCTATTCTAGTAAGGATTAATTGAATTATCATATTGTTAAAGGATAAATATGTCCCGCATCTGGACTTCTAGTGTATGTGATAAATTATAGATTTGATATACGCTTGTATTAATTTGACCAAGTTCGATTCTTCGTAATTGTTTACTTTCGATCTCAGCTTCTAAGGCAAGCTTTTCAATTGTTAGTCCTTTTTCCTTACGTATTTCACGTATTTTAGAACCAACTTTGTTCACAAGTTCTTCCTTATTCAGTTTCATATTTGAAATTGGTTAAAGGTCATATCTGACACAAGGTCATATTTGACCCATTGGCTTAGGGGTGTAAAAAAAGCCATCTGAATTGCTTCAAATGGCCTTTTTGTTATTGATATATTATACCGTTAAATAATTATAGGGGTACCACCTACCTGAAATGCAATAAAGGATCTTGTACTTGTCGCTTTTCAAGATAGCATCAATGTACACCTTAGTTCCCTTTGGAAGATTACCTATTTCGCGAATCACTTCTGCGCGTATCGGTGTATACAATTCAAGGATGATTCCCTTGGGCGTAATAACTAATAGTACATTAGGGTGGAGAAACTCGACTTGTTGTTTCTTTGCCATGCTAATTCAAGTACCAGTTAGTGCTTCCTCCTGCAAGGCCAGATTGAAGCTGGTGTGTGAAATCAAAAGCATTCACGCTACGTTCTAGGAAGCTATCCACGTAACTTGACTTGTTAGCACCCGTAAACAGATTGTACATCCTCCATAGGTTGATTTCCCCTGCATCATTGCGACAAAAGCTTTGGTCATGAAAGTAGTCCTTTGCAACTGAACCTAGCTGTGTGTCTGTAAACAAAAGAGGAG